>Ga0193959_1000128_pt1 | contig 29442 bp, 28 predicted proteins | sample FB_2_MG_FD_140333 | JGI IMG/M metagenome (GOLD analysis project Ga0193959, IMG submission 140333) | Microbial mat bacterial communities from the Broadkill River, Lewes, Delaware, United States - FB_2_MG | ecosystem: Environmental > Aquatic > Freshwater > River > Microbial mats | place: USA... | reverse complement strand
TGCCCTGCCGGTGCCGCCAGACAAGCATATCCGGTCAGTGCAGGTCAGTGCCGGCTTTGATGTGGCTGACCATGAAATTGTGCGTCGGGTCGAAGCCGGAGATCTGGTGATCACCAGTGATATTCCGCTGGCATCGGAAGTGCTGGATGAAGGCGGGTTGGCCCTGACGCCCCGAGGTGAGCGGTTCACGGCGGAAAATATCAAGGCACGGCTGAATATTCGTGACTTTATGGAAACCCTGCGTGCCAGCGGTGTCCAGAGCGGCGGCCCGGCTGCACTCAGTCATGCTGACCGCCAGCAGTTTGCCAACCAGCTGGATCGTATTCTGGCGCGCGCACTCAAGGGCTAGCCCAATCGGTGTGGCGCCAGTTCGATCTGTTGCAGGTGGCGCCCGCGCATGCTCACCTTGCCGCTGTAACGCTCATCCCCGGTTGAGGTAAAGTAGAACTGGTACTGTCGAAGCAGTACCAGTCTGCCCAGTTCCGGATCACGGGCAAGCCGTATCTTCTCCAAAGCGATGCTTTCATCAAGCAGCTGTACCTCTTCCCGGCGGCAGTATTGCCGTACCGCTCGGGTGGCGAATTCGCGCCGTTTCAGATTGTGCCACCAGCCATAACAGCCGGCTGCAATCAGTGAAAGCCAAAAAAGGTCGGCCAGTTCAAGCCACATACCAGGTCCTGTTGTTGAAGGGCGTGGGGTCAAGCACGTGAGCGGATAATACCCCTATCAGCTGTCGGATGAAAATACTTGATCAAAATGCTAGGGTATGTGTCAGGGAAAAACACACAGGAGAGTTGCCATGTCCTCAGGATGCCGTTTGACCGAGTTGTCATTCGATAACAGCTATGCGCGTCTGCCGTCTCAATGGTTCCAGCGGGTGGAAATTCAGCCACTCAAGGCGGCGCATCTGATTGCATTCTGTCCAGAAGTGGCAAGGCGTATAGGTCTGGACCCCTGTACGGTCTCGCCTCAGGAGCTGGTGCGCTATTGTGGCGGCTTTGAGTCTTGGCCTGGCACGGAGCCTCTGGCCATGAAATATACCGGGCACCAGTTTGGCAGCTACAACCCTGACCTGGGGGATGGACGCGGGCTGCTGTTGGGTGAAATCAATGGTGCTGATGGCATGCGCTATGACCTGCATCTGAAGGGTGCCGGTAAAACGGCATTCTCTCGTTTTGGGGATGGCCGGGCGGTACTGCGTTCAAGTATTCGCGAATACCTTGCCGGGGAAGCAATGGCGGGATTGGGGATTCCGACCACCCGCGCGCTGTGTCTGCTGGGCAGTGAGGAATATACCCTGCGCAACGGCATGGAGCCCTGTGCCCAGTTGCTGCGGGTAACGCCCTGTCATGTCCGCTTTGGTCATTTTGAGTATTTCTTCTACTCGGGTCAGCATGATGAGTTGAAGCAGCTGGCGGACTACTGTCTGCAGCGCTTTTTCCCTGAGTTGCAGGAGACAGAAGAGCCCTATCTCGCCATGTATCGGGAGGTGTTGGAACGCACCGCCCGGCTGGTGGCGGCTTGGCAGGCCTATGGCTTTGTGCATGGCGTATTGAATACCGATAACATGTCGATGATTGGTGAAACCTTCGATTATGGCCCCTATACCTTCATGGATTATTTCGAACCTGGGCATATTGCCAACAAGAATGACCATGAAGGGCGCTATGCATTCCGGCAGCAGCCCTCAATCGTGCTGTGGAATCTGGCAGCGCTGGCGCAGGCCATGCTGCCGCTGGTGGAGCGGGCAAAGCTGGAACAGGAGCTGGATCGCTTTGAAGGGCTTTATCAGGCCGCCAAGTTGAGCCGTATGCGTGCGCGTCTGGGCTTGCAGACCATCGAGAGTGGTGATGCCGAACTGGTTTCGCGTCTGGAGGAGTTGTGGCAAACGCAGCGTATCGACCATAATCGTTTTCTGCGCCAGCTGGCCGAATGGCAAGGTGGTGAGGTATCCGCGCAAACGGATCTGTTGGCGCTGGTTGCCGATGCCAAGCCGGTACTGGCGTGGCTGCAGGCGTATGCCGAGCGCATAGACGCTGAAGCGGCCAGTGCGCCTATTCGCCGGCAGCAGATGCGCAGTGTCAATCCACGCTTCATCCTGCGCAACTACATGGCGGAAGAGGTGATCCGTGAAGCGCATCAGGGCGATTATCGCCCGTTGAATGACCTGCTGCCGGTGTTGCGTCACCCCGGAGACGAGCACCCGGAACATGCCCGCTATGCAGGCCAGCGCCCCGACTGGGCGGCCGCGATCAACCTGACCTGTTCTTCCTGAAACCGAAGTTCAGTGGCGGCTGCCCAGACGCGTGCCCAGCCAGACTGAGGCGATGCCGCCACCGATGACCAGCAAGGTGCCCATCCAGCTGTTGAAGCCGGGCACCTGATCCCATATCAGCCAGCCCCAGAGGCCCGTCATGACCACGCCAAAGTAGCTCAGAGGCGCGATGATGGACGCGGGGGCGTGGCTGTAGGCGCGGGTATAGAGCCACATGGTGACCCAGATCGACAGGCCGATCAGCAGGATGCCGGGAGTTGCCGAGAGTTCGGGTGTGCGCCAGTTCATCAGTGCCAGCGGCAGGCTGCTGAGAGTCGAAATCAGGAAATAGTAGAATAGAACGCGATTGACTGGTTCAGTCTGAGCCAGCTCCCGAGTGGTGACGATGGAGCCGGCCAGTGTCAGCGCCGAGAGTGCTCCGACCAAATGCCAGCCACTCAGCCCTTCCCCTTCGGGCTGGATAATCAGAGTAATACCGGCAAACCCTATCAGCAGCGGAATCCACGCCAGCAGCGGCAGGCGTACCCCGTGCCAGAGCAGCAGCCATAGCGGTACGCACAGAGGGGCCGCGTTGCGCAGCAGGGCGGCATCCACCAGCGGAATCTGTTCCAGAGCCAGATAATAGGTATAGAAGCAGGCCCAGCCGCAGATACCGCGCAACAGATGCAGGCCGGGGCGTGGCGTTCTTAGGCTGTCCCAACCCCGCTTTACAACCCAAGGCAGCATGGCGATGACGCAGAGCAGGTACTGGCAGAATACGATCATTTCAATGCTGATTTGAGCAGACGTAAACTTGATCAGCACTGCCGCCAGACTCATTACCAGACTGGTTGCCAGCGCAAAGCCGACACCGGCCGGAATGTTGTAACGCGTTGAAGACACTCGAACTTAATCCCTGTAGATTAATGAGCTGGACACTCTAGGCTGTATGGATAACCGCTGATGGACGATCTGCTTTTGCTGCTGCAGAGCAACTGGCTCAATGCCGCCGCGCTGGTATGGTTTTTGCTTTGTTTTCGTGGCTACATGTATTACTCGGCGCACAAAAGCCACACGACGCCCTGTCTGGCCAGCATGCTGCACCTGTATCGTCGGGAGTGGATGGAACGCATGCTAACACGGGAGGTGCGGATCGCCGATACCACGGCGATTGCCAACCTCGAACGCAGTGTGGCGTTTTTTGCCTCGACCACCATTCTGGTGCTGGCCGGTTTGGTGACCGTGATGAACTCTGCCGAAAAAGCGATCAATCTGGTGCGCGATCTGCCCTTTGTGATGCCCGCTACGCCTCAGGAGTGGGAGTTGAAGCTGCTGGTCATGGTGGTGCTGTTTATCTACGCTTTCTTCAAGTTTACCTGGAGCCTGCGCCAGTACGGGTTTGTTTCCGTGATGATCGGCGGTGCACCGCTACCCTCCGAGCAGCCCAGTCCGGAACAGTTGAGTGCACATGCTGAGCGCATCGCGACCATGGCCTCAATGGCGGCCAACAGTTTTAACCTGGGCTTGCGCACCTACTATTTCAGCATCGGGGTGCTGGGCTGGTTCATCAACCCCTGGTGCTTCATGGCGTTGACACTGGCCATCGTGGTCGTGTTATACCGCCGTGAATTTACCTCGCCGACCCTGAAAATACTGATGATGAGCAGCGGAGAGCCGCGATGACACCTGAAGACTATGCCGGGCGCTGTACCCGATTTCTCAATGCACAGCCGCACATGGTCAAGCTGGGCGTGCGTTTGGTCAGTGCCGAAAAGGGCAGGGCGACGCTGGTGCTGCCGGTACAACCGCAGCTGATGAACGCGGCGCTGGATACCTACCTGCATGGTGGTGTGCTGACCACGCTGGTGGATGCCGCCAGCAGTGTATCCACGCTCTGTGCGCTGGATGCATTCGAGCTGTGTCCGACGCTGGATCTGCGCATTGATCATATGCGTACTCCCGTACAAAACCAGCCGTTATATGTGCAGGCCGAGTGCTATCGCATCACGCGCAGCGTGCTGTTTACCCGTGCGTCCGTGTATCAGCAGGACCCGGAGCGACCGGTGGCCAATGCGGTAGCCACCTTCATGCGACCCGAGGCAGGGGCGACCGATTCCGCCTTTCGTGCCCTGATCGAAGGAGAGAGCCATGCAGCAACTGCTTGATCTGGTCAAAGAGGCGCATCAGAGCGGTGACTACCAGCCGCTGGTGGATCTGATTCCCTATGCGCGCATGCTGGGGGTGCAGTGCGCCTGCTATGGCGAGGAGATCATTTTCCGGCTGCCGGCCAGTGCTGACAATATCGGCAATCCGACCATCCCGGCGATTCATGGTGGCGTGATTGCGGCGTTCATGGAACTGACGGCGCAGTTTCAGTTGACGCTGCAGATGCCGCAGCCGGGGTTGGCCAAGGTGATCGACTTTTCGCTGGATTACATGCGCGCCGGGCATAACCGCGACACCTTCGCGATCTGTCAGATCAGCCGCCAGGGGCGTCGAGTCGGCAACTGTTCGGTGCTGGCCTGGCAGGAGCGCAAAAGCAAACCCATTGCCCAGGCACGGGCGCATTTCCTGCTTGATCCGGGTGTCGGCATCAATTCTGCCGATTGAAGCCTTGAAATCGAATTGGTGGGCCCCATATCGGAACAGGCTAACAGTTTGTTTTTCGGAGATTAGGTAAGCCCGCCATGAGCACTGAAACTCAGAAAGAGACACTTGGTTTTCAGACGGAAGTCAAACAGCTTCTGAATCTGATGATCCACTCCCTCTATTCCAATAAAGAGATCTTTCTGCGTGAGCTGATCTCGAACGCTTCCGATGCTTCCGAGAAGCTGCGTTTCGAGGCGCTGCACAACGACGCTCTCTACGAAGGTGAGACCGACCTCGCCATTCGTATCGAATTTGACAAGGATGCCCGTACCGTGACCATTGAGGATCGGGGTATCGGTATGAACCGCGAGGATGTGATCGAACATCTGGGTACCATTGCCAAATCCGGTACAGCCAGTTTCCTGTCCAGCCTGACCGGTGATCAGGCTCGAGACAGCCAGTTGATCGGCCAGTTTGGTGTCGGTTTCTACTCTGCGTTCATTGTTGCCGAACGTGTTGATGTCTATACCCGTCGTGCGGGTGAGCCGGCTGCCAATGGTGTGCACTGGTCTTCAGCGGGTGAAGGTGATTTCACTATCGCTACCATCGACAAGGCCAAGCGCGGTACGCGCATCGTGCTGAAGCTGAAAGAAGGCGAAGAAGAGTTTGCCGATGGCTTCCGCCTGCGCTCACTGGTGCGCAAGTACTCCGATCACATCTCTATTCCCGTGCAGATGCTGAAAGAAGAGCTGCCGGGCATGGATGATGAAGAGGGTGCAGAAGAGCAGAAGACAGCAGAGCTGGAGAATGTAAACTCCGCCACTGCGCTCTGGACGCGCTCCAAGTCCGAGTTGAATGACGAAGAATATCAGGAATTCTACAAGCATATCTCGCATGACTTTGCCGACGCACTGACCTGGTCGCACAACAAGGTCGAAGGCAACCTGGAATACACCAGCCTGCTGTATGTGCCCGAAAATGCGCCGTACGATCTGTGGAACCGTGAGGCGCCGCGTGGCCTCAAGCTGTATGTGCAGCGTGTGTTCATCATGGACCAGGCGGATCAGTTCCTGCCGCTGTATCTGCGTTTCATCAAGGGTGTCGTCGACAGCAACAACCTGTCACTGAACGTGTCGCGCGAGATCCTGCAGAAGGACCCGAGTGTCGACAAGCTGCGTTCCGCACTGACCAAGCGTGTGCTGGACATGCTGAGCAAGCTGGCCAAGAACGATGCCGACAAGTATGCCAAGTTCTGGAGCACCTTCGGTCAGTTGATGAAGGAAGGTCCGGCCGAAGATATGGCCAACCGCGACAAGATCCTCAAGCTGCTGCGCTTCGCGTCGACCCACAGCGGTACAGCCGAGCAGAACGTGTCCCTGGAAGACTACGTGGGTCGCATGCAGGAAGGTCAGAAGAAGATCTACTACGTGGTGGCCGACAGCTTCAACACGGCTAAAAACAGTCCGCATCTGGAAGTATTCCGCAAGAAGGGCATCGAAGTGCTGCTGCTCTCCGAGCGTATCGACGAGTGGATGATGAGTCAGCTGTTCGACTTCGACGGCCATAATTTCCAGGACGTCACCAAGGGTGAGCTGGATCTGGGTGAGACCGAGTCGGAAGAAGAGAAGCAGAAGCTGGAAGAAGTGGCCAAGGAGCATGAAGGCCTGGTTGAACGCCTGAACAAGGTGCTGGAAGACCGCGTAGACTCCATCCGCATTACCCACCGCCTGACCGATTCGCCGGCCTGTCTGGTGATTGGTGACTACGACATGGGTCTGCAGATGCGTCGTATCATGGAAGCAGCAGGCCAGCAGGTACCGGACACCAAGCCGATCTTCGAGATCAACCCGGAGCATCCGCTGATCAACAAGCTGGATCAGGAGCCGGATGAAGACCGTTTCGGCGAGCTGGCGCTGGTGCTGTTCGACCAGGCGGGTCTGGCAGCGGGCGCAACACTGGATGACCCGGCCAGCTATGTGCAGCGTCTGAACAAGCTGTTGCTGGAGCTGAGCAGCTGATTCGGAACTGAGCGAATACCAGGGCGGCCTTGTGCCGCCCTTTTTCGTGGCCTGCTCAGGGTCAAGGATTTTTAGCGAGGGGCGGGTTAAGCTGTCCACATCTGAAGACAGGAGGTGGGTAATGAAAGCATTGTTTGCAGCGGTTGTGGTCGCGGGGATGGGAGTAGTAGCGCTTCCAGCGCAGGCGATGAGTCCTGAGGAGGTGGTCGCCAAGCATTGTACCGCCTGTCACGATGCAGGGCTGGGTGGTGCGCCCAAAATGGCCGACAAGGCGGCCTGGGCACCGCGGATTGCCACCGGCGTGGACGCGATGACTCAGACGGTTTTGACGGGGAAGGGAGCGATGCCGCCGAAGGGGACCTGTGGTACTTGCTCGGAGGCTGACCTCAGGGCAGCTGTTGAGGCCATGGTTGCGCCCTTGCGTTAACTGCGCTGAGCACCCAGTGATGCGCAGGCGTCGGGTTCAGACATCTGCGTGTTGGCGCATCAACTGCATGGACTCCCGGGTCCAGGCAATACTGTCGAGATAGCAGTCGTGCAGGGTCAGGTTCAACGCGGCATCGGCGCCGTCCCAGCGGCCAAGCATGAACTGCTCGACACGGTCCAGCAGGTCACCCAATGGGCCCTGCCCCTCCAGAACCGCCGCTCTGATCTCGTCATCGACATCAATCTGCTCCAGCATTTCGTCCTTGCGCGTATCCAGTAGTCCGTCCAGGTGCAGCAGCAATCCGGCCATAAAGGCCCGTTCGGGTCCATCCATGTGCTCCCGTGCCGCAACCAGTTCACTCATGCGAGCCAGTAGCAGCAGCTGCCGGATCAGTTCCGAAGGCTTGTCCGGATGGTCGGCTAGCGTGATCAGGGACAGCCACTTCTTCAGTTCCTGCAGTCCAAGGTAGACCAGAGTGTCCTGAATGCTGCTGACCTTGCGTTTGAGGCCGAATGCCGAGGAATTGACCAATCTGAGCAGTTTGTAGGTGAGGCCGGGGTCGCGCTCGATCAGGGCGCAGATCTCGCGCAACTGGACATCTGGCTGGTTGAGCATGCTCAGCAGTTGCAGCAGGATGGCGCGATTGCTGTTGGTGTGGCTGCCCTTGAGCAGTTCGGGCTTGCTGAAAAAATAGCCTTGAAACAGGTCAAAACCGAGCGTCTCGCACAGGGTGTATTCGTCGCGGGTTTCGACTTTCTCGGCCAGCAGCTTGACCTTGAAGGGCTTGAGCAGCTCGACTTGCTGGCGGAGTTCGTTGGGGCTCAGAGCGCGCAGGTCGACCTTGACGATGCGTGCGATCTCAAGCAAAGGTGCGGCTTCTTCACGGAAGATGAAGTCATCCAGCGCTATGGTATAACCGGCGTTGGCCAGGCGTTGAACGGCCTGTACGAGTTCGGGGGTAATCAGGCAGTCTTCCAGCACCTCAATGACAATTTCCTGCGGTGACATGCTGGGCAGCTCGCCGCTTTCAAGCATCTGCTGGGTAAAGTTGACGAAGGCGGGCATTACTCTCAGATTGCCGGCCTCGCTGATGCTGGTGTAGGAGTGCAGCAGGACGCGGCTGCTGGCCTGATCGCCGCTGATCAGGGGTAGTTGATTGATCCCTGCGCTGTTGCGGTACAGCAGTTCGTAGGCCACCACTTTCATGCTGCGATTGAAGATCGGCTGCCGTGCCATTAAAACCTGTGCGGACATTATCACGCTCCAAACATGGTGAAGCTGGCGCTTACCCTGCGCCAGTGTGCTTGGCTATTATGAACCATGATGCCGGTTGTCTGTATGAATTTGCGTCGTTGATAGGTATCTTTTTTGTCAAATGCGTTAGCAATAACCAAGATGAGGGGCCGCATAATGGCACAGGAGTCAACTAATCCGCGTTTTACAGCCTTGCTCAGGGCCTGTCGAGACACTGTTCTGGTGTTGGATGGTGAAACTATCGTAATGGCGAGTCCAGGCAATAGCACCTGGGCTGCTGCTCAGGGCCTGGAGGGCAGGCGCCTTTCGGAACTGTTTGCAGCTGATCTGGCGGCGCAGTTTCAGTCCTTGATGCGTCAGGTTATTGAGTCGGGGCAAGTGGGGGTTATGGAGTTTCAATTGCGGCCGGAACATTGCCCTGGGCTGAAACAGCTGGGACTGGCGGAGCCGCGCTGGTATGGCAGTCGCTGGGTGCTGAGCGAAGAGAAGGAAGTGGTGGTGGTGTTGAGCGATCAGACCGAGCAGAAGCGACTGGCTCGTAAGCTTACCACCCAGGCACAGCGTGACCCGCTGACGGGAGCCTATAACCGCCGGGCGCTGGTGCCGGTGCTGGAGATGTCCGTGGCACAGGCGCTGAGATATGACGGCGCTTCCAGTGTTCTGTTGATTGAGATTGATCAGCTCAAGGAGATCAATGATCAGCATGGCTGGGATGCTGGAGACAAGGTGCTGCAGCACAGTGTTGCCATGTTACATCGCCTTAAGCGCACGTCCGATTTTCTGGCTCGATACAGTGATAACCAGCTGGTAATGGTGCTGGGTGAAACCAATCCGGAGCAGGCTGTGCTGGCGGCGGAGCGTGTCCGGGCAGCGATTGCGGAACAGGAGTTGCCCTATGCTACCGGCGACATTCGCTGGACCGTCAGTGTAGGGGCGGCGTCGGCGCTGCATCCGGATGATGATGGTCCGCAGGTGCTGCGCCGGGCGTATGAGCATCTGCTGATCGCGGTCCACAGTGGGCGCAACCGAGTAGAGGGCGAGGCGCAATAAGCGCCTCGTGTCATCTGTATCACAGGGAAGGGTGCTGCTGCAGGCAGTCGATCAGAGCCTGCATCTCGGCATCAGTACCGATGGTGATGCGCAGATGGTTGTCGATCCCTGGCTTGGTAAAGTGGCGCACCAGGATCTTGCGCTCGCGCAGATAGCTCATCAGTTCAGCACCGGACAGCTTCGGATGCGACGCAAAGACAAAATTGGTATGTGATGGCAGCACATCGAAGCCCAGCGTCTGCAGGGCTTCCGTAGTCCACTGGCGGGTAGCCATGACCTTGTCGAGGTGAGCACGAAAATACGTCTCATCCTGCAGGGATGCGACGGCGGCAGCTTGTGCCAGCATGTCCAGCGGATAGGAGTTGAAGCTGTTCTTGACTCGCTCCAGTGCTTCGATCAATTCCGGGTGGCCAAAGGCGCAGCCAATGCGCAGACCGGCCAGTGAGCGCGACTTGGAGAATGTCTGTGTCACCAGCAGGTTCGGGTACTGATCAATCAGCGCAATGGCGCTGTCGGCTCCGAAGTCGACATAGGCCTCATCCACCACCACGACCGAATCGGTATTGTGATCCAGCAGCGTGCGGATTTCATCCAGACTGACGCTGATGCCGGTTGGGGCATTGGGGTTGGCGAAAATGATACCGCCGTTGGGTTGGCGATACTGCTCCAGATCGATGCGGAAATCGGCTGTCAGTGGCAGGTGCTGCGCCTCGATGTCATACAGGTCGATATAAACATCGTAGAAGCTATAGGTGGTTTCCGGCACCAGAATGGCTTTGGGCTGGCGCAGCAACGCCATGAAGGTCAGTGCCAGTACCTCATCGGAACCATTGCCGACAAAAACCTGATGTGTCTCCAGTCCGTGTGTGTCGGCCAGCGCCCGTTTCAGTTCGCCGGAATCGGGGTCCGGGTACAGGCGCAGTCGGTCTACATCAAATCCGGCCAGTACCTGCTGTACGCCGGGTGCGGGCGGATAAGGGTTTTCATTGGTGTTGAGCTTGATCAGTCCATCAACCTTCGGCTGCTCGCCGGGGGTGTAGGGGACGAGGGACTGGATCGAAGGGCTCCAGAATCTGCTCATGCGGTGATGACCTGTGCTAGTGTCAAAACCACCATCTTACCAGAGCGCCTTGATCCGCTGAAGCCGTACTCCGCTCAGTTCTTGTGCTGCGCCTCGCGCAGATACTCGGGCAGGGTGGCGTCCGACGTGCGGTCCAGTGCGCCAATATCCAGCATGGGGGCTGCATCCAGGTGGTGAGCGCCCAGAATGTGCGAAACGTGCTCCAGGGCCGCCACGATCATGGATTGTTCCCAGTCCGGCATGTCATCAAACTGGCGAATGAAGGTGTCCTGAAGGGTAGCCGGTGCTGATTTCAGCAGTTCCAGGCCCTCCTCGGTCGGGCAGGCCAGTACCTTACGCTTGTCGGTGTTGCTGCGCTCCCGGCGCACCAGTGCCTTGCGTTCCAGTCGATCCAGAATGCTGGTGACGGTCGCCTGTGCCAGGTTCATCTCCTTGGCCAGCATGCCGATGGTCAGGGGGCCGTTGATTCTGAGCGTTTGCATGGTCAGCAATTGGGGCATGGTCAGACCGGTCATGCGGCTCAGGTGTTTGTCGTGCAGGTCGGTAGCACGAATGATTTGGCGCAGCAGCACCAATGCATCCTGACTCTTTTCCATAGCGCTATATGTCGTTTCCGAAGCAGGTTTGATCTCTGCGCGCTTTTTAGCCTGATTTCTGACGTATTGCAAAATTGGCGTACTCCCTCCGTATAAATAGTTTGCAACGCAAAACAATATATTTTGGGCGACTCCATGTCTGTCCTGCCCTTGAATCCCTGTCGTTTCGGCGCTTTCCTTACATATTTCTGACGCATTGCGATTGCATGAGTGTGTCGGCGTGCGCTTGAAATGTCATTATGAATATGTTTTATACTAAAAACCATAGCAAGGCTAAATAAATCAAATACTATGGAATCTGACATTTTTACGTTACGTAAACCTACAGCCAAAGATGGCTACCCTCTCCACAAGTTGGTGGAGCGCTGCTCTCCACTGGATCCCAACTCCATTTACTGCAACCTGCTGCACTGCAGTGACTTTGCCGACACTGCCATCGCCGCCGAGGATGAACAGGGCGAACTGGTTGGTTTCATTTCCGGCTATCGCCCGCCCGCCCGCCCCGACACCCTGTTTGTCTGGCAGGTTGCGGTGGATGCGCGCTGCCGTGGCAAGAAGCTGGGCCAGAAAATGCTGCTTGAACTGGCGCAGCGCCTGGCGCCTGAAGGTGTTCAGTACATCGAAACCACCATCACGCCGGGCAATGTGGCGTCTGAAACCCTGTTCGCACGCGTTTTCGCGGCACTGTCGGCACCGGTTGAACGTTCGGTGCTGTTTTCAAAAGAAGAACACTTTGCTGGTCTGCACGACGACGAAATCATTTACCGCGCAGGCCCTTTCAAGCTCAGTACACAGAATTCATAACTCAGGAGAGATCGATGAATATTTTCCAGAAAACAGAATCAGAAGTTCGTACCTACAGCCGTTCTTTCCCGGTCACCTTCAGCAAGGCGAAAGGCGCTGTACTGACAACCGATGATGGCAAGGAGTATGTCGATTTTCTGGCGGGGGCCGGTACGCTGAACTATGGCCACAACAACGACGTCCTCAAACAGGCGCTGATCGACTATATCAGTGAAGATGGCTTGACCCATGGTCTGGACATGCAGTCCGAGGCCAAGGCCAACTTCCTGCAGACTTTTCGCGATTTGATTCTGGAGCCGCGCGGCATGGGCGACTTCAAGGTGATGTTTACCGGTCCGACCGGTACCAATGCGGTAGAGGCTGCGCTGAAGCTGGCACGTAAGGTCAAGGGGCGCAGCAACATTATCTCTTTCACCAACGGCTTTCACGGCGTGAGCGGCGGTGCCCTGGCGGCAACCGGTAATCAGCACCATCGTGGTGGCATGGGAACGTCACTGTCTGATGTAACCCGTATGCCGTTTGATGGCTACCTGGGTGAGGGCGTAGACACCACCGAGTATCTGGACAAGGTGCTGAGCGATCCGAGCAGCGGTGTTGACCACCCGGCGGCGGTCATTGTTGAAACCATCCAGGGCGAAGGTGGTTTGAACGCGGCGTCCTTCGAGTGGCTGCGCAACCTGGAAAAGGTGTGCCGTCGCCATGACATGCTGCTGATCGTGGATGACATTCAGTCCGGCTGCGGTCGCTCCGGTCGTTTCTTCAGCTTTGAGGAAGTCGGCATCAAGCCGGACATCGTTACGTTGTCCAAATCCCTGAGTGGCTATGGCCTGCCGTTTGCGGTCACCATTTTCCGCGCCGAGCTGGACCAGTGGAGCCCGGGTGAGCATAACGGCACCTTCCGTGGCAATAACCATGCGTTCATTACTGCGGCAGCAGCGTTCAAGGCCTTCTGGTCCGATGATCAGTTTGAGCAGGACGTGCGTCGCAAGGCGGACAAGCTGCGCAGCGGTCTGCAGGCTATCATCAAGGCGCATGGCGCCAGCACGCTGAAGCTCAAGGGGCGCGGCCTGATGAGCGGTATCGAATGCCCGGATGGTGATCTGGCCGGTGCGGTTACCAAGGCGGCTTTCGAGCAGGGTCTGGTGATCGAAACCAGTGGTGCCCATGATCAGGTCGTCAAATGTCTGGTGCCGCTGGTACTGACTGACGAGCAGATCGAGTTTGGCCTTAAGGTGCTGAACAAGGCCTTTGCCGAGGCGCTGTCTGCCGGTGAGCGTAAGGCGTCCTGATCGGCGCTGCGCCTTAACACCTTTTTGACCCGTTTCAACCAAGAGAAGTAGTCATGATCGTAAGAACACTGGAAGAGTGCGAAAATTCAGAACGTCGTGTGGTATCTCAGACCTGGGAAAGCACACGGATGCTGCTGAAAGATGACAAGATGGGGTACTCTTTCCATATCACCACCATCTACGCCGACACAGAGACCCATATCTGGTACCAGAACCACTTGGAATCGGTGTATTGCATCAGTGGTGAGGGAGAAGTTGAGACCTTGGCTGATGGCAAGATCTACCCGATCAAGCCCGGCACACTGTATAATCTCAACGAACATGATGAGCATTTGCTGCGTGCCACAAAAGAACTGAAGTTGGCGTGTGTTTTCAATCCGCCGTTGAACGGTAAGGAAGTACACGACGAGAACGGTGTATATCCGCTCGAGGCCGAAACGGTAGACGCCTGATCCTTGCTGTCGTCCCACAACATGCCGGCATAATGCCGGCATGTTTGTAGAAGCAGGGTCCAGGCCCTTTATGGCACCACACAAGAACAGGCAACAGGAACAAACATGCATACAGTAGAGAAGATCGGCGGTACCTCAATGAGTCGTTTCAGCGAGTTGATGGATACCATCCTCATTGGCGACCGCACAGCGGAGGATCTGTATAACCGCATCTTCGTTGTATCCGCTTATGGCGGTATCACCAATCTGCTTCTGGAACACAAGAAGACCGGCGAGCCCGGCGTGTACGCACGCTTTGCCAATGCAGAAAGCGAAACCGCCTGGCGTGAAGCGCTGGAAGAGGTGCGCGGTCGCATGCTGGAAATCAACCGAGAGCTGTTTGGTGATAGTGCGGAATGTCAGGCTGCAGATACATTCATCAGCCAGCGCATTGCGGATGTAAAGGCCATCATGTCAAACCTGCAGGAACTCTGTTCCTATGGCCATTTCCAGCTGGATGACCATCTGATGAAGGTGCGTGAAATGCTGGCGGCGATCGGTGAAGCGCACAGCGCCAACAACAGCGTGATTGCACTGCGCAAGGAAGGCGTCAATGCCTGCTTGCTCGACCTGTCCGGCTGGGATCAGGATCAGCCGCTGCCGTTTGAGCAGATGATCCAGAAAAGCTTCGCCAACGTGGATGTCGCTACGGAAATGCCGATCGTGACAGGCTACACCCACTGCAAGGAAGGTCTGATGCGGACCTTCGATCGTGGGTACAGCGAAATGACGTTCAGCATGATCGCCACCCAGACCGGGGCCCGAGAAGCGATCATTCACAAGGAATTCCACCTCAGCACCGCCGATCCCGGCATTGTGGGTCTGGACAAGGTGGTGACCATCGGTCGTACCAACTATGACGTGGCGGACCAGCTGTCCAACCTGGGCATGGAAGCGATCCACCCGAAGGCGGCCAAGGGACTGCGCCAGCAGGAAATCGAACTGCGCATCAAGAACGCGTTCGAGCCGGATCATGCCGGTACGGTCATCAGTACCGGCTATTGCAGTGCCGAGCCCTGCGTCGAGATTATTGCCGGCCGTCCGAATCTGTTCGCCATCGAAATCTTCGATCAAGAGATGCTGGGTGAGGCGCGGTACGATATCGAACTGCTGCAGTTGCTTAACGATCTCAAGCTGTATGTGGTGAACCGTGACTCCGATGCCAACAGCATTACCTACTTTGTGGCCGGTACCCGCAAGATGGTGACCCGCGCCGTGCGCCTGATCAGTGAAAAATATGACAGCGCCGACGTTGGGCTGCACAAGGTGGCGATCGTATCTGCTATCGGCTCCAACCTGAAGGTGCCGGGCATTCTGGCCCGTACCGTATCTGCGCTGGCAGAGGCTGGTATCAGTGTACAGGCACTGCACCAGTCCATGCGTCAGGTTGAGATGCAGTGTATCGTCAACCAGGATGACTATGAGTCTGCAGTTCGGGCATTGCACCATGCCTTGATCGAACAGGAAGAGCATGGGGATGTGATATGCGCTGCCTGACCAAGGTAGTTTTGCTGATGCTGCTGGCATTGCCGGCAGCGCTCCAGGCGCAGGAGGCCCCCGACTCGGGGGCCGAGTCCGTTATGGAGCAGGCAAATGCAGCAGCTCCGGTGGTAACCGATGAAGATCTGCAGCAGCGTGTGGAGCAGCTGAAAGAGCCGCTCTACAACCCGTTTATTGAGCGTTACATCATCGATGAGATCAAAAATCTGCGCTCCGAAATCGAGCGTCAGCGGGTCGAGATGATCCAGCAGATCACCGACCGTGAGCTCAAGGTGGCGAACAGCTCCATCTCCTATGCCACGGATACGGTGACCTATTTCTTCTATTTGATCGCTGCCGCTTCCTCGCTGCTGTTGATCGTAGGCTGGAGCTCGATCCGTGAGATTCGGGATCGGGTGCAGAGCATTGCGGATGAGAAGGTCGGTCGTCTGGTCGAAGAGTATGAGGAGCGTCTTGAGCGGGTTGAGAAGGAACTGCTGCGCAAGTCCCGTATTATTCAGGAAAACCAGCATGAGCTGGAGGTCACCAATGCGGTGCAGTCGCTGTGGGTCAAGGCAACCCAGGAAACATCCTGGGAACAGAAGATTCGTATCTACGACCGTATTCTGGAGCTGCGTCCGGATAATGCCGAGGCACTGACCTACAAGGCCGATGCGGCACTGGAACTGAGTCAGCACCAGTGGGCGATTTCGCTGTGTAACAGGGCGCTCACGCTGGACCCGGACAGTGGTCATGCCTACTTCCAGTTGGCCTGTGCCTATGCGGACCTGGGCGCCAGCCGTATTGCGCTGGATTATCTCAAGAAGGCGGTGATTATCTCCGATGAATATCGGGAGCAGGCGCGTCAGGAGCAGAAGCTGCTGTCCTTGTCGCAGGAGCCTGATTTCATGTCGGTGCTGACGCAGCAGCAGGACGAGGGTGAAGCCGGCAAAGTAAGCTGAGCCTTGCCGGCCAGGTCACGACTCAGCGCTCAGAGGTCGTGCAGGTGGTCCAGATCGTCGTACACGTTGCCGATTTGGCGCAGCAGGCGACGATCTTCCATCATGTCTTCAATCTGGCGCCGCCGCTTGCTGTTGTACTTGACTCGGCTGCGGCTGACTTCTTCTTCATCGTTTATCTGGTCAGTCCAGTCGTCCAGATCGTCGTCATTGACTTGATCGACACGAATCTTGGTGCCCATCGTTTTGCTCTCACACAAGGTTGCTGAAAACGACCCCGGTCGTGGTCGCTCTGTTTTGGCCGGCTTCGCTTCGAATGACCGGTTTCAGGCGGAATATAGATCAGCATCCAATCGGGAACAAAATTGAAAATTGCTATCAGGTTGATTGATTTTGCCGGGCTGATGCAATGAATGCCCACGCCGGCTGGCGCGGGCATTCCGGCTGGATCAGCGTTCGAACACAAAGGTGCCCGGCGCGGCGCCGATTGCAGGATAGCCGGCGTCGGCGTTGCCGGTTTCGGGCGGGCTGACCTTGTCGGTTGAATGACGGTCCAGCCACTGGTTCCATGGCTCCCACCAGGAGCCGTCCTGGCTTTCGTGGCGCAGTGGCCAGTCGTCTGCCGGGATGTGCTTGTCCTCGGCGGTTTGAATGCCCAGTTGGTAATTGCGGCGCGGGTGGCCCGGTTCGCTGACAATGCCGGCATTGTGGCCGCCGCTGGTCAGTACAAAGGTTACTTCGGTATTCATCAGGTCATGAATCTTGTAGACCGAGCGCCAGGGCGCGACATGGTCCTTCTGAGTGGCAACGCAGAATACCGGTACCCGGATGTCGCGCAGCGAAATGGGGCGGTCACCCACCTGAAAACGGCCGCTGGCCAGGTCGTTGTTGAGGAACAATCGACGCAGGTACTCGGAGTGCATGCGGTAGGGCATGCGGGTGGAGTCGGCGTTCCAGGCCATCAAATCGTTCATGCGCGGTGTTTCGCCCAGCAGGTATTCGCTGATGATGCGTGACCAGATCAGGTCGTAGGAGCGCAGCAGCGTGAAGGCGCCTGCCATCTGTTGTGTATCCAGATAGCCCTTGTCCCACATGATGTCTTCCATGTAGCTGAGCTGACTTTCGTCGATGAACAGCATCAGCTCGCCCGCTTCGGTGAAATCGGTCTGTGCAGTGAACAGGGTCAGCGACTGCAGGCGATCATCGTTGTCGCGGGCCATCGCAGCGGCGGCAATGCTGGCCAGGGTGCCGCCCAGGCAGTAGCCCACCAAATGTACCTTGCGCTCCGGCACGATATGGTTGACCGCCTGCAGAGCATCCATTACGCCACGGCGCAGGTAATCACCCATGCCCATGTCACGATCCTGGGCATCGGGGTTATGCCAGGAGATCATGAACACGGTGTGGCCCTTGTCGACCAGGTACTTGACCATCGAATTGTGCTCGGACAGGTCAAGGATGTAGTACTTCATGATCCAGGCCGGCGTGATCAGGATCGGTTCGGCCGCGACCTTATCGGTTGTCGGTGTGTACTGAATCAGCTCGATCAGGCGGTTGCGGAAGACCATCTTGCCGGGCGTGCAAGCCAGATTCTTGCCGGGCGTGAATGCCTGGGTCTGGGGGTCGGCATCGGCCAGCAGGTTGTGCTGAATATCTTCCAGCAGGTTCTGCATGCCGTTGAACAGGCTCTGACCGCCACTGTTGACCGCCTTTTCAATCACCACCGGGTTGGTGGCCGGATAGTTGGTGGGAGAGAGCACGTCCAGCCATTGACGGGCCGCAAAGGAAACCACGTTTTCATGGTGGTCCGAGACGCCGGGAATGCCGGTTGTGGCATAGTGCCACCATTGCTCCTGCAGCAGAAAACCCTGCGCCATCACGTTATAGGGGAAGCGCTGCCAGGCTGCATCGCTGAAGCGGCGGTCGCCGGGCAGAGGGGTGATGAACGGGGTGAGGTTCTGATCAAAGGCCGCACGCATGGACCAGAGACCAAAGGCGCTGTACTTGCGCAGGAAATTCTCGCGCATCTCGCTCAGCTTGCCGGGAGAGTGCGAGGTATGGATCAGCCAGTCCATGAATGCGAGGGTAAGGGAGGCCGGGGACAGGCCCTGGGTATAGCGGCCTTCGACGGCATGGATAATGCGGTCAATGCTGTTCTTTATATCGGGTAACGGCATGCGGGTCATCGGTCACTCCTTTACGATATCGCTGCTATGCTGCACGGGTTGTCCGAGCAGGAGGTGCTGTACTGCTAAGTCCAAAGTCCTATTGCAAGAGCCTGTGTTTTTAGCTTTTGCTGCAGGTGCGAAATAGATAGAATAGGCGTTATACCATTACACCCTGATGAATGATTGCCGAGCAGGCGAGGGGCTCACCGAGTGTCAACGAAATACCTGAAACGCTTTTTCAAACCCAAATCGATCGCGGTCTTCGGCGCATCCGAACGAGAGGATAGCATGGGCGGCATTGTCCTGCGTAACCTGCTGGAGAGCGGTTATGCCGGCAAGCTGATGGCGGTCAATTCTCAGGGCTATGAACAGGTGCACGGGGTTGAATGCGTGCGAGCCGTGGGTGAGTTGCCGGAAATGCCGGACCTGGCAATCATCTGCTCGCCCCCCGAAAGCGTGGCCGGCATTGTGCGCAAGCTGGGCGCCAATATGGTCAAGGCGGCGATGATCCTGACCGGTGGACTCAACCCGGGCAACAGTGTGAACTCCTTCCGTGAAGAGGTGCGCGAAGCCGCACGACCTTACGGTATTCGAATTCTCGGCCCGGACTGCATGGGGTTACTGGTGCCGGGCTCGAAGATGAATGCCAGCTTTTCTCATGTCAACATCCGCAAGGGCAAGGTCGCCTACGTGGGTCAATCCGGCCTGTTGGGTACGGCGATGATTGACTGGGCCAGTGGTCAGGAGATCGGCTTTTCCCACTTCCTGACGCTGGGTGAAGGGGTGGATGTCGATCTGCCTGCCATTATCGACTATCTGGCCACTGACCCCGGTACCCATGCAATTCTGCTGCAGATGGACCGGGTCATGGGGGCGTCGCGCAACTTCGTGTCAGCGGTTCGCGCCGCATCGCGCAACAAGCTGGTACTGGTGCTCAAGTCGAATATCATCGAAGACGGTCGCTACTCGGTGGAGCTGGCCCCTGGCATCGATGATGAGGACCGCGTCTACGATGCGGTGCTGAGACGTGCCGGTGCGGTGCGAGTGGAAACGTCCGATCAGCTGTTCAACGCGCTGGAAACCCTGTCGCGGATGAAACCGATGCGCGGCGAGCGGTTGGCCATTGTCTGCAATGGCATGGGGCCCAATGCGCTGGCCCACGACCGTCTGTTGCGCAAGCAGGGCAAGCTGTCGGAAATTACCGAGCCGACCCGCGAAGCGTTGTCGGCGCTGTTGCCGCAGGGCTGGAATGGGCTGAACCCGGTTGATCTCAACGCGGATGCCACGCCGGAGCGTTTTGCCGAGGCGGTTCGTCTGCTGAGCAAGGACCCGAACGTGGATGCCATCCTGACCATTCATGCGCCGACGCGCATGGCGGGCAGTGTGGCAACGGCCGACGAAGTGATCAAGGTCGCCCGCAAAACCCCGCGCAACGTACTGACTTGCTGGATGGGACGCTATTCCGCCATTGAGGCACGCAATCACTGTAACGCGGCGGGCATCCCGACCTTCATGACACCGGAAGAGTCGGTCGATGCCTTCATGCAGATGGTGGAATATCATCGCAACCAGGCAGCGATGCGCCAGACCCCGGCACCGTTCCATCTGCACAACCTGCCCAACCGCAAGCGGGCCCGGCAGATGCTGCAGGATGCGCGGGCAGAAGGGCGGGATTACCTGCAGCACTCAGAGGCCTGTGATCTGCTGGATCTGTACGAGATTCCGACTCCCAATACCGGCTATGCCGATGATATCAACGGGGTGGTGGATATTGCCCGCCGCATGGGGGGCTCGGTCGCGGTCAAGGCGTTGCACAAGGATAATATCTATCCGTTCTGCTACGACAGCACTTCGCATCAACGCTGGCGTGATCTGGCGCTGGATCTGTTCTCCATCAGCGAAGTGCGTCATGCCACGACCAAGCTGGGCTACCGTATTGGTGAACGCTACAGCCCGGAAGACTGCTACGGTTTTGTGGTGCAGCAGATGAAGCGTGGTTTTCAGTCGATGCAGATGAACGTCGGCGTAACCCGTGACCCGGTATTTGGCCCGCTGATCGTGTTTGGTGTCGGCGGCTATACCATCGATGTGCTGGCGGACCGCAATATCATGCTGCCGCCGCTCAACTTTGCGCTGGCGCGGCAGCTGGTCAAGCGTTCTCGCATTTACAATATCATCGCCGAAAACAGCTATCAGCTAGAACGGGATATCGACCATATCAGTGAACTGTTGATCCGGCTGTCGGAGATGGTGGTGGATCTGCCGGAGCTGAAGTGTCTGGAGATCAACCCGCTGCTGCTCAACAAGCGTGGTCTGCTGGCGGTGGATTGTGCCGTGTCACTGGGCGAGGATGCCCAGCTGTCGATCTCGCCCTACCCGGAATATCTGTCGGAGTCGGTGGCGCTGAAGCGCTCGGGTCGGCGCGCAACGCTCAGGGCAATCCGCGGCGAAGACGAACCGGCGCATCTGGAGTTCTTCAACTCGCTCAGTCCGGAGTCCATCCGCCTGCGCTATTTCTACAGCCGTGGTGTGCCAACGCACGCAGAGCTGGCCAACTGGACCCAGATCGATTACGACCGTGAAATGGCCTTTATCGTCTCGGCACCGAAACTCAGTGGTGCGGGTTTTGAAACCCTGGGGGTAGTGCGTGCGGTAACCGATGCTGATAATGTACGCAGCGAGTTTTCCATTGTTGTGCGCGATGACCTGCAAGGTGAGGGTCTTGGCGTTATGCTGATGCAGAAGACCATCGATTACTGCCGTGCTCGCGGTACTCTGCAGCTTGTCGGTTCGACCATGCCCAGTAACAAGGGCATGCAGGGGCTGGCGCGAAAGCTGGGCTTCAAGATCAGCTACAACATGGAAGAAGACGTGGTAGATATGAAAATGATGCTCAATGAGCCTACCGAAGACTGGCAGATCTACCGCCTGCAACACTGAGTAACACTTTCCTGACAGGGGCGCCGCCGGTTCTGGCGGCGCCATGTAATGATGACGACTGATACCTCTTCTTCGGCACTGAAGCTGTCGCTTCCGGTGCTATTCGGTTATATACCTTTGGGTGCCGCCTTCGGCGTGATGTTTTCTGACCTGGGCTACCACTGGGTCTATGCGACCCTGATGGGGCTGGTGATCTATGCCGGTGCCGGGCAGTTTCTGGCTGTGGGGCTGCTGGCCAACCATGCCGGCTTGCTGGAAGTGTTCGTGGCCACGCTGTTGCTGAACGCGCGCCACATGGTGTACGGCCTGTCGCTGCTGAGCACGCTGAAGCTGCGTGGTCCACGTCGCTGGTACCTGATCTTTGCCCTCACGGATGAAACCTACTCGCTGCTGACGATGCTGCAGATCAAGTGCGAGGAACTGCGGTCGAAACTGCAGTTTCGACTGGCGGCGCTCAATCATGGCTACTGGGTGTTGGGCTGTACGCTGGGGGCCTGGCTGGGCGGGCAGATCGACTATTCGACCGCCGGTATCGAGTTTACCCTGCCGGCCCTGTTCCTGGTGTTGACACTTGAGCAGTATCGCGCCGTGCAGCGGCCTCAGGTATTCGCGCTGGCCGTGGCCATCGGTGTGGTTGCGCTGCTGATCAGTCCGAACAATATGCTGATGCTGTCGATCGCGCTGGCGGTATCGCTGCTGATCATGGCAAGGGGAGGTGTCGAGTGGAATCGACTGCGTATCTTCTGATTTTTATCCTGGTGTCTGCCTGTGCGACCTTTTTGACGCGACTGCTGCCGTTTGTGCTGTTGTATCGCTGGGCCGATCACCCGCTGCTCAAGCATCTGGGCCGTTACCTGCCACCGGTGTTGATGGTGTTGTTGCTGATGTATGCTCTGAAGGATGCTCTGGTGACCGGGCATCAGCTGCTGCCGTCCCTGGCCGCACTGGCCGTGGTGACCGTTTTGCACCTGCTCTGGCGCAACCCTCTGATCAGCATTCTGTCGGGTACGGGCCTGTACATGTTTCTGACCCAGACGGGGTTACTGGTTTGATGGCGTCGAATGCCTTGGCAACGTTGGAGCGCGGTTTCTTTTTCAGCACGGGTATTCATCGCCCATGAGTCGATCCCGGACTGTCAATTATCTCGGTGGCTACAGCCCCCAGGTCCAACAGCAGGCGCAGGCTTTGCTGGACAGCAACAGGTCTGGGGCCTGGTTGCTGAAAAAATATCCCCAGATGCATGTGTTGGCCTCCGAGAAGGCCCTGTACGACTATGCTCAGGGCATCAAAAACCGCTTCATGCGCAGTTCGTCGCCGATCAGCAAGGTTGTCTACGACGACAGGATTCACATCATCAACAATGCGCTGGGGCTGCATACCCATATTTCGCGGGTGCAGGGGAGCAGGCTGAAGGCGAAAAACGAGATCCGGATCTCATCCCTGTTTCGCAAGGTGCCGGAGCCGTTTCTGCGCATGATTCTGGTACATGAGCTGGCGCACCTGCGTGAGAAGGATCACGACAAGGCGTTCTACAAGCTCTGCTGCTACATGGAGCCGGATTACCACCAGCTGGAATTTGAACTGCGCCTGTATTTGTGTCACCGGGAACGCTTTGGTGATCTGTGGGGGAGGCCGGCAGACCAGTAGCCGCAATGAGCAGCCGGTCTTTCACATCCCTGTGTGTCAGTACCGTTCTGGCGCGGTTGCAATCGGGTAAGGTGCCGTACAAGTCCCGCAGCGTGCCAGCAGGGCGTGCTATCGTTGAGCGTCCGGGCAGAACAGGTCATGCAGCGTGCGAATGATGGTGATTGCGGTGTCGCCGTTGAGCGAATAATAGATGGTTTGTGACTCGCGTCGGGTGCGTACCAGACCATCGCGGCGCAGCACGGCAAGGTGCTGGGACAGGGCCGATTGGCTCAAATCCAGGCAACGGTTGAGTTCTGACACGGACAGTTCCTTGCCATCCAGATAACACAGGATCAGCAGACGGCTGTCATTGCCCAACACGCGCATCAGTTTGGCGGCAGCGGCCGCATTCTCTTTCATCAATGCCAGGCTTTCCTGTGGCAGGCTCTGGGCATTAAGGGGTCTGGTGGCAACGTCCGTCAAATGCTGTACTCCGATCTTGTTATAGTGTGACGATTCTAGCCCAATCCCCGCTTCAATCCTATTTTACTAATATACTTAGGCGTCATATAAATATAACCCTTATCTTTTAAAGGATATTGGCAATACCCACGTCAACTTTAGTTGTATTAGAGACTAAAGTTGATTGTCGACAACTCGACTTATTTTAGTGCCCGCTTTACCTTTCCTGCCCAGTTGTGGTCGTAGGGGATTTCACCTATCCCCGGCGGCCATTTCATTCTCGAGAGCACTACAAGGAAGCAATTATGGGCATTTATCGGCGTGAGCACGGTGCCGAACACCCGTACTGGAAAGCCGGACCGTTCAAGGTTCGTTTACCCTTCATTCATTACCGCTGGGAGTGGCCTGAGACGATTCAGGCGCTGATCATGTTCGTGATCGGCATGGCCATGATCCCTCTGCTGGAAAAGTACCTGGGACTGCCCTACGACGTTGCCCTGGCGTTTGTTGTAGTGTGTGGCATCGGCTTCATGTTGCCGGCCGCCCTAGGGGTGCCAATGGTGCCGGGCTGGATTACGCCAGCGATTCCGGTGGTGACGCTTTACTTGGGTAATTTTGAGGTCGGGCCTGAGTCTATTCGTGCCCTGATCGGCTTGCAGCTGGTTGTCACCCTGATCTTCTTTGTGCTGGGTATAACGCGACTGGGCAGTAAGCTGGTTGATCTGTTCCCGGCGTCCATCAAGGGCGGTATCCTGATGGGGGCGGGTATTGCCGCAATTTCCGGTGAGATTGTTGAAGGTGGCCGTCTGGCCCAGACGCCGGTTTCCCTTATTATCGGTGGTGCGGTGACCGGTTACATCCTGTTCTCGCTGTCCTTCCGTGACTGGACCGAAAAGCATCGCTGGGCGCGTATCGTTGCCGGTTATGGCATGGTGCCGGGTTCTCTGGTGGCCATGGGTATCGGTTGGGCTGTTGGCGAGTACCCGATTCCCAATGTTGAGTTTGGTATTTCGACGCCGGCGTTCGACAAGATGCTCGACTACACCGTGTTCGGCGTGGGGCTGCCGTCACTGGAGATGATCTGGATGGCGATCCCGACAGCGATCATTGCCTACATCATCGCCTTTGGTGACATCATTGTTGGCAAGAGTCTGCTGGACCGTGTGGACCACCTGCGTCCAGACGAGAAGATCGAAGTCAATGTTGACCGTGTACACCTGGTAACCGCTATTCGTAACCTGCTGCACTCGCTGCTGGCGCCTTATCCAGGTCTGGCCGGTCCTCTGTTTACCGGTGCCATGGCAACTATTGCAGAGCGTTATCGTTACGGTCGCAAGGCAATGGATACCATTTACGGCGGTGTCAGCGTGTTCTGGATCGTGGGCTTCATTGCGCTGTTTATCCTGCCGTTGGCGACCCTGTTCAAACCGGTGCTGCCGATTGCGCTGTCACTGACTCTGCTGATCACCGGTTATCTGTGTATCAGTGTGGGCGTTGAGCAGGTCGATAATGCCACGTCTATGGGCGTTGCCGGCACCATGGGGGTTGTGCTGTCCGTATACGGTGCGGCCTATGGTCTGGCGGTCGGTGTACTGCTGTACCTGCTGTTCGAAAAGCGTTCCAAGCAGGCGCTGCAGGAGCATGCCGGTGAGGAGCCGGAAGAACCGATCCATATCGAAGAACGGGCAGAAGAGTACGGCAACCGCTAAGCTCTGGCTCGCGCAAAATCGGAACGGTTCCGGCGCTTCGCCTGGGGCCGTTCCTTCCCTGTCCGTACACAGTTCCGCCCCTGTTCCTTGGCCAGATACAGTGCCTGGTCGGCCCGTTTGATCACCTGTTCCGGTTTTTCGCCCGCCTGATTCTCACAGGCACCAATGCTGATCGTAACATTGACCACTTCATTGCCCTGATGAGTACGGCGCTGCTGTCGGCCCTGACTATCATCCTTGGGACGGCCGTCATTGCGAATCGCCAATGGGTAGACGGCCACTTTCTCACGCACGGCTTCCAGTGCTGCAAGGGCCTCGGCTTCGGTCCGACGTCGGAACACGATGGTAAATTCTTCGCCACCATAGCGAAACAGCCGTCCACCGGCGGTCACCGTATTGAGCTGGGTTGCCACCATACGCAATACCTGGTCGCCGGTATCGTGGCCATAACGATCATTGAATTTCTTGAAATGATCGATATCGAGCATGGCGATGACGTACTGTCGGCCCGGTGTCTGCAGGTAGTGCTCCAGTGCGCGCCGCCCGGGTACGCCGGTCAGAGTATCCAGAAAGGCCATGCTGTAACCGCGTTGAAACAGCGTGGCTAGCAGGATCAGCTGCGCCAGCAGGTGGTAGCTGCTGGCGACCAGGGGGGCGTCAGGGCGTGCAATGCCGATCAGCATGGATGTTGTCAGTGCAAGAGTCACCAGGGTGCCGGATCGGTTGCTGCGCAGGAAGGCGAGGCTGGCCAGCATCAGCGCCAGATTCCAGGCCAGGGCACCGTGGCTGAGGGTGTAGCCGGAAAAGGTGAATTCCAGCAGCATGGGCGGCAAGATCAGCAGCCACTTGGTCAGCAGCACAGGTCCATAGTGCCAGAGCAGCAGCAGGCCAATGTAGGGGCCGATCAGAAACAGGGCGCGCCGAAGCCCGATGCGGGACAGCAGGTGTCGCTCCGGCAGCAGCAGGATCAGGCACTGCATCAGGGGCCAGAGCAGGCTGATCAGCACCAGGGTCATGTAACGGGCGGGGTTTTCCGGGGACTGTACCGCCAGCAGCTGGACCAGAGAGCCAACCCCCAGCAGGTGCAGGCTGAGCCAGACTGCCCGGTAATGCTTGAGGCTGAGCCCCAGTGGAATGACCACAGCCGCCAGCAGTAGCGGCAGAATATCCAGCACGACCTGTTCGGCACTGTCAAGACGGCCCAGCCCGTGCTCCAGCAGGAGCGGTAATGGCAGCAGTAAAAGAGGCAGCAGCGACAGCGTGACCCTGAACAGCACAGTGCCTACAACTCCAGACAGTATTAAAAGACGAACTATACCACGTCTTGGCCTATCACAAGTGGCTTGATGTGTGTCAGCGCAAAACCTGTCGGGATGGGGCATAGATCGCTATGCTCTATGTATTGTATCGGGAGGATTGATCATGAGTAGCTATGAACGTCTGCTGGTCCATCTCAAGCAGGATTTGCATCGGGGTGAAGTCCTGATCAAGGTGCGGCGGTTGCTGCGTGAAGGCATGGTGGTCGAGCTATTCAGCCAAGGCTATTCGGCGGCCGTTGAAGGTAGCACCCTGTTTGACCATGATCGGCGCCAGCATGCTGTTCAGTCGGTGTTGCGCAAGCTTGAAAAGGGGCTGCAATCGCAGGCGGACAAGCTAGAGCATCTGGGTGTTAAGGCCGGGGCTGATGTGAGCTGGGACAGGGACGAAGCCGAGGCGCTGGTGCGCAAGGCGCTGCGGTTTCAGCCGGATCTGGTGTTGCATGCACCGGATACCCATCCCGACCTTATGCATCGCCTGCTGGGGGCACCCGACTGGCGGCTGTTACGGCAATGCCCGGCGCCTCTGTTGCTGAGCAAGAAACAGCAGTGGAATGACCGTCCGGTTGTGGCGGCGGCTATTGATCCCTTCCATCTGGATGATGAAGCGGCGGAGCTGGATCAGCTGATCCTGCAGCATGCCGGCCGGTTGGCTGAACAGCTGGAGGGGCAGCTGCATATCGTGCATGTGTACCAGACCCTGCCGCATTCCGCGATCTTCGATGAACATATGGTGATGGACTACGAGGCATTGCAGCACAAGGTCCAGCATGAGCATCGCGAACGCATTGCCGAATTGATCAAGCCGCTGAACCTGCAGCTGGATGATCCCTGTGTCCATTTGCTGGAAGGGGAGTTGGCGGCTGTCATGCCCGAATGGAGTGAGCGCACCGGAGTTGATGTGCTGGTGATGGGCTCTCTGGCGCGTGGGTTTATTGACCGGATGCTGTTGGGCAGCTCTGCTGAACGACTGCTGGAGCGGATGCCCTGTGACCTGTTGATCGTCAAGCCGGACAGCTTCCGCTGCCCGATTACCGAGTTCTAGACCCCGTCTGCAATATGGAAGGCCCCGCCCTTCAGGCGCTATAGGCACCTGTTGGGCGGGGTGTCATCACCAGCTGAAACGGGCCCAGACCGGGGCGTGGTCCGATGGCTTTTCCATACCGCGAATCTCATAGTCGATACCGGCTTCGTCACAGCGCTCCAGCAGTGGGCGCGTGGTCATGATGGCATCGATCCGCAGGCCCCGCTTGGGGTCGTCATCGAATCCCTTGCTGCGATAGTCAAACCAGCTGAAGCGCCGTGTCTCGTCAGGGTGCAGGTGGCGGAAGGTGTCCACCAGTCCCCAGTCATACAGACGCTGCAGCCATTCGCGCTCCTCCGGCTGAAAACTGGTCTTGCCAGTACGCAGCCAGCGTTTGCGGTTGGGTTCGCCAATGCCGATATCGCTGTCCGTGGCTGAAATATTGAGATCGCCCATCACCGCCAGCGGCTGCTCCGGGTCGCAGTGTTGCTGCAGGTGTGCCAGCAGATCAGCGTAAAAACGGCGTTTGGCCGGGAATTTGACCTCGTGGTTGATGTTTTCGCCCTGAGGGAAATAACCGTTCAGCACCCTCAGCGTGCCGCCATCCGGTGTCGCAAAGTCGGCCATGATCATGCGCCGTTGCGCGTCCGGCTCGTCACCTTCAAAACCGTATTGCACGTTGAGCGCGGGCTCTCGCGATATCAGGCACACACCGTAGTGGGTTTTCTGGCCGTGAAATACGACGTGATACCCCAGGGCTTCAATCTGCTCTTGCGGAAACTGATCGTCAGCGACCTTGGTTTCCTGAATGCCGATTACGTCGGGCTGGTGCTCACGGATGACCGCTTCCAACTGGTGCATGCGAGCGCGGATACCGTTGGTGTTGAAGGAAATCAGCTTCATCTTCATCCTGCTGTCTGGTGTTGAAAGGGCGCCATCATAGCAAATTTGCGGCCTGGATTCGGGTGTGGAAGATTGAAGTTCGCTATCAGCTCGGCAGGTCATTTTTATTGGCCGTGCCCTCAAGGGGCTGGGTACAATGCGGGTTGATGCAGCATCTATTTAAGGAGGCACAGTGGCTGAGTTTGATTATGACCTGTTTGTAATCGGTGCAGGGTCTGGAGGCGTGCGTGCGGGACGCATGGCAGCGGCCGAGGGCGTACGAGTTGCCGTGGCAGAAGATCGCTATCTGGGAGGCACCTGTGTCAATGTGGGCTGTGTACCGAAAAAACTGTATGTATATGCCTCTCACTATGTCGAGTCATTTCACGAGGCGGAAGGGTTTGGCCTCAAGGCCCAGGGAGTGGAGTTCAATTGGCCGCGCCTGCGTGACAACAAGACCAACGAGATTTCACGCCTCAATGGCATCTATACCAACCTGCTGCAGAACGCCGGGTGTGACCTGATTCAGGGGCGGGCGCAGATCATCGGTGCCCATGAGGTCAGGGTGGGTGATACAACCTATACCGCCGAACGCATTCTGGTCGCGACCGGGGGCTGGCCCTATGTGCCGGACCTGCCGGGCCGTGAACATGTCATCACGTCCAATGATGTGTTCGATCTGGAGCAGTTCCCGCAGGACGTGATTGTGGTGGGCGGCGGTTACATTGCGGTTGAGTTCGCCGGCATCTTTGCCGGTCTGGGCGCTAACACGCACCTGGTTTACAGGGGAGATCTCTTCCTGCGTGGGTTTGATCAGGAAGTGCGTGAGTTCACGGCGCAGGAAGTGGCCAAAAAAGGGGTGCAGCTGGCGTTCAACTGCAATATCCAGTCAATCCAGAAGCTGGAATCGGGTCGTCTGCAGGCTGAGCTGACCGATGGTCGTGTACTTGAAGCGGATCAGATCCTCTATGCCACCGGACGTGTCCCCAACGTTGAAGGTCTGGGGCTGGAGCAGGCCGGTGTG
>Ga0193959_1000127_pt1 | contig 29466 bp, 22 predicted proteins | sample FB_2_MG_FD_140333 | JGI IMG/M metagenome (GOLD analysis project Ga0193959, IMG submission 140333) | Microbial mat bacterial communities from the Broadkill River, Lewes, Delaware, United States - FB_2_MG | ecosystem: Environmental > Aquatic > Freshwater > River > Microbial mats | place: USA... | reverse complement strand
GATATTTGTATTTATATTTGCCTGTAACAAAAATACAATTAGCTGCATATCCCTTAATTTAACAGAATTAAATAAACCTGATTCACCTTTTGCATCTAAAGCATTTATATCACCTTTATGCTCAAGCATTTTTGTAACTATATTTAAAAGTTGTTCTCGATAAGAACCTTTATTTTCAGATGCTCTTAGAAAAATCTCCATCATTATTGTATTATTTGTTGTTGTCAAAGCATTAACATTTGCACCTTGTTCTAGTGCTAAATCAATAATATCAAAAGCCTCTTCTCCTCGAAGTGCTGTTTTATAAAGATATGATTCACCTTTTGCATTCAATATGGTAGGATCAGCACCAGCACCTAATAGATCTTTTGCAAGTATGTCATTTTGTTCGATTTGAGGGTGTTGCATAAGTGTGTTACCATCTTCATCGATATGATTTAATTCTATATTTTTATTTGCCAATAAGTATCTAAAAAATACGGGATCCCCATATGATAACGCATCATATAATATATGTTTCCCTTTACTGTCTAGAGTATTTATATTTGCACCATGTTTTATAAAAGATTTGGCCATATCATGGTTACCAGAAACAACCATATTTTGTAAAATACTTCTTCCATAATCATCTTTTTGGTCAATATCTATCTTTTTTAATTTAAGTAACTCTTCAACGATTTGTATTTTATCTTTTTGAATTGCTATGTCTATTGGTGCTTTGTGTTCATTGTTTTTTATTGTAGTATCTGCACCATTTTCTATAAGCCAGATTGCTGATTCATAACATGCTTGTTGTAAGGTTAACATTAAAGGTGTATTGTTTTTTTTATCTACAAAATTTATCTCAACAGTGCCACTAGCCAAGGCTTCGTCTAACCATCGTACTCTAGGTTTATTATGTAATAATTCGTTTATAAACATTTCAGTTGTAAATTCTTTTTTAAAAAATTTTTTTATCATAATACAAATAACCTTTTCACTTTGTTAGCTAATAATTACGCAATTTTATCATGTTCTGTCTAATTATTTTATTAATAGATTTAATTACTAACTCGATTTTTCTTGACAATCCAGAAGTTATTTGGATAGAATTTTTCATAAGGTTACATACAATGAAAAAAGATTTAATTATTGAAAACACAAAAAAACATATTCATGAACTCAGAAAAAACTCATTAATATTGCAAGAAAAAGATTTTAAAATTGCGTTAGGTAAAGTTATCGTTGATTTAAAAATAGCAAAAGATAAAGATAATGATATTTTAAAAAGTCTTTTCTCAATAAAAAAATGATTTTGTCTCCTAAAACTATAATATAAGAGTATAATTCCAAATGAACAATGAACAAAAAAATATATCAATTTTAATAGACTGCGATAATGTAAGTCATAAATATGCAGAAGATATCTTTAATGATATCTCAAAATACGGAACAGTAAACATAAGAAGAGCTTACGGAAACTGGAAAGATAAAAAACTAATCGGTTGGGAAAAATTACTTCAGCAGTATAATATCCAACCAATACAACAATTTGCATACACTCAAGGGAAAAATGCTACTGATATTGCTATGATAATTGATATCATGGATTTACTTTATACTAAGGAGTTAAAAGCAGTTGCGCTTGTAACAAGTGATAGTGACTTCACTCCTATAGTAACAAGAATATTAGCAAATGGATTAACCGTATATGGTTATGGTGAAGAAAAAACACCAACTGCTTTTACTAACGCCTGCTCACAATTTATCTATGTAGAAAACTTATCTTCTAAAGTAACTCCTTCAATTCAAATTGAAACTGATACACAAAATGAAAATAATGCTACAGATGAGTATGCTTCTGCAACAGGATACAGAGGGAAAAACTATGATATTAAAAAAGATATAAAATTAAAAAACTTTATATTAAATGCAGTAAAACAAACAAGTGAAGAGCATGACTGGAGTGATGTAAAAGATATAGGTTTATACATTAAACAAAACTCATCATTTTCGCCTATAAATCATGGATTTACTAAATTAGGTGACCTGATTAAAGCACTAGAAATCTTTGATGTAGCATACACAAATGACCGTCTAACAATGCTTATCCGTGAAAAAGTTGGTAAATACCCAGAGATTGGAAACTTGAAAGATTTTGAATTTTAACAAAGGTAGACACTTTTAAAAGAATTTATTATGATATAATCATCATATGAATTTTTTTAAAAGTAAAACTTATCTCAATTTTATACTTTATTTTATTTTATATGGTGCTATTATAGCTGTCATCACCTCTTTTGTAAGCTACAAATTACAATTTTCTGACATTGAAGAAAAAATTGCTCTCGATGCAAAATTCACTGCATCAAATCAAATGAATCAAATCGCAGATTATATTCAAGATATAGAAAGAAATCTCTATTCTCTTACTCAAAATCCAATCTTTGTATCATACCTACAAAAATATGACAACCCTTCAAAACAACTATCAGAAAAACTTTTTTTACATGCATCTATGACAAATCCAAACTTTTTTCAAATTCGTTTTATAGATAGTACTGGAAAAGAGAAAATACGAATAGATAAAGATAGATCTTCAAATAATCCTTTAATGATTAGAGAGAAGAACTTACAAGATAAATCCGAAAGATATTATTTTAAAGAATCTATAGGGCATAGAGAGGGAACCTACTGGCGCTCAAATATTGATTTGAATGTAGAACATGGTAAATTAGAAAAACCATTACGTCCAACACTTCGTGTAGCTACACCTGCATATTTTGAAGGAACTTTACGAGGTATTGTTATCATAAATGTTGACTTAACTGAACTTTTTCATGCGATACAAAAAAGTAACGAATTTGATCTTTATATTATTGATAAAGATGGTTATTTTTTGCTTCATCCAAACCCTAAGTATTCGTGGAGTAGATATATAAAATCTGAGCATAAACTAGAAAATGATTTTCCTGAAAATGCCTCAAATATAGTGGATAAAAGCAATTACGAATCGATGTTTTTAAACTCTTTTAGTATAGAACATATTGTACAAAACAACGAAAAACTTATGCTTGTATTACATACAAATGATAAGTATATTAACGAATTAAATGAAAACAACTACACTCTTACAGTTTATTTAGCAATTTTGATTTTAATTATCTCTGTTCCTCTAGGAATTATCCTTTCAATAACTCCTGCAAAATTACAGAATGAATTAAACAAATTATTAAAAATGAACTCTGAACAATTAGAGATTATAGATAAATCTGTCATCACCTCTACAACAGATTTAAACGGAAAGATAACAAATGTAAGTAGTGCTATGGCAGAAGTGAGTGGTTACTCAAAAGAGGAACTTATAGGGGAAAAGCACTCTATCTTAAAAAGTGGCAAAATGTCACAGAAAGTATATCATACACTCTGGAAAACTATTACAAGTGGAATGGTTTGGAAAGGGGAAGTTCAAAATAAAACAAAAGATGATGAATATTTTTGGCTTAACCTTACTATTTTGCCTCACTATAACTCTGAACATGCTTTAGATGGTTATATCGCTATTTGTTCTGATGCAACTGCTAAAAAAGCAATGGAGTATATTTCAGAGCATGATAAACTTACCTCCCTAGCAAATCGTGGAAGATTAGATTTTGTGCTTGAAAAAGAGTTTTTTAAATCGTTACGATATAAACATCCTCTGTCTATTATTTTAATAGATATAGATCATTTTAAAAAAGTAAATGATACCCATGGGCACCTTGTAGGAGATAGTGTTTTAATAGAGATAGCAAATCTATTAACAGCTATAACTCGAAAAAGTGATACAACTGGAAGATGGGGTGGTGAAGAATTTTTAATAATTTGTACAGATACAGAACTATCAGGTGCACTAACACTTGCTGAAAATTTAAGAATGAGTATCGAAAAACACGATTTTAAAACTATTGGAAATACAACAGTAAGTATAGGGGTATCTCAACTTGAAAAAAACGATAGTCTTGAATCTATGTTAAAAAGATGTGATGATAATCTGTACAAAGCAAAAGACTCCGGAAGAAATTGTATTAAGTATTAACTAAAATTTCATTTTACCATTTATAAAGTAATAGTAAACTCTGCTCCAGTATATTGTCTGTTGTTATATACAGTGGTAACATTTTTTGCAGTTATTGTACCTTTCATACCTTTTTGTATTAAGTTGTAAGTCATATGAAGTCCCAAACCTGTTCCCTGTGATTTATGTTTTGTTGTAAAATAAGGTTCAAATATTTTTGTCAAAAGAGCAGGAGGAATTCCTCCTGCGTTATCTTTTATTATGATAGTAGTAACTTCATTTTCAAAATAGGTAGATATATCAATAAATTTTTCATCATCGCAAGGAAGATCAATCAAAGCATCTTTTGCATTTTGAATGATATTAATGATACATTGGGCTAGCTCATTTTCATAGTTATTTAGCTCTATTTTCTCATCCATATTTAAAAGTACAGTGATATTATTACTTTTAATAGTCCCTTCTACTAAATGTAAAACACTCTCTATACTACTCTTTAAGTTAAAAATTGTTTTCTCTGCACTACCATGGATAAAATTTTTAAAATCTTCTATTGTATCTGATAAATACTGTGCATTTTTATCAATAGCTTCACATGACTTTATTAAATCCTCGTCAGATAAACAATTATATTCATGTTGCATCTGCATACCTGTGGCTGCCGTTGATATGACGGAGAGTGGTTGTCTCCATTGATGTGCAATATTTCCTATCATTTCACCCATCGCTACAAGTTTGGATTGCTCAGATATTAGTTTCTCATTTTGTTTTGTTTGTGTTAAATCATATCCTATATTAATTATATCACCATTGAGTAAATATACATGTGCCCACATTGTTGATAATATTTCACCCTTTTGATTGATAGGATTCCATTCCCTAAATATTTTTTCTGGTTCATTAAGCATCACATCCAATGCCTTTTGCTGAACAACAGGATCAGGATAAAAAAGTTCTAGGGGATTTGAACAGCTGTTTATCTCTTCAATAGTCCTTCCAAATACCTTTTCACACTCTTTATTCCATAGAACACATTTTCCTGTTGTATCAAAAGAATCAATCATGACAGGAGCAATATCAAGTAGTAGTGTAAACATCTTTTTGCTCTGTTCTAACTCTTTAATCTTCTCATCTAACTCTTTATTTAACGTATATATTTTTGTAGTTTCAAAAGCATGTACTAGTATTTTATTTGTATCTCTCGAACCTCTTAATTGAAGAGAATAGTATCTATTTTCAGTTTGCAAAATAGTGTTTTTTTCTTGATTATTATCAATCATATTAAATATTTCATCACTAGTTACATCTGGAAAAATATCTTTATACTCTCTTATATGTGAAAGTTTTTCAATAGCAGATTCATTTGCAGAACAAATTAACCCATCTCTATTAAAAGCAAAAAGGGGTTCTTTATTATATTTATTAAAATCAATTAAATTAGCATGCTGTAAATTAAGGGTATCAAGCTTTCTTTTTAATAATATATTTTCTTGCAAAAGTGGATTATCAATATTTTCCATCTCATTAATAATAGGAGCCTTTTCTTTTCTACTCCATTCATTCCAACCTGCAAAATATATTCTAATATTTTCGTAACCAAGTTTTCTTAGAGCTATGTAACTATTTGATAATCTTGCCCCTTTAAAACAGTAAAGTACAATATTATCTTCTAATTTTATATTTTTTTTATCTAGCTCAATTTGTATTTTATCAAGAGATTTAACACTTAACATATCATGTGTTATAAAATAATACCACTCTATCCACCTGGCATTTGGAAGTCTACCTTTTTTAGGAGCAAAATCAAGTCCGTAAGGGGAAGAGCTTATTCCTACCCATTCATCTTTATCTCGAACATCTAGTACTACAATAGAATCATCTTCTATCACCTGTAACATCTCATGATAATCTACAAACAAATTCTCATCTACATTTACACAAAAATCTTTTTTTTGATTATAACTATGTTCAGTAGAAGTTATAAAGTTTTTTTTACACCAGGTATAATAACCACCATCCAAGACCTTGATTTTCTCTTCTGAATAGCCTAAATACTTAAGAATAGTTAATCCTCGTGGAGATTTTAAAGTATACTTATCTTCATATAAAACAACCATTTCATCTGTACCAATTCCAGCATTGGAAAATAGTTTTTGAAAAAATACTACAAAATCATTCTTCTCTTTTTTCGTAGTCATGCCATTTGGTAAATATGTAAAAATTTCAGGAAGATTGATAGCATTTTTAATATGTCCTAAAGTATATTCTTCAGGTTGTCTTACGTCAATTAATACTATTTTATTTTTATCTTTTAGTTGAATATTTAATTCATCAGCAGATATCATAAAGTCAATATTTTTCACCATTAAGCTTCCTCATTCTTTAATAATCAATTTTATCTTAAAGAATCTTAATAATTTAAAATATTATCTATTTTGTATATTACTCTATAACCGTTACCCGATTTTTCCCATTTGTTTTTGATTTATACATCGCTTCATCTGCTCTTGAAATTAAACTATCCAAGTTATCACTTGATTTATACTGCGTAATTCCAAAACTACCTGTTATAGGAAAATTGATACTCTCTTTTAAACTAATATTTTCTTCAAGTGATTGACGAAAAATTTCAGCTTTAATTTTTCCTGTTTCTAGGGAGGTGTGTTTTAATACTACGATAAACTCTTCTCCACCCCATCGTGCTAATAAATCAACCTCACGAATATTTTCTTTCAGTATTTTAGTTATTTCGCATAATACAAGATCCCCTTGACTATGTCCAAAAGTATCATTGATTACTTTAAAATTATCTATATCAACAAAAACAAGAGAAAATTCATTTTTTTTATTTTTACTTGTATTGATTAACTTAATTAATTGCTCTTCAAAACTTCTTCTATTTAACACTTTTGTTAAAGAATCATATTTAGCTAACGTTTCAAATTTAGAATTATGTTTTTTTATAATAACTATTAAAACAAAAGCTACTAGTAAAGTTATAAACATCGAGATAATAAGATTAAAATAAAATACTTTTTTTACATCTTCTATATACTTATTTACTTTTACTTCAACGGCTAAATATAAATTTAATTCTGGTATATATTTTGTATTTAATATATACTCTGAATTCTCTTTTTCATACTCTATAAGTTGAGAAGTTTTTGAAATAATTTTATCTTGAAATTTCTTTAGATATGGCAACTCTTTAATATTTTTTTGTTTTGTTATTTCTCTTTCTGCTAAAACAATATCACCATTTTTATTAAAAAAAGTCACTATAAAGTTGTGCTTTTGTCTAAAATTTTGCAACATATCATTTATATATGATATTTTTAAAGCAACACCAGTTGCTCCTATAAAATGGTAATCTGCATCAAAAAGTTTATAATTTATAAACATAATAAGATCATTTGATAAATGATCATTAAAATCCAAATTTATTTGATGATGCTCTTGTTGTTGTTTAAAATCAAAATACCAATTATTAGAAGGGTTGTCTTTTTTTACAACCTCTATAAACCCATCTTGGGTATAGTAGTTTTTTGTTTTATCAGAAACTAAAAAGGTATTAAACATCCCATATTTATTTTTAATACTATCTAAATATTTAATTATTTTTTCTTTATCTTTCTCTTCATTTATTATCCAATCTTGTACAAAAGTATCATTTGCCATCATCGAAGAGAGTAAATAAGGTTCTATGATATTTTTTTGTATTGAGGTATAAATATTATCTAAAGAAAGAGGTAAAGAGTGCTCTTTTAGTTGTTTATGTGCATTATTAAGCGATACACTATAATTAAGCCATGATATACTTGTAGATAAAATAACAAGCATAACTGTAATAATAAGTACTATTGTATATTTTTTATTTAACATATCAAAAGTATATAATAATTTACTTAATATATACACTTTAAGCTTCTCTATATCATTTAAACAACTTTCGATACAATTTGAAAATTATAGGAGATTTTTTGAAAACATATTTTTTTTTAATTCTTTGTGTTTTATTCTGGTCAGGTAATTTTATTCTTGGAAGATATATAAATGAAGAGATTGAACCACTAGAACTCGCTTTTTTTAGATGGTTTTTTGTACTTATAATTGTATCTCCAATTTTAATACTCAAGTTTACCCATATATATCAAAGTATTAAAAATAATTATTTTATTTTATTATTTTTATCTGCTTTAGGAATTAGTACATACAATACCTTTGTTTACATTGCTCTTACGATGACAACCTCAACAAATGCTTTGATCATAAATTCTATAGTTCCTATTTTAATACTAGTTTTATCTGTTTTTATACTCAAACAAAAGATTTTATTTCATCAAATAATAGGTATTTTACTTTCAACACTTGGGGTAATATTTTTGGTTCTTAAAGGTGATTTTACAAATATTTTTTCTTTAAATTTTAATCATGGAGATCTCTTTATTATTGTCTCAGCTTTAAGTTGGGCTTTTTATTCTGTTTTTGTCAAATTTAGACCAAAAGAACTAAATAACTTTGAATTCTTTGCAACTATTGTTGTATTAGGTTTTATAATTTTGGTTCCCTTTTATCTTTATCAAGGATACAGCATAGAAAGGGAACTTCTCCTGCTGCAATCTAACTATTTAGTATTTTTATATATATCAGTTTTTGCATCTTGTTTATCATATTATTTTTGGCACTTTGGTATAGATCATATAGGTGCATCGAAAACAGGACAATTTGTTCATCTCATGCCTTTATTTGGAACGATTTTAGCGTATGTTTTTTTAGATGAAACACTCTTGTTCTATCATATTTCTGGTGCTTTTGCTATAGCCCTTGGAATATATCTTTCTCTTTTTTATAAACGAGTACAAATCTAAAAAAATTCATTTACATATTATCTCCTTATACAATTTTTGTTTAAAGCAATAATTAAAAAGAAGAGATGTACAATAAAATAAAAACTAAGGGTATATTATGTCAACAGTTATTTTATTTATTACCTATATATTAGTCTCTATGATTTTTACATGGAAATTTGTTGATTTTATAAAACAAAAACAATGGGATATTAAAAGTGCTCAGTTACTACTTGCAATTTTTGTAACAATTATTGGACTTTTACTCTTATCAATTCGAGTAGCCATTTTAGGTGGTATTGAAGAGGGTGAAAAAAATGTCGTTAGCTTAACTCTTATTTTAGGTACTGTGATTATTGTGATTATTGTATTATTGTCATTATTTGTTATGCATTTAGTTAGAAAAATGAAATATATGCAAGTAACCTTTCAAATACCTATAAAAGACCCTGCACAAGGTTCTCTATCTGAAGAAAAAATGACCTGTTTAGTAGATAGAAATCAGGTCTTAAATGTAGAAAAAATATTTTCTTCTCATAATGACAAAAAACAATTAGAAAAAAATGACGACTATGAAGTTATAGAAAATCACAAAGATTAATTCTAAAACAAGGAGAATAACATAAAACCTATTTTCCCTCTTTTGGTATCGTTATCGTAAATTCTGCTCCGGTATATTTAGTCTCCTCGTATATATACTCTTTATTTTGAACTTCTAGCTTTCCCTTCATGTTTTCTATTATTTGTTTAGACATATAAAGCCCAATTCCTGTTCCTTTATCATCTGCTTTAGTAGTAAAATAGGAATCAAATACTTTATCTATTATATTTTCAGGTACTCCTCCTGCATTATCTTTTATTTTAATAATAATATTTTCTTCATCTTCATCGACAGCAGCAAAGATAAATCGCTTTTCTATTGTTTGTTTTTCAAATTCATCAATAGCATTTTTAAAGATATTCAGTAGTACTTGAACTAACTCATTTTGAAATGTATATACACTAATATCTTTTATATCTTTTTGTAAATTTATATTATTATGTTTAAATTGAGAGTCAATTAAATTACATGTTTTTTCAATTGTTATCCTCACTTTAAAGTGTTCTTTCTTTTTATTTGGTCTGAAAAAATCTCGGAAATCATCCATTGTTGTAGATAAATGATTAACAGCATTATCAATTTTCTTTGTAGCAAATACTATCTCTTCTATGGATTGAACTTCATTATTAAATTGAATTATACTATTTGACATCGTTATTAAGTTTAAAGGCTGTTTCCATTGATGAGTAATATTAGCTATCATCTCACCCATAATTGCCATTTTAGATTGTTGTATAAGTTGTTGATCTTTTTCAACAGTTTTATTAATCTCTTTATTTAAACTCTCTTTATAAGCATCAAAACTAATTCTTAGATGGCGAGATATATAAAATGAGATAAGTATAAAAATAAAAGTGATTATAGAACTTGAATATATAATTTTTTCTACTGATTTTTGATTTGATTCTTCCAAATACTTTTTCTTATTTTGTATTTCCCATACAAGAGTATCTGTATAAAACCCAGTTCCTATAACCCAATTCCAATCTGAAAATGATTTTAAATATGAGATTTTTGAATTTGTAGCAATCTCATCTAAAGGTTTTACAGATGAATCATAAGACATATATCCTTCAGTATTTTGTTTACCAAATTCTACTATCTCTTTTACTAAGTATCTCCCATCTTTATCCTGATAGTTGATTCTATTTTTACCTAACAGATTTTTTTTATAATGGGATAAACAATTTCCCTCTAAATCATATACGAAGATATACCCAGCTTCTCCATACCGAATTTCATTTATCCTTTTTAAAACTTTTTCTTTTAACTCATTTTCAAAATCCTGAATATATTCTCCTGTACCAATAACAGTATTTAACGGTTCAAAATATTTATAAAAACTCATTTTTTTGTAAGTTTTTTCTTTATTTCCAGATTTATACCAATAATATGTATCATATGCTTCTGTTTTATTTTTGATTGTTTTTACTATTTTATGAACAAACTTATACCCTTTTGCATCTTCAAATTCTAAAAGATTTTTACCTTCTAACTCCTCGTTAAAAGGTTGCAAAAGTTTTGTACCTTTTTCATCATCCATAAAAATGTATCCTCTGCCTTTATTATAAAGGATACCACCTAGTGCATTTTTTATTGAATAAAGAACGTATTTATCACTATGATTGTGTTCTTTATCTAACTTTGTTTCATTTTGATAGATGTTTGTTGCTATTTTGTGAGCTTCATATACTCTGCTTTTGATAGTTTCTTTTAAAAGTTTTTCTGATTTTTCTTTTTCACTTTGTATATAATTATATACCTCTTCTACTTCTTCTCTAATTCTTTTTTTATTTGAATCTAAAAAAGTTTGTTCTAAATACTTAATGTCTTTTTTAAAATTTTCTTTTTTATCTTCTAATGCAATATTTGTGATAACAAATGATAAAATAAGAACTAATACTATAGGTCCATATTTAATAAAATTTAAAATTGCTCGCTCTTTTTTTACATTATTCATTATTTATTAACCATCCTTCTATAAACCAAATATTCTATTATATGATAGCACATAATAATATTGATTATGGAAAAATAATAGAATATTAAGTCTAACTTAAGAATATAATATCTACTTTAAGAACTATCTTTTTATAGGTAGTTTGATAATAAATTCAGCACCTATATAGTGTTTATCTTTATATCGATATGTTACATTTTGCACTTGTATAGATCCTTCCATTCCCTCAACTATAAGATTATAAGTCATATGAAGTCCTAAACCTGTCCCTTGACTTTTATGTTTTGTAGTGAAATACGGTTCGAAAATTTTAGAGAGTATATCTTCTTTTATCCCTCCTCCACTATCTTTAATTTTTATTATTACATTATTTTTATCTGTGTAAGATTTTATGAAAAAATATTTTTGGTCATCATTAGTATTTTGTAATGCATCTCTTGAGTTATTAAAAATATTGATATAGCATTGAATCAGTTCATTTTCATAACCATTGAGTTTTAAATTCTCTTCTATTTCTAAAACAATATTAATATTAGAAGCTTTGATAGAACCTTCAATCAAAGATAAAAAAGTATTTATATTAACACTGATATCAAAAATTGCTTTTTTTCTTTCCCCTTTGATAAAGTTTCTAAAATCATCTATAGTTTTTGATAAATATTGTGCATTTTCATTTATCACGTCACATGTTTTATAAAAAACTTCATCACTTAACGTATGATACTCTTTTTGTACCTTCATACCTGTAGCACCTGTTGAAATTGAAGAGAGTGGTTGTCTCCATTGATGTGCAATATTTCCTATCATCTCTCCCATTGATGCCATTTTTTCTGATTTAAAAAGTTTTTTCTGAATTTGAAAGTTTTTTTCTACTTCCTCTTTTATTTTTTGTTCTAAACTTTCATTTAATTTTTGCAGGTCATGAGTTTTTCTTTCAACTGCTTTTTTTAACATTTTATTTGATTTTTTTAAACTATATTGTCTATATATAAATAGTATCAATAATATAGTTACAAAAATTAAAATATACACAACAATAGTATAATTTACAAAGTTCTCTTTTTGTGCTGGATTTATCCACTTTCTAAATATTTTTTCTTTAGTATTGATATCAATATTTACAATTATTTTTTCAAATATCTTATGTAAAACTGGTTCATCATTTCGTGTAGCGATTCCAAACTTTAGACGATTATCTAGTCTTCCTGAAACTTTAACACTATCGATAAACCTTTTTTGTATTTCGTAGTTGATAGTTGCTAGATTATCGATAAATGCGAAAATATTTCCACTTTCAACTTGTCGTAAGCCATCATTTACAGAGTTAACTTCTACTAAATTAATAGTAGGGTATTTTTCTTTTAAAATTGCAAAAATAGCATAACTTTTCACCACTCCAATTTTTTTATCTAATATCTGTTCAATATTATCAATAAATGGTTTATCCATTTTTGTCGTAATCAGCATAGGTATATCTAAATAAGGTGACGTAAAATCCATATATTTTTGACGTTCATTTGTTTGCGTCACCATCGAAAATATATCACATTCTCTATTTTTTGCTTTTTGTACAGAACTATCCCAATCTGTTGTTTGAATAATTTTTATAGGGATCCCAATCTCTTTTTGAGCTATCTGTATATAATCAGAAGCAAGTCCTATATGTTTTCCATTCTCAATTTTTTCAAATGGCATCCAATCAGGATCTATACACATCGTAATCTCTTTTTTATTTATAAGATATTCTTTTTCATCAGCTGTTAGTAGACTTGTACTTCTATCAGTTTTTGATTCGTTTTTTGCTACAAACCATCTACTATAAATTTCCTCTTTTTCTTCTCTTGTGACAGCATCCATCGATTTATTGATAATAGAAAACAATACTTCATCTTCTTTTTGTACACCTATTCTCAAATCTTCTTTTTTTACTATACTACTATCTATTTCATCAAGAACTTTTATATTTGAGTAACCACCTTTTTTTATATATTTTTGCCCACTTATCAGGTTGTTAAATATTGCATCTACCTCTTCATAAGCCAAGGCTTTCATCTTATCTTTTGATTTTTCAAATTCTACTAACTCAAAAAGATTTAAATTTTTTATAGCATCATAATAATAAATATTTTTAGTAATTCCTACTTTTTTTCCTTTTAAAGACTCAAATCCCGTATAATTGTTAATCTCACCCTTTCTAGCAAAAATAACATTAGGTATCTCAAAATAAGGTTTTGAAAAATTAGTATAGGATTCTCGCTCTTTTTTGTAAGATATGACATCAATTAAATCAATTTGTTTGTTTTGAAATTTCGTAAGTGTATTACTCCAGTTATCCATCTCTAGGTTTATTTTTAATCCACTTTTTTCCATAATCAAATTTATATAATCATTTGAAAAACCGGTTATCTTACCATTTTCTTTAAAACTAAAAGGGTAATACTCTTCAGTCATCCCTAAAGTAATAGTATGTGATACTATATACTCTTTTTCTATAGCAGTAAAGTTAATTTTTTGTAGGTTTATTTTGTTTTGGAGTGTAGTTGAGCCATATAGATTATAGAGCAACATACATAATACAATTATATTCTTCATTAGTCACCTTTAATTCTCATAATTGTAACATATACCATTTAAATTTTGGTATCATTAGATAGTATAATTTAAATTATAAAGGATAACAATATGATTAATAAAAAACTACTTTTAGGTATCGCTGCTATATCGATTATTTATACAGGATGTGAAGAAAAAGAAACAACACAAATAAAAAATACGCCTGTAGTGAAAAAAGCTGAAAAAAAGATAGTTGAAATAACTGATGCGAAAACTCTTTTTAAAAAATGTACGGTATGTCATGGACTTAATGCTGAAAAACAAGCTTTAAATAGTTCTAAAATTATTAAAGACTGGGATGCTTCACAAATTAAAGAAGCGCTACATGGATATAAAGCAGGAACATATGGTAGAAATATGAAAAATGCGATGATTTCACAGGTTTCTACATTAAGTGATAAACAAATAGATATCTTAGCAACATATATTTCAAATATGAAATAACTTTTAGTTGTATATAATAATAAAAATGTGGAAAATAAAGAGTAATTTTTAAGAGAGAGATTTTTTGTTAATAAAGGAGCAGAAAAACTGCTCCCTAAGAAATATTACAGACCTGTAACGTTTTCTGCTTGAGGGCCTTTTTCACCTTCACCGATTTCATAAGTAACTTTTTGACCGTCATTTAATGAAGTTCTATCATATCCGTTACCGTTAATTTGTCTAAAATGTACAAATACGTCTTTACCGCCATTTTCTTGTTCGATAAATCCAAAACCTTTTTCACTGTTGAACCATTTTACTGTTCCATTTACTAATTCTGCCATGAGAATCCTTTTTTTTAAAATACACCATAATAAAATAGTGGTCGAAAATCTAATATTAAGTTTAATTTTTAGGTGCGTTTTACTATCAACTAGGAGTCATCAAAATAAAGCAGACTTAAAGATGTAACTAGAATCATCTTTCATTGGAAGCAGTGTATCTAAATTATCTAAAAAGTAAGCACTTTAATTCATAAAATTTGATAAATATCGTTTATTTAGATAAATTAGCAGGAATGTAGAACTATAATAAGTCGATATTTACTATAGTCCTACAGTATTTCACAGACAAAATTAATTTTAAAAACAGATAACCAATTTATTTAATTGAATCTTTCCCTGTAAATTGTTTTTGATTTGCATCTTCTACCACAAGATTAGCAATTCTATCTGTTTGTGTTGCTACATCATACGTTTGTGTTGCAATTGATGCATTTTGTTGTGTTTGATGATCTAACAAGTTAACCGCATTGTTTATTTGTTTGATACCCAATAATTGTTCATTAGAAGCTGTTTCAACATCTTCTATTAAACTTGTTGTTTTATTAATACTAGCATTTAAATCTTCATATCCATGAATCATTTGATCTGATATCTTTTTACCACTATTTGCTTTTGCTGTTGCATTTTCAACTAACTGTTTTATCTCATTTGCAGCTTCTGCACTTCTTGCTGCAAGATTTCTAACCTCCTGTGCAACTACTGCGAAACCTTTTCCCGCTTCTCCTGCAGTTGCTGCCTCAACTGCAGCATTTAAAGAAAGTATATTTGTTTGAAATGCTATTTGATCAATTACACTGATTGCTTCATTAATTGATGTTACTTCATTATTTATCTCATCCATTGCTTGAGTTGTTTGAGTAGCTAAGTCATTTCCTACCTCTGAAGCTTTTATTACATCAGATGCATTTTTTGCCATTTGTGATATATTGTTCGTAGTTAAAGTTATATTACTAGTAACTTCTTCAATAGCAGCTGCTGTTTCTTCTAAAGATGCTGCTGCTGCATTAGAATTTTTATTTAATATGTCAACGTTATTTAATAAAGTTTGACTACTATCTTTTAGTATAAGTCCATTTCGTTTATTATTAATCAAAGTTTTTGTAATAGCATCACCCATGATATTTACATCATCACACAATGTAGCAAGAGTACCTTCAAGATCTCCCTTATCTACAGTTGGTCTATAATCTAGTTTAGAATATGCTGTTAAAACTTCCATAACTTTACCAATATTATTTTGCATAGTATTTAGCATCACATTGATAATATCTTTAAGTTCGTTTAGTTGTGGATTATTTGAATGTTTTTCTATTCTTGTACCTAAATGGCCTTTGTTTATTCTATCTGCAACAGAAATTGTTTCTTGGATAAGATCTTTATCCGTTTTTATATTGTGTTTAGTTTTTTCTATATTATCATTGATAATTCGAGACATTTTTCCTAATTCGTCATCTGAATCAATTGCCACAAGATTTAAATCATCTTTTTCAAAATTGATAAAAGCAAAAAAGTCATCTAACTCTTGTCGTAAATCTTTTACTTCCAGTAAAATAGTAAATGCAATTGTTCTTGATAATAATAGTGTTACGACAATACCTACTAGACTTAATGAAGAATATAACAGTGCTACATTAAAAAGTGACTCATTTTCTTTTTGAGTTGCTTCTAAAATCTCTTTTGCTAAGAAATCTTCAACTTGTTTCAAAAGGTTGATTTTTGAGGTAATAGTATCAAACCAATAAGAAGCTTCTACACCAAAATTTTCATTTTGTGAAAATAAGATTTCTCTCATTCTATTTACTTCATTAACGTCATCACCTTTGAGTGTTGTATTAAAAAAGCTTTTCGCAGAAGGAGAAGATACTTTTAAAAATGAATCAGCATATGCTTCTTGTTTTGCAACTAAACTTATAAACTTAGCCTTCATACCTTTTCCGAAATTATCTCTTGCAAATGTATTCGAACCAACAGCTCTTTCTATCCCCGCTCTCTCTTTTGAAAGTAAAAAGTTAGTATAAGAAGTAAGTTTTTGAGAAAGATTTGCATTGAGTGATAAATTAATAGACGAACCTATAACATTTAAAAATAATCCGTTCATTTTAGTATAATAACCTATTGCTTCACCTGTAGAAATATTTTGAGAAGTAACATCAGTTCTCATATTTTCTACTCTATTTAACTGTTCTAAACTTTGGGAAAGTAACTGTTGAAATTCTTTATCATATTTTGTTTTATCAAAACTAGAAAGGAAGTCTAATAAAATTTTCTTTTTATCATCTGTATTCTCTCTTTGTTTGGGTAGTTTATTAACAAATTTTGTCCCTTTACTCCCTAAATAACCAGCGGTCATACCTCTTTCTTTTTGAGTTTCATGTACAAGAGCTCCTATTTTTGTCGATAAGATTACAACTTTTTCAATCTTATCTAAAGCAACTTTTTTACTATATGATTGATAAGCAAGCTCACCAGACAGTACTATAACTACAATGAGCGGAATCATCATTAGCAATATTAATTTTTGTTTAATAGAAAATTTTTTTAACATATTTCTTCCTTTTGCTATGTTGCATAATTATTATATCATTTAAAACATGATTAATTATTAATCTCAATTAAAATAATAAAATTATTTCTATATAATTCATCTATGACACAATACTTTATTTAGTTGTAAAATATGTAGTTAATACCTTATATTATGGCATAATATCATTTAACTATTTCTTTCTACTATTCTTCTAATATGTCATTTTTAATAACTATCAATAATAAAAATAATCTTTTACAATCTTGTAAAATCTTATAATAATTAGTTTATCAGACAGCTTAAGATTATTATCTAATGATTCTCTGAATCATGTTCGTTCAACATAGTAGTGATTTTTTCATACACATCTTGAGCTTCTTCATCAGTAATTTTATTTTCACTAATTAATTGTAAAATGTTTTGAAGTTCCACTAAAAATGACTCCATATCTCTTATCGTTTCTTGCTCGTCATCTGATATTGTTTTACTTGCATATGCCTTATGTAATTCTTCTAAATACTCTTCACTCTCAGGAATCATAGTCTCAACTATTACTTGTTTAAGTTCATTTTTTATATCTGACATCATTAGTCCTTAAATTTTTTTGCATTATAGTATAGTTTTATTCAAATAACACTTCTAAGAATATTTTTATTTACCATTGTTTAAAGTTAGATTAAAGTTTGTAGCGATATAATATTTTAATGACCAAAAGGAATACAATTGAAAAATATCACAAATAATTTCAATGAAATAATAGTTAAAAAAACTCTTTCTGCACAGCACATTCACAACACAAAATCTCTGAACAACGGATTTTCTTCATTTTTAGAAGATGATGCAAACAAACAAGTAGCTGAAATACAAGAGTTTGAAGAAAAAGAAGAATCATCCCTGTATGTAATGAGTGAACAAGTAGAGTTACAAAATACAAGCTATTTAAATAAAATATTTTTATTTTCTGTTGCATAAATAATTCATATCTCTTTAAGTTTCATACAATCATTATTATTTTTATCTAAACTAATTTTAGATAGTATGTGATATAAAAATAAAAAAAGATTAAAAATTGAAAAAAATTATAATATCCTTCTTATTCATAACGTGTTCTTTATTCGCATCAGAATTAAAAGATGCGAAATTTATAGATTCTGTTTCTCTAGGGTTTGGGCAAAATAAATTAGATCATAGTGTATTTAAGTTAGGAGTACAAAAAGAGTTTACTTCTAATATTTATGAAACCGAAAGTGGCTACTTAAGTGGTTTTTATGACCTCTCACTTATACAATGGAATTATGATGAATCTAAGATATACGGTTTATCAATTTCGCCAGTTTTTGAATATTATTTTAAAACAAAAATACAAGGGATAGTCCCTTTTATAAATTTTGGTATTGGTGCTTCATTTATATCAAAAAGATCGGTTGATAATAAAAAATTTTCGACTCATTTTCAATTTGAAGATAGAATAGGTATGGGTTTTCTTACTAAAAAATATAAGTTGAGTGTTAATTACTTTCATTATTCTAATGCAGATATTAAAAAACCAAATGATGGTATGGATATCATACTGTTAAATTATGTATATAAATTTTAGCTCAATTTAGAAAACTCTACAATATATTACAACTACCAGAAAGCGATATAAAAACTATAAATATTGTTATAAATTTTAATTTTAAATAAATAGGAATGTATAAGTAATGGAAAATTTTGTACTAATATCAGTAGCTATACTTGTAGGATATATTCTACAAAAATTTAAAATTTTTCCAAAAGAAACTTCAAATATTTTAAATAGATATATTATATATATCCCTCTTCCTGCTATTATCCTATTACAAGTTCCAAAACTGACATTTTCTTTTGATATATTGATTCCGACAATCATTGCATGGCTAGTTATGGGAATATCTGCAGTGATAGTATTGTTTTTTTCAAAACTATTCTCTTGGTCAAAAGAGGTTACGGGAAGTTTACTTCTTGTATCTGTATTAACAAACAGTTCCATTATGGGTATTCCCATTATTGGATTATATTTAGGAAAAGAGTCATTACCTTATGTTCTTATCTATGATCAACTTGGTACTTTCTTAGCATTGGCAGCTTATGGTACATTTATAACGGCATACTATAGTGTAAGTGGCAATATTCATTCTAAAGTTATCATAAAAAAGATTGTTACGTTTCCTTCTTTTATAGCACTTATGGTTGCATTAGCATTATTAGGACAAAGTTTCAATCCTTTAATTACGAATGTATTAACAAAATTTGCTGATACTTTAGTTCCAGTGGCCCTTATTGCTGTTGGTCTTCAACTACAATTTAAACTTCCTAAAGATGATCTACAACCATTAGGTATTGCATTAATTATAAAACTTATAATTGCTCCATTGATAGCTTTTATTATTTGTATGATTTTTGACTGGAATATTTTAGCAGGAAAAGTTTCTATTTTCGAAGCAGGAATGGCTCCTATGATTACAGCAGGAGCAATTGCATCTATGGCAGGTCTTGCACCTCGATTGAGTACTGCAGTAGTTGGCTATGGAATAATATTTTCTTTTTTAACAACATATATAATATCTATCATATTAACTTAATATCTCTATAATAGGGGGGGGTAGGACTATTTCAAAATAATTTTCAGATAATCCTCTTTCCTATAAATTGCACTTTGTAATATTTATCAAAATAATAAACACATTCTGATATAATCTTTTTCATGACACCATTTAAAGTACATACAGATTATTCTCCAGCAGGAGACCAACCAGAAGCGATAGAAAAATTAACAGCAAGTATAGTTAGTGGTAATAAATATAATACCTTATTAGGAGTGACGGGTTCAGGTAAAACCTACACTATGGCTAAAGTTATAGAAGCTACTCAAATGCCTACACTTATCATGACTCACAACAAAACTTTAGCAGCTCAGATATATAGTGAATTTAGAGGATTTTTTCCTGATAATCATGTGGAGTATTTTATCTCGTATTATGATTATTACCAGCCAGAAGCATACATCCCTCGAAGTGACTTATTTATCGAAAAAGATAGTTCTATAAATAGTGAACTAGAAAGATTACGTTTAAGTACGACGACTTCATTATTGAGTTTTGATGATATTATTTGTGTTGCTTCTGTATCTGCAAACTATGGTTTAGGTAATCCAACCGAATACAAAAAAAACGTACAAAAAGTTGAACAAGGGCAGGAGTATTCACAACGTGCTATGTTGTTAAAACTTGTGGAGATGGGATACAAAAGAAACGATAAGTTTTTTGATCGTGCTGACTTTAGAGTAAACGGAGATGTTGTAGATATCTTCCCCGCTTATTTTGAGGATGAGTTTATCAGATTAGAGTTTTTTGGTGATGAGATAGAAACCATCTCAAAACTAGAATATATGACAAATCAAATGGTTTCTGAACTCAAAGAGGTAACCATCTATAGTGTAAACCCTTTTGTTGTTTCACAAGATAGACTTGCTACTGCTGTAAAGTCTATAGAAGAAGAGTTAGCTGAACGTTTAGCTTATTATCAAAAAGAGGAAAAACACGTAGAGTACCAACGACTCAAACAAAGAGTAGAATTTGATTTAGAGATGATAGAAGCAACTGGTATGTGTAAAGGTATCGAGAACTACGCTCGACTTTTAACTGATAAAAAACCAGGAGAGACACCTTATTCCCTTATCGACTATTTTGAAGCGATGGATAGACCATATTTACTTATTGTTGATGAGTCACATGTAAGTTTATCTCAATTTAGAGGGATGCATGCAGCTGATAGGAGTAGAAAAGAGGTTTTAGTTGATTATGGGTTTAGGTTACCATCTGCTTTAGATAATAGACCTTTAAAATTTGATGAGTATATAAATAAAAAAGCGAACTTTTTATTTGTAAGTGCTACACCAAATGAACTTGAACTTGATATGTCAAGTGAAGTTGCAGAACAAATAATACGACCTACTGGTCTTTTAGACCCTCTTATTGAAGTTATGGATAGTGAGTTTCAAGTTGAAAAACTTCATGATGAAATTAAAAAAGTAACTGCTAAAAACGAAAGAGTACTTGTAACAGTGCTGACTAAAAAAATGGCAGAAGAATTAGCTAGTTATTATAGTGATTTAGGTATCAAAGTAAAATATATGCATAGTGAAATAGATGCTATTGAAAGAAACCAAATCATAAGACAACTAAGACTTGGTAAATTTGATGTGTTAATAGGAATAAATCTTTTAAGAGAAGGTCTAGATATTCCAGAAGCTTCACTTGTAGCTATTTTAGATGCAGATAAAGAGGGGTTTTTACGAAGTAAAACAAGTCTTATTCAAACAATGGGTCGAGCTGCTAGAAATAGTAACGGTAAAGTTATTTTATTTGCCAAAAGAGTTACAGATAGTATGCAGTTTGCAATCGACACTACTACTAAAAGAAGAAAGATTCAAGAAGAACACAATAAAAAACATGGTATTACTCCCACGACTACAATTAGAAGACTAGATGAAGATTTAAAAGTTGAAGAGTATGACGATGTAGCACTTAAACTAGATAAACTTAATAAAATGCCTGCAACTGAACGTAAAAAAATGCTAGCAGAACTCAATAAACAGATGAATCAAGCAGCAAAAGACTTAAACTTTGAAGAAGCTATCCGACTACGTGATGAGATAGAAAAAATTAAAAAACTATAACAAAGAGAAATAAATAAAATTTACTTTATTTGTATCTCTTTTTTTAAATGACTTGCTTTTTTCGTTTTAATAAACGAAGTTGTATAATGAATCTCTTTTAAAAACACAAAAAGAGCAACAATCAAAGAGAGCATTGCCAAAATAAAAAGTACTGATATTACAGATGCTGTGGTAAATTCAAATAATGTACTCATAAACATCGTAACAATAACTAAAGCTATCATCAATCCAGTAAATGTAATAAATAAAATAGCAGAGTTAATATTTGTCAACCTCATTGTTAAAAACTCTCTTCTTTTCATCGTTTCATTTGTTTTTTGATTTGTTTTTTCATAGTCTTCTAACTTATAAACTTGATCCATAATTCTTGTTAAACGTCCTATAAATACATTTAAGAGACCCGCTACTGCTGCTAAAAGAAAAACAGGTGCAACTGAGAGTTGTATCAACTCTGAAACTGTATGTACGACATTTGGATTCACTAACTGTGTCAATATAAAGCCTTGATTTTAAGATTTGTAATTTTATCTTTAAGTATGTTAATAAGTGATAATACTATTATGATTTCTGTAGTGAGCTAGCTAATAATATAAAAACTTGAAAAGGATGGCAAGTTCTTATACTGTTATTATCTTTGTTAAATTTCGTAATACAATTATAATAAATGAAAATGAAGTGAAAATGAAATACTCTTATTATTACTAACACTTACTTTCAACTCTATTTCTTCCGTTCTTTTTTGCTTGATATAGAGCACTATCAGCTCGTGCAATAACTTTTTCTATATTTTCATCACCATCATAAATAGTTACTCCAAGGCTTGCACTAATATTACCAATAGTTGGAAATTCATATTTGCTAATTATTTCACGAAGTGATTCTGCTAGTTTGATAGTGCCCTGAAAATCAGTTTCTGTAGATATTATCATAAACTCTTCACCACCCCAGCGTCCTAAAACATCAACTTTGCGTATATTTTCTTTAAGTATTTTTGCAAAGTGAATAAGTACTTGATCCCCAACTAGATGACCATCTGTGTCATTGACTCTTTTAAAATAATCAATATCTATAATAATGATACCGAAACTATTTTTGAAACGATTACTCCGGTTAAATTCATCATTGAGTGTTTCATCAAGTTTTAGTCTATTGAACAGTCCTGTGAGCTTATCTGTAATACTAAGGATCTTGTGCTCATTTAAACGCTGAATCATCTGGTTATAACTATCTTTTAATATTAATAGCTCATTTGTATCTGTCCAATAAATGTTTAAATCAATAGCTTGAGGAGACTGTACATCTTGCTTATGTATTTTAGTTGTAAACTCCTTCAAAGGTTGCCCTAAATATTTTTTTATAAAATAATAGATGATAAACCAAAGTGCAATTGTTTTGATGATGGAATTGATTAAAATAAGAATAAAACCATATTTAACCCGATCAAATACCAGTTGATTATTGGAGTATAAGGTAACTTGGCCTAAAGGTACTTTATGATCAAAAGCTGCTCCCGTATAATCTATAGGGAATTCATGCTTAAATAATGTATCAGTACCAAAACCAAACTCTTTTTGCTGGGTTACTTTTCCAGAAGAATCATAATAAGTTATCTCATTTTTTTCGTTGAGCACTGCTCCAATTTGTAAATCCATTTTATGATCAATCGATTCAACTTTAATCCCCACTACAATTGGTAAATTGTGCATACCTAATAAAATAGAGTGCAACAACTCTTTATTATAAGTCCAAACTGAGTCTACAATACCTCGATTAAAAGTAGCTGGCAAGGTTTGAATCTCACTATAAAATTTAGCTTTAGTATCTTCATACTCTTTATAAAGTTGAACAACCGTTACCACCACTGCAACTAAAAAATAAACGCTAAAAATCGTAGTTAACAGGTGTAAAGCGATGCTTTGACGAAATCGTTTTAATAGAGTGTTCATACTTAAATAATCATACTTTTACTTAGATTGCCAGTCTTTAATTCCATATTTATCCAAAAGAACCTGCAGTCGTCCATCTTTTCTCATTTTTAGAGTCTCTTCTGAGAGAATTTTAGCATACTCTTTTGAGTTCTTTATTTTTGGTGAAAAACTAGCAAAAACATCAATTACTGAGTCCGTTACTCCAGAAACTTTTACTAAATCTGTTTTACCCATTTGAGTTATTTTATATTCTAAAACACTTTTATCTTCAATAATAGTAGTTATCCTGCCACTAATTAACATCTCTAACAATCTTTCCAATGGTTTTTCACCCTTCATTGCTAAAACATTATTTGGTTTTGTATCAAGATATTTCATAACAGTTGGATCAACATAGTCATAACCATCGATTATACCAATCATCTTAGCTTGTTTAAGTGACTGTGTTCCTGTATAGCTCCAAGAAGAGTCTTTAAGGGTAAAAAAGGTGCTGTTACTTTTTCCAAGTGGAAAATCTGGAAAAATAAAATCAGGTGCTTCTTCTCTAAAACAAGCCATAGTACCATCCAATTTTCCTTCTCGAACCAATTCTAAACCACGGGCATAATTAACTTCTACAAACTCAACTTTATGACCTTTTGCTTTCATAGTTTCAACTAATAAATCACCTAAATAACCAACTTTCCCATCATTTTGCCCTGGCAAGCAATCGTAAGGGCACCATTCATCTGTAGCTATTTTTAGTGTATCTGAACACAAATGAAGAGGAAATAGTATGCTCAAGCTAAATACTACTATACCTGCTGTTTTTTTAAAACATTTCATCTAGTCTTTCCTTTGTAAATTATTTGAATTACTCTTCAATTTTTAAATTATATTCCATATTTTTAATATTATCTCTTTTATTTCTTTTATCTAAGCTTTAAGCTTAATGGAGTGGTAACGTAAATTCAGACACTGTTCACTGTTTTTAATTCTTACTGTTGTAATAGGTTAAAATAAAAATTGCTATTTGTATCTATTGCAAACCTATACTCTTTTTGATGCTTATATTCGTTTCTTTTACTGAAAGCAGCAGCTAGAAATAGTCTATTACAATTATTTAGCTATGTTTGGATTATTTGCATTTATTATCACTTCTTTTGAATTGTATTTATTCTAGCTAAATGCAGATTTTAGTGCAATAATAATATCTAAAAGTAAAGGGATTGTTTGTTTTAGTGTAGGAGTATAAGTACTCCTCCCAGATACCTAAACACACCAACAAAAAAAGGTTCCTTGCTGTATTCCTACCCTGGGGAGTTGCCCTTTAATGTGATTGTAAAGGTCTAAGAGAAGCAGTCAAAATACTCTTATCAAATGAATATTTTCAATGCTTATCTTTGAAATTAGACTGAGATTCTAATAGAATTTCTATTAAAATCTCATTAAGCGACTAATAACCGCTTATTTGAACATACATGCTAATCATATCTAATAGTGGATCGATAAACAGTACAGATGCCAATGTTAAAAGTACAGTAACTCCAACTAAAGTATATAGTGTGCTATTTGCATTTTTCATTAAAAGTGTTTCATCTGATGGATTTGGCTCTTTTAAGAACATATATACTATCAGTTTTAAATAGTAATATGCAGCAATAGCAGAGTTTAAAGCCATAATAATTGCTAAAATAATATATCCTGCGTTTACAGCTGCACCTAGAAGAAACATTTTTCCCCAAAATAAACCAAATGGAGGAACCCCTGCTAAACTTAATAAAAATAATCCCATGATAATTGCACCAGCTGGAGATCTTTTAACTAAACCAGAAAACTTCTCAAAAGGATGATCTGTTGCATATCCATGTTTATCTTTACTTCTATTTATCCATAGCATTGTAAATGCACCTAAGTTAGTAAACGAAAATAATACCCAGTAGAAAAATAATCCCTCTGTAGCCTGTGTAGTACCTACTAAGATTGCCCCCATCACAAAACCTGCATGTGCTACTGAAGAGTAAGCAAGCATTCTTTTTACATCAGTTTGTACTAAAGCAGCCATGTTTGGAATAGTCATAGTTAAAATCACTACGATGTATAAAATCATCTCAATCCATTGATTATCTACACTTACAAATATTTCAAAAAATCGTAGTGCAACTACAAATGTAGCTATTTTAGGAACAATAGACATGTACCCAGCTAAAGCAGCACTAGAACCCTCATAAACATCAGGTACCCATGTATGAAATGGCACTAGTGATAATTTAAATCCAAGACCACCTAATATAAAAACAACACCAAGTAAAACTAATGGGTAGTTTGCAAAATCAGATGCTACAAGTGAAGCTGATATTTGACCTAATTCAATACTTCCAGTTAAAGCATAAAATATCATCGAACCAAAAGCTATAAAACCAGCTGCTACAGCACCCATTGTAAAGTACTTGATTGCTGCTTCTGTTGATTTTGATCTATTATGCATAGCAATTAATGTGTACAATGCCATAGATGCTGTTTCTAGTCCAACAAAAATTAATATCAAGTTATCACTTGCTACCATAAACTGGAAACCAGCTACCATAAATAAAAACAGTGCAAAATATTCTGGATATCTATACTCATGGAATCGCTGATGAGATAAAGTTAAAAGAATAAATAAAGCAGATGAAACTAAAATAATAATTTGTGTTAAGATGGCAATACCATCTACTAACATCACATCAAAAAATCCTCTTGTTGCTCCTGTATAGCCTATAATCGTACCTAAATCTATGATTAGTACAAGTATTGTAAGCATCAAATAAAATGATTTATGTAAATCTTTTGTTACTAAATCTATACATAAAATAACTAAAGCCCCAACAATAGCAACCATCATTGGAAGTAATGATGGAATATTTAAATCAGCTAAATTTACTGTAATTTGTTCAACCATTATTTTGTCTCCCCGATAGAATTTACTGAAGCAATTGTAGCTTTAGATGTTGGCTCAACCGATTTTAGGTACATCACCTGTACAAGTTGTTTTACTGAGTTATCAACTGGTTCTAAAATTGGTTTTGGATGTATTCCTAAGTAAACTACGAGTAATACAAGAGGTATTAAAGCAGCTAACTCTCTCCCTTTTAAATCTTGTAGTTTCTCATTTATAGGATTTGTAATAGGACCAAAAAATGTCTTTTTATATAAAACCAACATATAAACTGCACCTAAAATAATCGTTAAACCAGCAAGTCCTGTTAACATAGGTGATACTGCAAAAAATCCAAGTAAACTTAAAAACTCTCCTACAAAACCAATAGTAAGTGGTAACCCTACAGATGCCATAAGCATAATACCAAATACTGTTGCATACATAGGCATCACTTTGGCTAAACCACCAAATTCACTCATCATCTTTGTATGTCTTCTATCATAAATAACACCTACGAGCATAAACAGAGCCCCAGAAACAATACCATGTGAAATCATTAAAAATAATGAACCACCGATACCTTCTACATTTAATGCAAAAATACCAAGGATAATTACACCCATATGAGATACTGAACTATAAGCGATAACTTGTTTGATATCCTCTTGTGCATACGCTACCATAGCTGTATAAATAATGGCTATTATTGCCAAAATAGCCATAGGTATCATAAGTGTTACACTCGCATCTGGAAATAATGGTAGTGAAAATCTAATAAATCCGTATGTTCCCATTTTAAGTAAAATTGCAGCAAGGATAACAGAACCTATAGTTGGTGCTTGACCGTGTGCATAAGGAAGCCATGTATGAAATGGAACCATAGGTACTTTTATAGCAAACCCTAAGAAAAATGCAACAAACAGCCACATCTGCATATCTATAGGTAACATTAACATATTCCAGTCTAGTAAACTAAAGCTCCAGTTTCCTGTTGCTTGAAAATATACATACCCTAAATATAACATACCAATAAGCATCACTAAAGAACCTGTAAATGTATATAAAAAGAATTTAATAGCAGCGTAAATTCTTCTTTGTCCACCCCAAGCACCTACTATATATAACATAGGTACTAATGATAATTCCCAAAATACATAAAAGATAATTGCATCTAAAGCTAAAAATACCCCAACCATTGTCATCTCTAAAAATAATATAGTTAATACTAAATTTTTAAGGTCTCTTTTTTCTGTCAATCCAATCAATGATATCATAGTCATAAATGTAGTCATAAGTACTAAAAATAAAGATATACCATCTATTCCTAAATTATATGAGATACCATATTGTGAAATAAGTGGTATAAACTCTGTAAATTGCATACCAGGATTTGTATTATCAAAACTGATCCATAAATAGCAAGAGATAAAAAACTCTATTGCTGTCACTGTTATCCCATATGTTCTAATTGCACCTTTGTCTACTAAAAAACCTAAAAATACTGCGAACGCTGGGAAAAAAATTAAAATCGATAAAATGTGTTCCATCTATTTCCTTTCCTTATCTCAAACTGCTAAAAACTAAAACTAAAATCAAAAGAACTAAAATACCAAATCCCATCCATTTTAAAGAAGTAGATAAGTTTCCATCTTGCATAGATGTACCTATCTCTCCACCATCGACAACTCTTTTTGCGATACCATCAACGATAGTATCAATAATTTTAATATCAATCTCTTTCCATGAAAATTTTGAAAGTGCTAAATATGCTTTACACACTATAAAATCCCAAAAATGAGGTAAATAATATTGGTTTGCTAATAATTTATAACAAAACCTATGTTCAAATTTACTACTATAATACTCTCCATCTTTATTAAATTTAAAGACAGCAAGTGCAATACCTGCTAGTGCAATAGCTGATGTAACAGCTATTAGAATATAAAATGTTGTTGGAGAAACATGTATATCTAATTCCGGTAAAACTTTTGTAACCATCTCTACAAATTGATGTTCAAACCATCCTGCACTAATAGCCAAAATTGCAAGTGGAGTCATAGCTGCTATTACATAAGAGTAAGACTCATGAGGATGGTATCCTAAATCATGATATTTCTCTTTTCCGTAAAATACATACATCACAAGTCTAAAAGAGTAAAATGCAGTTAAACCTGCTGTTATCCATAATACTCCCCATAAAATATATGAGTGTGTACCAAATGCAACTTCAAGAATTAAATCTTTTGAGAAGAAACCAGCAAGTGGGAAAATACCAGCAAGTGCCACTGAAGCGATTGTCATAATTAATGCTGTTTGTGGCATATGTTTTTTCAATCCACCCATATTTTTGATATTTATCTCATCATTCATAGCATGCATAACATTACCCGCACCTAAGAATAGTACTGATTTGAAAAAGGCGTGTGTTGCAAGATGAAATAAAGCTACCCAATAAGCCCCTAAACCAGCTGCTACGAACATATATCCAAGTTGAGATAAAGTAGAAAAAGCAATTATTTTTTTCATGTTTGTAGCTACTAGTGCCATAGAAGCAGCACCAATCGCTACAAATGCACCAAGACTAGCGAT
>Ga0193959_1000126_pt1 | contig 29467 bp, 25 predicted proteins | sample FB_2_MG_FD_140333 | JGI IMG/M metagenome (GOLD analysis project Ga0193959, IMG submission 140333) | Microbial mat bacterial communities from the Broadkill River, Lewes, Delaware, United States - FB_2_MG | ecosystem: Environmental > Aquatic > Freshwater > River > Microbial mats | place: USA... | reverse complement strand
TCGCTGATAATACTGCCCCCTACGGGGGTGGAAATGTAAGTCGTTGCCGTCTTTACACTTTCTATTTATATATTATTTACTTAACTATTTTCAATAACTTCATTTAAATAAATCATTTTTTTATTACTGTTAATTTCAAGATACTATTTTCATAAAACTTATCTATTTATTCAATATTATTGTGATATATAAATTATTTAGTAAAATTAAACTAAGTAATCGGGAAATAGGCTGTTAATATAGAAATTATTCATTTTTCTTTTACATCTACTTAGTTATAATTTGAGAAAAAATCAAAAGGAATTTTTAATGTCAGATAAAAAATTTTATGAGCCTCAAGAGGTAGAATCTAAATATTATAAGATTTGGGAAGAGAGAGGATATTTTGAATTAGATGGAAATAAAAATATTCAAGAAGAGGGTAAAAACTTCTCTATTATGATGCCTCCACCAAATGTTACTGGAAAGCTTCACATTGGACACTCTCTCACTTTTACACTGCAAGATATTTTAGTTAGATATAAGAGAATGGATGGTTATAAAACCCTTTGGCAAGCAGGAACTGACCATGCAGGAATAGCAACTCAAAATGTAGTTGAGAAGCAACTACTTGAGAAAGGAATCAAAAAAGAGGAACTTGGACGAGAGAAGTTTTTAGAAAAAGTTTGGGAGTGGAAAGAGTATAGTGGAAACACTATGGTAAACCAAATGAAAGCTTTAGGAGTTAGTCCAGCTTGGTCAAGAGAGAGATTTACAATGGACGAAGGGCTTGAGAACTCTGTTAGAGAAGCTTTTGTTGAGATGTATGAGAAAGGTGAGATAGTTCGAGGTAACTATATGGTTAACTGGTGTACTCATGATGGGGCTTTAAGTGATATTGAAGTTGAGTATGAAGAGCATAATGGACACTTTTATCATGTGAAATACCCTTTAGCAGATAGTGAAAATGAGTATATTACAGTAGCTACAACAAGACCAGAGACATATTTTGGTGATACGGCAGTAATGGTTCACCCAGATGATGAGAGATATAAAAATTTAGTTGGTAAAAAAGTTAAGTTGCCACTAATTGATAGAGAGATAGAGATTATTACAGATTCTCATGTTGATATGGATTTTGGTACAGGAATGGTTAAAGTAACACCAGCACATGACCCAAATGATTATGAAGTTGGAAAAAGACATGATTTAGAGTTTATTACAGTTTTTAATGAAGCTGGAGTATTAAACTCAGAGTGTGGAGAGTTTGAAGGACTAGAGAGGCTTGGTGCTAGAAGTGTTGTTGTTAAGAGGCTTGAAGAAGAGGGCTTTATGGATAAAATTGAAGAGCATACTCATCAAGTAGGACACTGTTATAGATGTAAAAATGTAGTTGAGCCATATATCTCAAAGCAGTGGTTTTTAAAAAAAGAGGTTGCACAGAGAGCGATTGATTTAGTAAATCAAGGTGAGACTAAATTTGTTCCAGCAAATTGGAAAAATAATTTTGATGCTTGGATGAGAGAGCTTAGAGATTGGTGTGTTTCAAGACAACTTTGGTGGGGGCATAGGATTCCTGTATTTTACTGTAATGATTGTAATCATGAGTGGGCTAGTAAAGAGGCAACGCAAAGTAAGTGTACAAAGTGTAATTCAGAAAATATTTACCAAGATAAAGATGTGCTTGATACTTGGTTTAGCTCTGGTTTATGGCCATTTTCAACTCTTGGTTGGGGAAACAAAGATTTATTAAAAGATGAAAAATGGTTAGAATCAGATATAAAAGATTTTTATCCAAATTCACTCTTAATCACGGGTTTTGATATTCTCTTTTTCTGGGTAGCTAGAATGCTTATGATGGGTGTTAGATTTAAAGATGAAGTTCCTTTTAAAGATGTATATTTACATGCTCTTGTTAGAGATGAAAAAGGGCATAAGATGAGTAAATCAAAAGGGAATGTAATCGACCCTCTTGATGTTGTGGATAAATTTAGTGCAGATATTATTAGATTTACTCTTGCTATTTTAGCGATTCAAGGAAGAGATATAAAAGTTGGAGAGAAAAATATAGAGCTTTATAAAAACTTCTCAAATAAAATCTATAACGCTTCAAAATATCTACAGATGAATGTTGATACATTTGATGATTTAAAAAATGTAGAGATTAAAACTGACCTTGGAAAATTTATGTTAGCTCAACTCTCTATTGCTACAAAAGAGGTAAGAGATAATTTAGATAGCTATAAATTTAATGATGCTGCTAAGAGTCTCTATAAATTTATCTGGAACGAGTTTTGTGATTGGGGAATCGAGCTTAGTAAAGCTAGTAAAGAGAGTGTTAGTGAGCTTGGAAGTATCTACAAAGAGGCTATGAAGCTAATGCACCCATTTATGCCATTTATCTCTGAATATCTCTATCAAAGTTTAAGTGGTACAACACTTGAAGAATCAGAATCTATCATGATAAAAGAGTTTCCAAAAGATATAGATTTTGATGAGAAAATTTATAGTGAATTTAATCTAATTATTGAATCGATTGTTGCTATCAGAAGAGCTAAAGCAATTGTTGATATGGGGAATCAAAAGATAGAGAAAGCTTATGTAAAATTCGATAAAGAGTTAAGTGTAGCTAGTAGCAAAGCATTTATTCAAAAACTTGCAAAAGTGGAAAATATAGAGTTTACAGATAATAAAATAGAGAAAGCTGTAACAGATGTGAGTGATAATTTAGAGGTATTTATTCCACTTGAGAATATAGATTTATCTCCAATAGTTGAGAGACTTACAAAACAGGGTGAAAAGCTCGAAAAAGAGATAATGAAGCTAAACGGAATGTTATCAAATAAAAAATTTGTTGCAAATGCTCCTAAAGAGGTAGTTGAGACAAACCAAAAAGCATTAGATGATGCTAGAGAGAAATTTTCTAAAATCGAAGTTGAGTTAAACTCTCTTAAAAATATATAAGCCTCTCTGGGCTTATTCTTCTATGAAAAAACTAGATTTTTATGATTTTTACCAGACTAAAGAGTGTTATGATGTAAAACAGATTGCTATTTTAGTAAAAAATGCAATCAAAAGAGGTATAAATTATATATCTTTTGAAGATGTAGAGTTTACTTTAAATGATTTTGATTTTAGTAAAGCTATTTTTGATTCTTTAGAATCTGATAAAAAAGAGTATTTCAAATCTGTTACTTTTTGCTTTAAAAACTCGACTTTTAAATCACATATCTCTTTTAAACAATTTAATTGTAAAAGATTGATTTTTGATAATAGCACTTTTGAGTTAGGTGCTACTATCAAAGGTTCAAACTTTAAAAATATTATATTTTCTCCAAAAAAATTAGATTCAGATGTAATTTTTAAAAACTGTGAAATATTATATTTTAAGTATCAAACTCAAAAAATAGGAGAGGCTTTTACAAGATTTTATGATGTGTTTTTTGGAAATAAAATTAAAATAGTAGACAAAGAATTTAAATTTTTTAAATCTATAAAAAATTTTAAAGTTATAAAGGAAGAAAAAGAAAAAATTAAATATAAATACGGAAAGGCTGATTTTAAAAACTCTAACTTGGATTATGTGCATTTTCAAAATATAGATATGAAAAATGTCTATCTATTAGAATCTAAAGTAGATAAGACTATTTTAAATAATTGTAAATTTTATCGTCAAGAAAGTATTTTGATAGATAGTGTTAGGAAATTATTCATTGTGTTGTTATTAGCATTTTTATTTTATGGTAATACGATAGTATCATTATTTTTTAGTATGGAAAATTTTTTTTCGTTAAGTTTTTTTCAAAAAAATTTTATATTTATACTTGTATTTATATATTTAGTAATAGTATTTATGATGAAAGCTATTGTTCTTAAAGATGATAAACCAATTATTATTGCTGATAATTTAAAAAAAATAAATTTTTCAAAAAGAAAAAAAATAGAAGAGATATATAGACAATTTAGTTTAAATTATCAAAATAGTTTAGATAGTACTAAAGCAATAAATTTTTATTTTACTTATAAGTACACAATATCTATTTCATCTTTAAATTCAAATATTTATTATTTATATAATATTTTAGTTCCTATTCATTATGTTGTTAATAGTTTTGGTACAAATTGGTTTAAGCCTTTAGTTTGGTTTTTTTCTATTCTTGTAGGATTTTCTTTTTTAACTACACCAAATATTGACTATATCTCTACTCAATCGACACCAAATTATCTATTAACTGCATATCAAGAGGATAAAATTATAAATTTTGATAGAAGTAGAGTAAGTGAAGAGAGTAATAGTTCAGCTCACTTTTTATTGATAGCTAAAACAAATTTAAAAGATGCAAATAGCACTTTTGCTTACGATAATCGATTTGATTTTAATTTTAGTGAGCAGTATATTCCAATGTTAATAGATGATTTTAAGGTACATTTTTACTACTCTGTTAGCCATATTATTTCCCCTTTTGTACCTGATAATAAAAAATGGTTTGCAAATAGAAGTGAAAGAGCTGTCTATTTGAGTTTTTTAGAGACAGTTTTACTCTGGTTTTTCTTTGGAGCTTTTATATTAGCTATCAAAAATAGAATCAAAAGATAAGTAGCTCTTTTTTGCTCTTAAAAACTATTTTTAATAATTTTAAAAAAAAGTCAAGTTATAGGGGTGAGTTTGGTATAATTAGCTAAAAAATTTAGATAAAGGGTTTTAATGTTTGATGAGATAAAACCTCACTTAGCAGAGCTTCGTAAAAGATTGATGGTAGCAGCTGGTAGTTTGATAGTTATGTTTTTTATCTGCTTCGGATTTTGGGAGATAATTTTAGATTGGATGGTAGTTCCTCTAAGAGATGCTCTGCCAGAGAATAGTAATATTATATTTACGCAAGTTGGAGAGGCTTTCTTTACAGCACTTAAAGTATCTTTTTTTGCTGGGTTTATATTCTCTTTGCCAGTGATATTTTGGCAATTTTGGCTTTTTGTTGCACCTGGGTTATATGAAAATGAGAAACTTTTAATACTCCCTTTTGTAATATTTGCTACGGCTATGTTTGTTATTGGGGCTTTGTTTGCATATTATGTTGTTTTTCCGTTTGGATTTACATACTTAATAAACTTTGGTGCAGAGCTTTTTACAGCATTGCCTAGTATTGGGGATTATGTAGGGTTTTTTACCAAATTAATGATAGGTTTTGGAATCGCTTTTGAGCTTCCTGTTATGACGCTATTTTTAGCAAAGCTAGGTTTAGTTGATAATGATACACTATCTAAGTTTTTTCCTTATGCAGTTGTTCTTAGCTTTGTTGTCTCTGCCTTGCTTACACCTCCAGATGTACTGACGCAGTTTTTGATGGCTGGGCCTCTTATTATTTTATATGGAATCTCTATTTTAATCGCAAAAGCTGTAAATCCAGCAGTTAAGGAAGAGGATTGAGAGAGCTTTTGACTAGTAGTTACGATTATTACTTGCCTGAGAAGTTGATTGCTAAATATCCAGCAGAGCCAAAGGATAGCTCTAAACTTTTAGTTTATGATAGAGAGAGTGATAAAATAACTCATGCTATTTTTAGAGATATTTTAGATTTTCTCCCTAGTGATACAAATTTTATATTTAATAATACAAAAGTTATAAAAGCTAGAATCTTTGGAGTTAAACAAAGTGGTGGAAAAGTTGAACTGCTTTTAAATAGAGCATTAAATAGTAATAGATTTAGTGTATTTATTCGAGGAAAAGTAAAAGTTGATACTCTTTTAGAGTTTGATTTGAATCTAAAAGCTAAAGTTTTAGAGCTTTTAAGTGATGGCTCTAGAGTTGTAAAGTTCTATTTAGATTCAAAAGAGTTAGAATTTTTAGAGTTAACTAAAGTTTTGGATAAGATAGGACATATTCCACTGCCTCCATATATCGATAGAGCCGATGAGAAGAGTGATGAGATTTTGTATCAAAGTCTTTTTGCCAAAAAAGAGGGAGCCGTTGCAGCTCCAACAGCATCGCTTCACTTTACTAAAGAGTTAAAAGATAAAATAGAGAAAAGTTTTAATTCGGAGTTTTTGACACTTCATGTAGGTGCAGGAACTTTTAAGAGTGTTGAGAGTGAGAATATTTTAGAGCATGATATGCACTCAGAGTATTTTGAGATAGAGCAGTCAACAAAAGATATTTTAGATTCAGACTCTAGGGTTTTAGCCGTAGGGACAACAGTTACAAGAACTATTGAGTATTATGCAAGAGAAAAAAAGTTAAGTGGAGAGTGTAATCTATTTTTGAATCCAAATAATAGACCGATTCGAGTAGATAATCTACTTACAAATTTTCATCTGCCAAAATCGACTTTGATAATGCTTGTAAGCTCATTTATCGGGCTTGATAGAACAAAAAAAATCTATCAAGAGGCGATAGAGAGAGAGTATAGATTCTACTCTTATGGCGATGCGATGTTGATTATCTAAATATAGACAGGATTGTTTAGAAGTAGGTACTCTATATCGTTTTTTCTAAAGCTAGAGATTTTAATCGCACTAGAGACTCTAGTTGCTTTTAAATCATTTTTGATACTAGTTAGTAGATGCATATAGTTTCCACTAAATGGAGTTACTATCTTTGTAACTTCTCTCTCTAGCATAATATCTCGTACTTCATCTACACATACATGATAGAGAGCTTTATTAAATCTTCTCTGTAGTAGATAATCTTCCATTATTTCAAGATTAGCGATATATGTATCTTTCTCTATTTTTAATAGATTAGAATCCTCTTTAATCTCTTTTATGTCTAAACTTAACTTCTCTTTGTAGTTAGCCATATTTTCTTCTATTATCTCTATCTTTTTTTGTGAGTTGTTTAGTAGTTTCTCAAGTAGCTCTCTATCGTCCATTTTTAAAATATGGTCAATCTCAATTGAAGTTCTCTGTTTTGATAAGTCTCGTAACATAATCAAGATAGGCAGAAGGTATCTTAAAAGATCATACCTATCTTGTGAAAATTTATAAGAGATACCTCTATGACTAATTAGGAGTTTTTCCCCCGTTCTCTCTAGTTTCATCACTTTCCTTTTCATTATTATTTTCACTATCTCGGTCTACACTATTTAAGTTTTTAATAGATAGATAGAGTGAATCTGATGCCATGAAAACTGATCGGCTGATATTCATCATTGTCGCTGCTGTTAAATCATCTAAATTGTACATTTTTATGATTTCAGCTAAATTTCGAATACCCTCTTTATTATCTTCTAATATTCCATTGTATATCTTTAGAGCTTTAAGCTCTCTTTCGCTCTCACCCTCTAGTGTTAAGATGAGGTTTTTAAAGAGTCGAATAATCTGTCTTCTTTGTTGGTTATAGAACTCAACTAAATACTCCTCTTCTCTTTGAGATAACTCGTCCATATTAGTTTTTATATCTTTTAGAGTTTTGATAGCAAAACCAATCTCTTTAACACTCTCTATAATATTTGTAATATCTTCAGAAGTCTTCTCATCAACCTCTTTAGTCTCTATCTTATTACCATATTTAATTAACTCTATCTCAGCTTTTTTCAAATCTTCATACATACCTTGATAGTTCATTGTAAGAGGTTGTTGATATTTATAGATAAGAGTTCTTACTTTTAATACTTTTAGTTTTGATGGCTCTACATTTTGTAGATAGAGACCAAAATCACTTGCTCTGTTGAAAAATTCCCCAAACTCGTTCCTAAATGCAATACTTGCAGCGTCTGAATTTGCATCAACTTGATGAATATATTTCAAAATCTCTTTATCTTTAGATTTGAAGAGTTTAAGAAGCATTTTTGAAAACATTGGAATAAATGGAGCAAATACAACAACACCGATTATGTTAAAAATAGTATGAAATACAGCTAATGCTGTTGTTAAATCATTTGAAAAATCGAGTGTTACTAAAACAAATTCGCTAAGCATACCTATCATAGCAAAGGCAAGGACACCAGTTAAGACATTAAAGACCATATGTGAGAGTGCAACTCTCTTTTTATCAGCTGTCCCGCCGATTGAGCCTAAAAGGGCTGTAACAGTAGTACCTATATTTGAGCCGATAACCATAGTAGCAGCTATATCAAAAGTTATTATTCCACTATAGAGTGAGCTTAAGATAATCGCTGTGGCGGCTGAGCTTGATTGGATAATTGCTGTTAGAGCAAATCCAATAAATAGAAATGTTAAAGCTCCTTGGTCTAAATAGGCTTTTAAATCAAATATACTAGAGAAACCCTCAATTGAGTTTTTTAGAAACTCTAACCCTAAAAAGAGAAGACCAAAACCTATAAAAATTTTACTAATAGCTTGAAGTCTTGGATATTTTGACATAGTTATCAAGATAAAACCAGCAATACCTACCATAGGAATCGCAAAAACCTCTATTTTGATTTTAAATCCAACTAGTGCTACAATCCAGCTTGTAGCAGTTGTACCTATGTTTGCTCCAAAAATAACACCAATACCACTTGTTAGAGCCATTAAACCTGCTCCAACAAAACTAAGTGCCATAAGTGAAACTACGGAACTACTCTGAAGCACAGCTGTTGCTATTGTACCTGTTGCAATCGATTTTGGAATAGTTGCAGTTGATTTTTTTAAAATCTCCTTAAACTTACTTCCACTAGCCTCTTTTAATGCGTTTTCTAAATAGTGCATACCAAATAGAAAAATACCAAGACCAGATATTATCGCGATAATACTATCTATCATTTATCTTCCTTGTAACCATTTCGTTATAAATAGTTTCAATTATAGGTTAGCTTCACTTAATAACTCTTTATGGGCAAGTTCCTCTATTAGCACTGTTGCGTAAGAGCCTTTTGGCAGATAGAAATTAAGCTCATACCAAAAATCTTTTTCTCTGTAGTTTGTCTCTATCTCTTTTGGAAAAATCCATGCAAACTTTCTTGTTCCATTTAGTGGAATCTGCTCATCTAAAAAATCTTTTTCATACTCAAATGCTAAATCTTTAGATTGTGAAACTCTTGAACCACTTAAGATTCCTGTTGGAACTACATCTTTTTCAACAAATCTCTTACTATCCTCTTCCATATTGCTAAGCTCAAAAACTCTACCGTGGGGATAGTGATGCATCAAGTCACCTTGAAGTAGCTTGAAGCGATGAGGTTGGTTTTTTATCGCTGTTATAATATTTTTATCTAGTTTGAAATAGCTCTGAAGCTCTTTTATAGAGCAACTCTCTATAATTTTGCTAATCTCCAACCGTTTAGAGAGCCAAGAGTTAAACATATATGATTGATATGAGCCAATTAAAAATTTTTTCTCTTTTCTATCTCTTATCTTTAATTTACCCTCAACAATCTCTTTTCCTCTATTGTAATTCTCTTGTGTGATTCCAAATCTTTGAAAACCAAAAAAGTTTGGAATACCGTAAGTTTTTATCGCTTTTATAGCTTCATCAATCTTTGTTGCACTCAATGGATTTGTCTTTTTTAATCTAATAAAAAACTTATTTCCTTTTAAATGACCAATTTTTATCTTATTTTTGTGATAAGTTGTCTCTAGTATCTTTATATCTTTAGATTCAAAATCTTTTAATCTCTCTTCATATTTTTTATTTATAGATATGTGCTGAATCGTCATAGCATTTTTATCTTTTAAACCAGCATACCCTATCTCTCGAGATTTAATTCCTAGAGTTTTTGCAAAAATATCAAGCATTTGCCAAGTTGTTACATTCTTTTTTCTAACTTTTAAAACTAAGTGTTCCCCCTCACCACTAAATTCATATAGTGGAACTTCTGTAACAATAAAATCGTTAACACTCTGTTTAAAATAGAACTCAACTTCTGAATGGTTTAAAAAAAAATTTCTCTGCACATATATTCCTTATTGTTATTTTTATAAAAACTGTTTAGATTATACAATATCTAATCTAGTATATTTGATAACAGTTATCAATTTAATAAATATTTTATCTATATTTTGATAATATTTATCAAAACCAAAAAAGGAGTAGATAAGTGTCGAAAAAGAGTATCGTAAATCGAGTTATCAACCCTTTTTATGAAATTATAAAATATGAAAAATCGAACTCTACAGATTTTGAGTATTTAAATAATCATAAAAAAGCATTTATCAATCTACTTTTTAAAGTTTTAACAACGGAAGTTAGTGATAAAGAGTTGATTAAAATAGGAAAAATATTTAAAATTTACTTAAATAGAGCAAATGTAAATAAACAGATTGTTATGTTTTTATATCTTTGTAGTTTGATTAAATCTATAAAAATAGGTTCAAAAGAGTGTATAGATTTTATAAAAAATGGATTTTTAAATCATACTCAATATGACAAGAGTTTTATTAGTAAATTTTCATCTTATGAGCTTGAGATGTTAAATGATTTGATAGAGCTTGAAGATGCAATAGAGATAAATATTGTCTTTTGTGAAAATGTATCATTTGAGCTTTTAGATAAATTATCAACTCTAATTTATAGTTACGCTCACTTTTTAATAGATGTTGATACAACTCTATCTATAAAGAGTTTAGAGTTATATAACTTATCAAAAGATGTAGCACTGCTTAAGATAAACAAAATAGAAAATGAGGATAAGTTTTTAAATCAATTAAATAATATTTTGATTGATGTTAAAGCAATTAGAGAATCGATATGTGAAAATAATCAAAATTTAAATTTTTATGTGAACCGTTTAATAGATAACTTAAAGGAGTTAAAATGTCAATCTTAGTAATAGGTGGGGATAAAATAAATTCAATTAGAAACTGCTTACAATCTCTAGGAGCAAAAAAAATAGAGCATTGGGATAGTAGAAAAGTGCATGTAACTCATAGAATTATTCCCGATAGAGTCGATTGTGTTGTAATGCTTACAACTTTTTTAAAGCATAATACAATGTTTCATTTTAAAACAGAAGCTAAAAAGAAAAATATCCCTGTAGTTTTCTCAAAGAGAAGTACAACATCTCTAAGAGAGAACTTCAAGATTTAATCTTTTTCTCTGTAATTTTATTTAAAAAAACTCAATATCATTTGCATAACTATCATCTTTATTCTCAATAGAGGCAACTATTGTCTCTATATCACTAATGATAGAATCATCGTACATATTTGGGTTTTCAGCCTCTTTTTCAAGTATATCTGTTCTCCATTTGATTAAAACAAAAACAAAACTCTCAATATAATCGATAAATTTACTAAAATTCTCAACTGTATCTTCCGTATGTATTATAAAAGTTTTTGAGAGTTTTTTTATAGATTCTGATAACTTTGCAAAAAAGTAGTAATTACCTACAATTATTCCATATTTATTAAATAGTTTTGATAATATTAAAACACCATTTGCATCGATATTTTTACTCATTATAGCTTTTGATAGAATATAATCGATATCCCCTTCTAATTCTTGAAGTTCTTCTAAGTGATAATCTAAAATATACTCTATATAAGATTTTGGTAAAGCTTCTACTTTTTTCTCTTTAAATACTTTGATTTTTTTATTCTGTTTTTTTGGAGTTTTTAATTTAGCAGTTAAGATTCTAAGAAGTTGGTCTAGTTTTTTATTATTATTCTCTAACTCTTCATTCTTTTTTTGAAGATGAAAATTTATACTTTGAACTTTGCTACTTTGCTCCTCTATCAAAGTCTCTTGATGGATTCTCTGCGCACTATCTGTTATAACTTCAAAGAGCTTTTTTAAATTTATTGGTTTTTTTACAAATTTATTAATGCCAAGTTCAATAAATGTAATTAGTGTTGTCTCATCTCCATAGGCAGAGCTTATGATTATTTTCTGTTTTGGATTTAACTCTTTTATCTTTTTACATAGCTCAACACCATCAACTTTTGGCATTTTTATATCTGTAATTACAACATCATAATATCCATCTTGATACTTTTGAAAGCCATCTTGACCATTTTTGGCAGTCTCTATATTTTTAAATTTAAACTGTAATGCCTCTTTTGTTTGAGCTCTTAAAAAATCATCATCTTCTACATATAAAATTTTTAAATTTTCTAAAAAATCATCAAATTTCTTTGGAATTACTTTATACTCAACAAACTCTGATTTATCAAACAGATTGTTAAACTCTTTAAGTAGTTTAATTAGATTCTCATTTTGATAAAATAGATAGTTTTTATCTTTTGAAAATATAGAATCTTTTAGAATATAGATATTATCTAAAAAAGAGACTAAATATTTTCTAACAGAACTATCTACAAATAGTGTTCTTAAGCTCATATTTTTATCAATATTTAGAGTTAGTTTATCAAGTTCTAACTTTAAAGCTAAAAATCTATTATCATTGGATAAAAATTTTGTAAAAGATTTTAGATGTAGGTTGAAGTTTTGAATCAAATCTTTATTCAAAGGCTCTGTTAAAAGGTTTACAGCTCTATTTTTAAGCTCAAAGAGTAAAAGGTTCAACTCCTCTATCTTATCTAATAGAGTATCATCTTTAGAATCTATATCAAAATACTCTCTATATGATTTACTATTTATGTGAAAATTTTGATTTAATATAAATTGATTTGCGAAAACACCATCATAATCCACTTTTTCAAATGGTAAAGAATCGACAAAACATTTTCCAAGTTTTGTAAATATAAACTCTATTTTTTTATTTTTAGAGAGTTTAGACATATCTCTATACTCTTCTTTTGATATTTCAAAAATTATTTTTTTTAGTCTAATTTTAAAAATAGATATATTGCTAAGTTCAATCAATACAAAGTAAGAGTTTTTATCCTCTTTTATAAAAATATCATAAAAATCTATATTGTAATCACTATCTTGATAGAAAATATAGTTATTTTTTGAGGATTTTAATTTTAGCTTTAAACTATCTGTAAAGTGAATCGCTTTATCTGTATAGTTTATGTAACTATTATCGGACTTTAAAATAGAGTATTTTCCTAAAAATTGCATAAAAAAATCAAAATCTAAATTTACTTGAGATTGATTTATGTTTTTAAAATCTACCTTCTCTTGAATATTGCAATAGATTTCTTTATATAATAGGGGTTTCTCTTTTTTTGTTAAAATATAGGCTAAGTATTGGGGTTTATTATCTATAAAAAAAATAGTAAAAAAGTGAGCTATCTTATCAATTATCATTGATTTTGTTGTAAAACAGTTCTCTGACATGGATTGTATATATGATTTTATATGTAAATTAGTCAAAATAGAGCCTTTCTTAAGATTTAGTTAAAATATACTTAAGCTCTATTTTAAGCTCAAAATAGTTAAATTTTGATTAAATAATTTAGTTGAATTTTATAAAGTTTCCATCTTCTGAAATCTCAACACTATCAAAAAAATGCTTTGCACTATTTAGATAGCTATCAAATTTTGATGCGTTATGTAAAGGCATCCACTCTCTTGTATCTGTAAACTCCCAAACAGAGACCTCTCTATCTCTATTTGACGCTATAAAAGTTCCAAACTCTGTTGCAAAAAAATACCAATTTATTCCAAAAGATTTATTACTCAAAGAATCTACTAAAAAGTTATTCTCTACTAAAGCGTTACCTAAAGTGATAGATTTTTTATCTAGTGATAAATCTGTTTTATCAAAACTATTTTCAGCTCCAATATATCCATCAAAAGCACCAGCATTATGAATCGGTCTCCAGAGTCTCTCGTTTGTAAATTCCCAAATAGATAAGTTTTCAGGATTTTGAGCTAAATAGGCTCTATTCTCATTTAACCAAAAATACCACTTTATATTAAATGTTTTACTTTTTAAGCTTTTTAGCATATAGGCAAATTTTACAGCTTTAGTTGCATCTATTTTTCCATAACCAAGCTCAAGACTCTTTCCATCTATATACTCATAGTTGCCAATTTTTTTAGATGTTATCTTAAATATTTCAAATATATCATCTTTTGTTAAGTCAGGATTCACTGATAGCATAAGAGTAGAGACTGAGGCGACTATTGGTGAGGCAAATGATGTTCCAACAGCCTCAGTATAATCTAAATTATCAAATGAGGATTCTGAGCTATAACCTAAATAGCCACTAATATCTGTTGAGACTAATGGATATGTGTAATCTCCTCCAAATGCTGTAAAGTCTAAAAATTTTCCATAATTGCTATAGAAGGCTCTCTCATTTTGATAATTATGTGAACCGATTGTAAAGACACCATCAATTGTCGATTCATCATTTTGTAAATATCCATCACCATAACCATCATAATCCTCATCACAGAGTCCATCTTCATTACAGTTTGCATTTCCGATTCCAAAAAAGATTAACATTCCTTTGCCATCTCTTCCACTTTTTATTAAATCTTGAACAATTTCTACTAAAGCATCTTGTCTGTTATAAGTTCCCCAACTACAATTTAATACATCGATATTTTGCTCTTTTGCAAAGATAAAACCTTTAATTAATTTCGATGTAAAGGTTCCCATATCTCCCAAAGAGTAGTTAGGATTCATCTTTATAAAAACTAAGTCACTCTTAGGTGAGACTCCTACAACTCCTTTGCCATTTTCATCGGCAACCATAAGTCCAGCTATAAAGGTTCCGTGTGCATCTGTTGTAAAAGCCATATCAGTCTCTGTTATTGTGTCATAAGTTACTATCTCTTTATCTCTGAACTCTTCATGAGTTAAATCGATTCCTGTGTCAAAAATACCAACTTTGACATTTTCACCTTTTGAGTATTGCCAAGCTTTTTCAACATTTATATGAGCATCACTTAAGATAGTTGTATCTTTTAAGTGGTAACCATACTCCATAAACATCTTATCTTTTGGTAACTCTCGCTTTAATGGTAAGGCTCTATCTGTCACTTTTTGTAAAAAATCTGGATGTGCAAATATTGCAATATTATCTTCTATTAGTTTGGCACTACTCTCAAGAGCATGAGCCGTAGAGTTAGCCTCTAGTAGATAGATTGAGCTTAGTCTCTCTTTTAGAGTTAAGTTATACTCTTTTAAAATTTTTTCAATATCAACATCTTTTTTAAATTTTACTAAAATATCTCTAGCAATACCTATCTCTTGGTTTAACTCATTTTTATATCTGGATATATTTTTATTTGTTCTTGATTTATCAACTTCTGTTATATATATTTTTTTTCCATCTTGATAGTAGTATGATGCAAAAGAGATATTTATAAAAAGTAAAAATATCAAAAAATATTTCATGAAATTTCCTAAATTATAGATTCTTGACCAATTCTATAGATTGCAAAATCATATTTTATTGGATCTTTTTTGTCAAACTCTCTGAGCTTTTCTGTAATTAAAACAGCTGATTTTAAATCATATGTTTTTCTGGTTAATAGACCTAGTTTTTGAGAGACTTTAAATGTGTGAGTATCTAGTGGAAGCAGTAAATCTTTTTTATCTATTTTACTCCAGAGTCCAAGGTCTATATTATCATCTCTAACCATCCATCTAAGGTACATATTCCATCTTTTATATGGAGAGTTTCCTAATATTTTCTCTCGCTTTGGAAGGCTTCCTATCAAAAATCGATACCCTTTAGAGTCAAAACCATTTAACTCCTCTATTTTAGATATTACACTATAGAGACCATCTAATATATTATGCTCTTTTCTATAACCATTATAGAAAATATTCTCTATCGAGTCAACTTCCATTAATCTCTTTATTGTTATAAAAAACTCCATAATATCAAGTGATTTTTGAAATCTATAGTAGTGTTTTTGTAGATTTTCTCTGATTATATACTCATCTCTCTCAAGAATAGAGAAGTCAAGTGATTTTAAAAACTTTACAATAAAGTTGGCTTTTCCATAGCCAAACAATGCACAGATAAGGGCTATATACTCATCTCTATGCTCTTTTGCTACTAAAAGCGGGTCAGGCTTACTCTCTGTTATCTCTGATTCAGTGTTTCTAAACTCTACCTCTTTGTCTAATCTCTCTTTTAAAGTCATTAAAATAGCCTTGATAGTTTTATTATAAATTTTACTCCTGCACCAAAAGAGTTTTGAGTATTTTGAGCTGAAATCTCTCCACCCATATTATCTATAATTATTTTAGACATATAAAGACCAATTCCACTCCCTTTACCTAGCTCTTTTGTTGTAAAGTTTGCTTCAAAAATATTTGGAATTATCTCCTCTTTGATTCCTCCAGCATTATCACTAAACTCTAATACTACTTTTGATACATCGTAATATGCCTCAATTGTAATCACTTTTTTATCAATTTTTTTTGAATTTTCTAAAAAAGCATCTTTAGAGTTATTGATTAAGTTTAAAAGGATATGTTTATACTCATTTTCAAATCCATAAGCCTCTATCGAATCACTCACTTTTAAAACTATATCTATGTCATGTTTACTAATTTCATCTTTTGTTAGTAAAATAGATGATTTTACAATATCTGATATATTAAATGAGTTTTTCTCTTTATTTGGTCTGAAAAAACTTCTAAACTCATTTAGAGTTGTATCTAAATGTCTGATTTGAGAAGTTACTCTATTGCTTATATGTGATATTGATTCCTTATCTAAAGTTCCTATCTCATGGCTAATCTCTAAATTTGATACAGTTAGATTTATAATATTTAGTGGCTGTTTCCACTGATGAGCTATCGCATCAATCATCTCTCCCATAGCTGCCATTTTCGATTGCGAAAGTAGTAGCTCTTCATATCTCACTCTATCAATTGCGATTGCTGCAAAAGAGGTAAGCGATTTTGCAAACTCTTCATCTTCTTCATCAAAACTTAACATATAGTTATTATCTAATTTATTAATAAGTTGAAGCACTCCTATGATTTGATTTTTTGTATTTTTCATAGGAATAACAAGCATCGATTTAGAGCGATAATTCATAAATGAATCAAATGTTTTAGTTCCTTGAAAATCAAAATCTTTCACATCATAGACATCATCTATATTGATAATATCACCCTTTAAAGCACAAGTGACAGCAACTAATTTTAGATTCTCCTCACCATCTTCATCATAAAGAGGCAAAGCACTAATATCTCGTTTTAATCCATCTACAATTTTACTATCTAGTGAGTTGTTTTTTACATTTACAAATTTAAGCTCTCTAGTTTTTGTATCTTTTATATAAATTGTAGCACCATCGGCTAGTGTCAACTCCATAGCTTTTGTTAATATCAAATCAAGTAGAGCATTTAAGTCACTACAGCTAGAGAGAGTCATCGATATATTATTTAACTCTTTTAATTTTATCAACTGTTTTTCAGTGAAACTTTTGACATCTGTAACAAGTGAGTTTAATATATTATTAAGCTCAAAGTGTTCACTAAAATTGTAGTCCAAAGGTAAGCCTTTTGTATTGTTGTATAGGTTATTATACTTAAAGAGGTTTAAAGAAGTTTAAAAAAAGAGAGCTAGAAGTTATATACTAACTTCTGCTATGTTTTGATTCAATCCAAGCTCTTTTGGCTCGATTCCTAGAGTTAATCCAATGTATTGAGATAGGTAAAATACAGGGATATTTATATCATCTCTACCAACAGCTTTAGCACTTGAGCATTGAAGTGCATCTAAATTTAAGTATTGATGAGAACAAGCAACTAAGATTGAGTTAGCTGAGTTATCAACAATATCAGTTAAGATTTTTCCTGTTAGTTTTGTAGCTAGAGTTTTGTTTCTAATTGTTATATTAGAGCCACAAGGGTAGTTTTTAAGCTCACTCTCGATAATAGTTGAGTTAAAACAGTTAGCTACTTTGTCTAAAGTATCATTTGCATTTTTAGGAGTATTCTCTCCATAGTATGGAGCAATAGCTAATTCAGATAAATCTTTAGAGCTTTTAGCTTTTATTTTATCTAATCCAAATTTTACAAAAACTTCACAAAGAGAGATAATTTGTGACTTTCCACTATATTGTAAATTTATCTTTTTTAAATGCTCATTTATTCTAGTTTTTAAATTACTATTAATATCTAGTTTCGCTTTACACTCTTTGAGTGTTTTAAAATCTACATTTGAGAGAGTTACAATATCTAAACCCTCTTTTTCTGCATAAGCGATATTTCTAGCATTTATTAAGATAGCTAAAAATTCATTTTTATCCTCAAGGTGACTCTCTCCAGAGCAAGTAAACTCATTAACATCTACAAACTCAATATCTAAAACACTCGCAACTCTTAGAGTAGATTTTAAAGTCTCAGGTGCATTATCTAAAGCTCTTGAACCTTTAAAAAGTGCATATTTCAGATTTTTCATGATTAACTCCTAGCCGATTTTATTAATGTTTTAATCTCTTTTAAATTTTGACTCTTCTCTATACCTTTAGAGTTTGTGAATCTTTTGTTTTTAGCAAGTAGGCAGAACTCTTTAGCATCTTCTAACACTTTAAAGCCTTTTACTTTCAAAATAGTACAAAATGAGCTTACATGACCATTTGCAATAATCTGTTTTTCAACCTCTTTAGTCTCTTTGATTCCATAAGAGCAGTTATTTACATCATCATACTCAAAAGTCTCATTTTTAAGTTTTTGAATCTTAACGCTAGGAGATATTTCACTCTTAACTGCTCTATCGCATGAGTTACAACCAGCACAGTCCCAGATTCCTCTATTATTCTCATTTACAACTTTTAATCTTTTTAGTTTTTTAAAATAATCAGATTCTTGGTTATATAAGTCATAAGCTCTTGATAATCCAACAGGTCCAATAAATTCTGGATTTACATCAACTGATGGACAGCTAAAGTAAGCTTGTGCTAACTCATTAAAGTTTGTTATCTCATCTTTTTCAGTAATCTCTTTAATTTCACTGCAAAGTGTAGGTTTAATTGAGTTAAATCTCTCAAAAAAATCATCATACTCAGTTATTAAATCTCTCTTTACTCTTTTACTATCAGCTGGTTCTATACAAATTTCAAGCCCAAAATCTTTAACTTTAGCTTCAGATGAGAGAACTACCTCTTTGTTGACTTTTATAACAGAGTCTTTATCAAATAGTAAAGTCTCATCTATCTCTTGTATCTGCTCAAGTGCAGTATCAAGTGATTCATTGCCTTTTGGTTTTAGAGTGTAAGTTTTATAACAAGGAAGAATATCTTTTTCGCTATCGAATCTAAAAACTTTAAAAACAACCTCTTTTAGTCCCATAATATGTCCTTTAAAAATATCTATTTTAGAGATTTATAATATATTTTTATACAAACACTATCTTAGTATTAGGAAAGATAGGCTTTTATTCTACTTTTATGTATAAAAATTTGTGAAAATTGTAGCTTTTTTTTGTTAAGTTTTTAATAAAAGAGATATATATTTTCCACATATAACTCCTGAGCTAAAGCTAAATTGAAAATTATAACCGCCAAGCTCCCCTGTAACATCTAAAACCTCGCCTATAAAAAATAGATTTTTCTGTTTTAAACTCTCAAAATGCTCACTAATTTCACTCGTATCGATACCACCTTTTGTAACTTCAGCTCTTTGATAACCAAAGTTACCAGCTGGTGCAAATCTGTAAGATTCTAAAGTTTTTAATTTAGTTAACTCTTCACTACTTAAATTGGCTATCTTTTTATCTTTTATTCCAATTTGCTCTAAAAATATCTTTATGAAATTTTTTGAAAATGGTAAGCTTGAGACTAACTGCTTGTTTGGATTTTGTAAATACTTTTCCAACTTTTCACCATTTAAAAAATTAATCTCAACTTCACCCTTTTGCCAATAGAGAGAGGCGTTTAATATAGCTGGGCCACTTAAACCTTTATGAGTAAAGAGAATATTGTCTCTAAATAGTTTATCCCCAACTCTTACACTAGCTCTAAGAGATACTCCAGAGAGTAGTTTAAACCAAGCCTCTTTTGGCTGAATTGTAAAACCAACTAATGCAGGGTTTAATCTATTTACACTATGTCCAAACTTTTTAGCAATTTTATATCCAATATCTGTTGCTCCAATTTTACTATAAGAGAGTCCACCACTAGCTACTACTAAATATTTGGATTTGATTATCTTTTTATCAGTTTTTATCTCAAATAGATTCTTTTTAAACTCAACATCAATTATCTGCTCATTTAGGTAGAGTTTTCTATTTTTTATATCTCTTTTAAAGATATTTAAAATATCGCTTGAGCCATTTTTACAAAAGAGTTGACTATTTTTACGATTTACAAACTCTAAATTTTTAGATTTTAAAAAATCTATTAAGTCTCTATTACTAAATTTATCAAAGACTTTTTTGATAAAGACTTTATCACCTAGATAGTTATCTGGTTTTAGATTCATATTTGTAAAATTACAAGAGCCTCCCCCTGAGATTTTTATCTTTTCACCAATTTGGGAATTCTTATCGATTAAACAGACTTTTTTAAGCTCTCTAGCACACATTATGGCACTTGCTCCAGCTCCTAAAATAGCAATATCAAATATCAAAAATATCCTTTTTATATTAAAAATTAAGTTTTTAAAAATTTTTTTATAAAATAAAATCAAATATTAGTTTAAATGTTATAAAATAAGTAACCATATTTATCAAGGATAAGCAAATGCAAAACAGTAGAAATACAACTACGACAAATAAAATTTACAATATGACAAAAACACATCTAAACAATATAATGCAAATTATGGTCTTTCAACTAAACGATAAAAACTTTTACGGCATAAATGTATCAAAAATAAAATCAATAGAAGATTACAGACGCTTTAAACTTGTAAAAAATAATATTAATAGCGATGAGTGTAGAGGAATATTTGAAGGTTATATTAGGTATCAAGGCAATATAATACCTTTTTTAAATACTGAAAAGTGGTTAAATATTTATGAAGAAGATAATAGTTATAAAGTTACAATCATAGCAGAGTTTAATAAGCGTATAATATCGTTTCCTATCTTTGATATATTCAATATCTATAATGTTCCTATCGAGAGTCTTCAGACATCAGGAATAAACAAAGAGGTGATAACTTACTCAACGCTTTTAAAAATAAATGGCGAAGAGGAGACATGTCTTATCTTAGATGTGGAAGAGCTTTTAGTTGAGGTTTTTGGAATCGATGAGAGTGTAACAGGGGCTCATGATTTAGAGACAACTACATCTAAAAAGCTTCTTGTGGCTGAAGATAGCAAAAGTGCAAGATTTATTATAGATGAGATTATGAAACATACAACTATCGATTATGAGATGTTTGAAGATGGAGAGAAGATTATTACTCACTTAAAATCTTTAGATGAAGATGATGTAAATGAGATAGGATTGATTATAACTGACCTTGAGATGCCAAAAGTTGATGGCTACCAAGTGATTGCTTACGTTAATAAAACTGATAACTTAAAACATATACCAGTTATTGTAAATAGCTCAATGTCTAATCTTGGTGTTAAACAAAAGACTGAAGATTTAGGAGCAACAGGATTTGTCGGCAAGACTGACCCTGAAGAGTTTTTAAATAATATAAAGAAGTTTATGTTAAATTAAAAGGATATATAAATTGAAAATAGAGAGTTGTTTAGTAAAAGCTCAAAATAGATTGAGAAGTATAACAGATAGACCTCTTTTAGAATCGGAGATTCTTCTATCTTTTACACTAGGACAATCAAGAGAGTATCTACATAAAAATTCAAATGATAATTTAGGAGAGTTTGAAGAGAGAGAGTTTTTTAAACTAGTTCAAAGAAGAGAGGCAAGTGAGCCGATTGAGTATATTGTAAAGAGAGTTAGTTTCTACTCGTATGACTTTTATGTAGATAATAGAGTGCTTATTCCAAGACCAGAGACTGAAATTTTAATTGATAAAGTTGTAAATTTAAAGTTAAATAGTATTAAAAATATTGCTGAGGTTGGAGTTGGAAGCGGTATTATCTCTATTATGCTAAAAAAACTTATAAAAAAAGATATAAATATCACTGGAACAGACATCTCTAGTGAGGCTGTAGAAGTTGCTAAGATAAATGCAAAAAAACACGCTGTTAAGATAGATTTTGAAAATAGAAACCTTTTAGATGGAATCGATAGAGAGTTTGATTTAATCGTTTCAAACCCACCATATATTGCTAAGAGTTTTAAAATTGATAAAAATTTAGAGTATGAGCCACAAAATGCACTCTTTGCAGAGGATAATGGCTTAGAGATTATAAAAAAATTGATTGATGTAGCGATTGAAAAAGAGGTTAAGTATTTAGTTTGTGAAATAGGATACGACCAAAGAGAAGCGATAGAGGAGTATTTAAAAGATAAAAGTATAGATTCTATCGAGTTTTACAAAGATTTAGCATCATTTGATAGAGGTTTTGTTATCTCTTTTTAAGCTACTTAAATCTCTTAAAAAAGGCAGATAAACTGCCTTTTTCCTCACTGCAATTTTTAAAATAATAAAAAGGTATATTTATGTTAGATGAAGCATCAAAGTTTTTAAACTATATTGGAGCAAAACATATAAGCTCAGAAGATGGAAAAGCTTTAGTTAGGTTAGATGTACAGCCTCAACACAGACAGCATTTAAAGTATGTTCACGGTGGTGTAATCTCAACTCTATGTGATAATACAGGTTGGTATGCTCTCATCTCATCACTAGAGAAGGGTTATACTAGTGTGACAATTGAGATAAAAATAAATTATCTAAAACCAGCCTCTGGAGATATTTTAGATGTCAAAGCAGAAGTGGTTAGAAAAGGTAAAACGACAGGTTTTGTCAAGATTGAAGTCTTCTCTGGTGATGAGCTTGTAGCATTTTCAACAGGCACTTACGCTATTATTAAAGAAGTTAAGTAAATAAATGTAACTTTTTTAAAGAAAACTAAGGGCAAAGTTTTCTTTACTATTTACAAAAGCTTAAAATATGTTAGACTTACACTCAAACAAAAAATTACAAGGGATTGATTTTGAGTCATTTTGATTTTGGAGTTAATTTGGCATTTTATGCAACGGCACTCAGTGCTGTTTTATGTATTGTATATGGTCTATACAATTGGAATAGAGACGGCGTTAGAGTCCAAGATGAAGTTAAGAAAAAGTGGGCTAACGAAGAAGATAAAATAAATGAGGTGCTTTAATGGGAATTTTTGAAAATATTGTAATTATTCTCTATTTAGCAGTGGTAGGATATTTTGGATTTTTAGGTTATAAACAGACAAAAAACTCAACAGATTATCTACTAGCTGGAAGAGATACACACCCTTTTATTATGGCACTTAGTTATGGAGCGACTTTTATCTCTACATCTGCTATTGTCGGTTTTGGTGGAGTTGCTGCTTGGCTTGGAAACTCGCTCTTATGGCTTGCGTTTTTTAATATCTTTGTTGGTGTTTTTATCGCTTTTGTCTTTTTAGGCAATCCAACTAGGAAGATGGGATATAACTTAAATGCACATACATTTCCAGAGCTTTTAGGTAAAAGATTCGATTCAAAAGCTGTTCAGATTTTTGGAGGGCTTTTAATTTTAGCTTTTATGCCTTTATACTCTGCAGCTGTTTTAATTGGTGGAACTCAATTTATTGTAACTTATTTTGGAGTTGATTATCATATATCACTATTAGTATTTTCTGTGATTATCACAGCTTATGTAATCGCTGGTGGACTTAAAGGTGTTATGTTTACTGATGCACTTCAAGGCTCGATTATGTTTGTAGCTATGATTATTCTACTTATATTTACTTTTGATGCTCTAGGTGGGGTTGATAGTGCTTATGCTAAATTAAATATTGCATGGGATAATACAGTTACGCCACTTATTACCGAATCGCTTAAATCCTTAGCCCCAGGTTCACCCGATTTTATGATGAAATTATCAACTCTTTGGGGATTTGAAGGTTGGAATCAAATGCCAATTTTTATGTCAAATGGTTGGCTTTTTGTTATAACTACTATTACTTTAGGTGTTGGGATTGGTGTTTTAGCTCAACCTCAATTAGTTGTTAGGTTTATGACTGTAAAGAGTAAACAAGAGTTAAATAGAGCTGTTTTAATTGGAGGTATCTTTATTATCTCTATGACAGGTATTATCTTTTTAGTAGGTGCTTTAACAAATGCTTGGTATTACGAATTTAATGAGGGTAAAAATGCACTTCAATCAGCTGGAAGTATTGGTGCGGTAATTCCACACTTTATTAATACGGCTATGCCTCACTGGTTCAGTTTCATTTTTCTATTTGCTCTAATATCAGCTGCAATGTCAACACTATCTAGCCAGTTTCATGCAATGGGAACAGCTGTAGGTAGAGATGTATTTGAGCAAGTTTTCAAAAATGGAAATAGTATGTTAATTACAAGAGTTGGTGTAATTTTAATGATTATTGTTGCAGTTTCACTAGCTTATGTATTTGATAAACAACCAGCAATTATCGCTAGAAGTACAGCTATCTTTTTTGCTCTTTGTGCATCTATCTTTCTACCAGCATATCTAGGGGCTCTATTTTGGAAAAAGATGACAAAAACAGGTGTGTTAGCCTCTATGTTTGTAGGGTTTGTTACATCTAGTTTCTGGCTTCTTTTTGTTCACTTTAAAGAGGCAAAAGCCCTAGGTTTAGCTAAAGCTGTTTTTGGTGTAAACTCAATTTTTTCAGGAAAAATAATTTTTGTTGATGCATTAATTATTGCTCTTCCTCTCTCAGCATTAACTGCTATTGTAGTTTCTCACTTTACAAAACCAGTTGATTCTAAAATATTAGATAAATGTTTTGGGAAATAGAGTCTCTTCTCTTTTTCTCTTCTCTTTCAATCTCTTTTTCTATTAAATTTTATAAACTTTTTTACTATATGCCACTTTAAATCAATAAAAAGTAACAAGTTTCAAAATTGACTATTTTTTAGTTAAAAAAATATTACTTTTTAAATAATTTTAATATATTATTTAAAACTATATTAAAATAAAAAGGATATTCTATGATTAAATTTTTGAAAAGATTTAGAATTAGAACTAGATTAGTAGTCATACTTACAATTCCACTAATTGCTATTATCACTTTCACTCTGATTTTTTTAAAACAGAGTTACGAAAAGAGTCTAAATATAACAGAGATTCAAAATGAAATTATATCTATAAATCAAATATCCAAAGCAATAAAGAAGATTCAAAAAGAGCGATATAATACAGTTTTATATGTAAATGGTAATAGAAGTTCTATAGATTCTATCTTTTCAGAGACAGACAATCAGATAAAAAAATTGGATATTCAATCTAAAAACTTAAGCTTTATTCGAACTGATGTTTTACCCAAAAATCCTGAAATAGAAAACACGATAGAGTTATATAGTAAATTAAATGAGACTCTTTTAGACAAGATTGTTAATATAACTAAAAAATTAAATAGCTCTGAGCTACAAAATTCAATCTATGCCTATATTCAATTTTTAAATTTAGAGGAGAAAATCTTAATAGAGAGAGATATTTTATTAAATGCTTTAATAAAAGACTCTTTTGAGTTTGCTTTTTATGAAAAATTTATAGCCTTGATAGCAGAGCAGAGAGTAAATAAAAGTACATTTTTAAATCTAGCTCTAAAAGATAATAGAGAGTTTTTTAATATAAATTTTGAAGATAGAAGTAGTGAAAATATGAAAAATGTTAGAGCTGTTGTGATGAACAAAGATAAAAATATAGATTGTAATTTCTGTGTTAGTGTAGATGAATTTAAGTCGATTTACTCTAATAAGTTAGATAAATTGAACAAAATAGATGATTTTTTAAAAAACTCTCTTTTAGAGAAGATAGCAAAAATAAAAGCTGAGTGTGATTTTAAATTCTATTTGGCAATAGCCGTTTTAATATCTTTGCTTTTTGTTATTTTGACAGTTGCCTATTTTATCTACCAAAGTATTACAGATTCTCTTTTTAATCTAAACAAAAGAATTAAAACTTTAGTAGATTCAGATACTATTAGTGTCCAAAAACTAGATATAAAACCCTCAAACTCAATTGCCAAAATTTCGCTAGGAGTTAATCAGATTATTGATAAGATGTCAAGATTGCTCGGTGATGCAAACAGAAGTAGAGAAGATGCGATTGCTCAAAAAAATTCGATTGAAGAGCAGTCAAAAAAAAGCTCTCTCTTTGCTTCATTAAATAACTCTCTTACAAATGGTTGTTTAGTTGGAATGAGTAATATGCAAAAAAGTCTATCTCTATCTCAAGAGGATTTAGACAAAATCAATAAATTGAATATAGAGACAGAGAGAATTGCTAATATTGTTAAAGAGGAATCAAAATCTGTTGTAAATAAGTTAAACTCAAATATTGAACTTGCAAATGAGCTTAAAAATAGTGCTCTTGATATGCAAAATAGTATGCAAAGTGTAAATGATGTAATTGCACTTATTAAAGATATAGCAGACCAGACAAATCTATTAGCACTAAATGCAGCAATCGAAGCAGCAAGAGCAGGAGAGCATGGACGAGGCTTTGCCGTAGTTGCTGAGAATGTTAGAGGACTTGCAGAGAAGACGCATAAAGCTACAAGTGAAGTTGAGAGTACAATTTCTGTCTTAAAACAGACATCAATAGATATAAATGATAAATCGATGAATATTGGTCAATCTCTTGAGCAATCATCTAGTTCAATTGATGGTTTTGAGACAAATTTAAATAATCTACTTGAGAAGACAGAGAAGATAAAACAAGATAATATAAATATAGAGAATAAAAACTTTGTGATTTTGGTGAAAATTGACCATATTATCTATAAAATGAATGCCTATATATCTCTATTTAAAAATGAGTTGATAACAAAATTTGCAAATCACCACAATTGTAGATTAGGGGCTTGGTATGAAAAGGGAAAAGGAAAAGATGTATTCTCTGTTACAGAAGCATATGATAGACTTTTAGAGCCTCATAAAGATGTACATGAGTATGTCTATAAGATTTTAGATTTTATAAAAGAGGATAGTTCAGTTGAGAACTCAAGTCAGATAATAGAGCATTTTGATAGGGTAGAGAGTGCAAGTGTAAAAGTTTTTGATGTATTAGATGAGATGTTAAAGGAGTTAAGTGAAAGAAAAGGCATTTAATAGAGAAAATATTACAGATTTGGCAGATAGAATAGAGTTAAACTGTAAAGAGTTTGATAAAGAGAGTTTCTGTAAAGATATTTTTGAGAAGTTAGATTTCTTAGAGTTAAAAGAGAGAGGTGATTTTGTAAGTGAAAATTTAACAAAATATCTACCTAAAGATTTCAAACTGGCAAATGAGATTCTTTTAAATTCGCTTGAAGAAGAGCTTATAGATTTAAATTTTCCTCTAAGGCGATTTATCTATATTTCAATCTCTGACTTTGTAGTTCAAAATTATGATGATTTTGATTTAGCTATGGATTCACTAAGAGAGATTACAAAACGATTTAGTGCAGAGTTTTCTATTAGAAAAATGGTTGAAGATAACCCTAAAAAAGCATTTGAGTATATATATCTATTTACAAAAGATGAAAATGAGCATGTTCGAAGGTTGGCAAGTGAAGGGACTAGAATCTCTCTACCTTGGGCGAAAAAAGTGAACTATTTAGATGAGAATTTAGAGTTGATAATATCTGTTTTAGATAGGCTTAAATTAGATAAGAGTAGATATGTGCAAAAATCAATTGCAAATAGTTTAAACGATATTAGTAAAGTCGATTCAGATTTAGTATTAAAGACTCTAAAGAGTTGGAGAGAAGAGAATAGAGAGAATAAAGATATAGAGTGGATAGTAAATCACTCTCTAAGGACTCTAATAAAAGAGTGTGATAGAGATACTTTAGAGTTTTTAGGTTATGGAGAGGTTGAGATAGAGATAGCTAATTTTAATTACACTAAAGATATTGATTTTAATAGTAAATTGGAGTTTGAATTTGAGTTAAAATCAGATAAAAAAGAGAAACTTTTAATAGATTATGCGATACATTTTCAGAAAAAAAACGCTAAACTCTCAAAAAAAGTCTTTAAACTTGTAAAAAAAGAGATAGATAAGAGTCTAAATATTAAAAAGAGTTATCTCTTTACAGATAGAAGCACTAGAAAATATTATGCTGGTTTGCATAAGTTAGAGATTTTAATAAATGGCAAGAGTGTGTTGATAAAAGATTTTTACTTAAAAGGAGAATTTTGAAAATAGCAATCGTTGGAGTTGGTGGGGTTGGAGGCTATATCGGTGGAAAACTTGCTAAATCTAGAGAGAATATAACATTTGTTGCAAGAGGAAAACAGTTAGAGGCGATAGAGCAAAATGGATTAAAAGTTATTGATAATGAAGATGAATTTATTGTAAGACCAACACTACTTACAGAGAATCCAAAAGATATAGTTTTTGATGTAGTTTTTATCTGTTTAAAGAGTTACGATTATAATTCTTTAGGCTTTTTACAAAAAAATATAGATAAAGATACGATAGTTATTCCTCTCTCAAATGGTGTAAATAATCCCGAAGAGCTAAAAAAGTATTTAAATGGTAATATCTTAAATGGCTGTATCTATATACTCTCAAACATAAAGGAAGCTGGTGTTATTTATAGATACTCTAACACTTTCTATCTACTCTTTGGCTCAAGTGAGAGCGATAAAGCAAAAGAGCTTGAGAAGATTTTAAATAGAGCTGGTCTGAAATCAAAACTTAGCTCAAGCATCGATTATAATGTTTGGAAAAAATATCTATTTATCTCTACTTTTGCATCGCTTACATCGTATCATAAAGGCTCTATCGGTTATGTTGTAGAGAGTAAGTTAGATGAGGTCAAACTCTACCTAAAAGAGCTTAAAAGCTTAGCTGATAAGTTGAAAATAGGGCTAAATGAGAGTGATTTTGAAAATGTAATTACTCAAGCCAAAAATATTCCATACGATTCAACTACATCTATGCAGTTAGACTTTAAAGCTTCAAGAAGAAGCGAGGTGGATAATTTAACTGGATTTATCGTGAAAAAATCAAAAGAGTTTGATTTAAAGACCCCTTTTATTGAAAAAATTTATCAGGAGTTAAGATGTCGATAGAGTTAAATGATTTAAACTATTCAGAGTTTATAGAGAGTACAGACGATATTGTATTTATAGATTTTTACTCTCCCTTTTGTCCACCTTGTCAAGAAGTTTTAGGGATTTTAGAAGTTTTAACAAACTATTATAGAGATAAAGAGGTCTCTATCTGTAAAGTTGATGTTACACAAAACCCAAAATTAGCCCAAAAATATAGAGTTGCTTCAGTTCCTCTCTGTGTTGTTATAGGAAAAGATAAAATGGTAAAATCAGCTGAGATGGGTGCTAGGGCTGATGATGTTTACTTTGGAATGATTGATGCTCAATTGAAAAAGAAAAAGTCATTTTTCAAAAAAATATTTGGACTTTAACCATTTTTTCAAATATTTTTTAAATTATCCATTGATTAATTTTATTTTAAGATTAAAAATGTATAATTTCACCTACAAAAACACGGAAAGGTGGGTGAGTGGCTGAAACCGGCACCCTGCTAAGGTGTTATACTCGCAAGGGTATCGAGGGTTCGAATCCCTCCCTTTCCGCCATTTTTGACGAATATCGGAAAACGCTTTTAAACTTCAAAAGAGAAAAATCAAAACTATTTATTAATAACAAAGAACTAAAATATATATTTAGAGTAATAGG
>Ga0193959_1000125_pt1 | contig 29781 bp, 25 predicted proteins | sample FB_2_MG_FD_140333 | JGI IMG/M metagenome (GOLD analysis project Ga0193959, IMG submission 140333) | Microbial mat bacterial communities from the Broadkill River, Lewes, Delaware, United States - FB_2_MG | ecosystem: Environmental > Aquatic > Freshwater > River > Microbial mats | place: USA... | reverse complement strand
TCGCCTACGGATAGAGGTTGTTCGTCGGGATGGAAACCCTTGCGCTCGAAGCGGCTCAGACGATCCCCCAAACGGTCATACAACGGGTGCGCGACACGGTACAGCGGTGCCGATATCAGGAACGAAATGGAGACTGCAATCGCCAGCGGAATCAGCCACTCCGGCAGCACAATGCTGGCCACAATAAGACCGAATTCACTGTAGTTGCTCAGGCTCAGCCCCGTCAGAAAGGCACTGCGTGCACGCAGTTTGAACAGCAGCAGCAGGAAGAAGAACAGAATGCCCTTGAGCGGCAGTACCGCGCCCATTACCACAGCAAAAATCAGCGCGTCGGTATCCGGCAGGCCACCCATGCCGATCTGCAGAAAAAAGCCGACCAGGAACACTTCCTTGATGCTCCACAGTGACTGCGACAGCTCACCGGCACGGCGGTGATTGGCCAGCAGTGCACCGAACGCCAGCGCGCCCAGTTCAGAGCTCAAGCCGACCATTTCGAAGCCCTTGCCGCCAATGACCAGCGCCAGCAGCAGCCCCAGCAGTACCAGCAGCTCTTCATGGCCACTGGCATCCAGCAGCTTGTAGATCAGCGGGCGCAGCAGCGGAACGGCAAACACCAGCAACGCCCAGACCGAGGGCGTCTTGCCGCTGGCCAGAGCCATCACCAGCAGCGCCAGCAGGTCCTGTACGATCAGAATGCCGATGGCAACACGACCGTGGAAGGCACGCAGCTCGCGCTTGGATTCCAGCACCTTGGCCGCCAGTACCGTACTGGAGAAGGACAGTGCCACCGCCAGCAGCAGCGCGGTATACAGATCCAGCCCCATGATCAGATAAAGTGCCGGTGTGAACAGGGCGATGGAAATACTGAAATGCAGCACCCCGCCGCCGATCACTTCCGGTCGCACCAGGTTGCGCACCTTGAGCTTAAGCCCCACAGTGAACAACAGCAGCAATACCCCCAAATGGGCGATATGGCTCAGTGCCTCGGTTCCCTCAATGGGAATGCCCGCCGCATCGCCCACCGCCACAATTGCAAAGCCTGCCGCCAGGTAACCGATCAAGGGGGGCAAACCTGCCAACTTGACCGCCATTCCCATGCCGAAGGCAAAGATGATCCAAACCGCTTCAATCAATGCGTTGCTCTCCCTTGTCCACACTCAATATGCGGGCGCATTAAACCATGTCATATCCTGACTGTCAGGAGCCGCCATCAGAACTTTAGACCTACTCGCGTCACCCGACCGGACTCCACCGCCTTGACCACCAGTTCCAGCGCGCCCAGTGCCACCCGGTCCCCTTCCACCGGAGGGGCTTTCAGGCAGGACTGGATATAGCTGTCCAGGCTCTGCTGACTGATGTCCGGGTCAACCTTGACGCCGAAGTTCTGTGCCAGCGCTGCCAGTTCAATGTTGCCGTTAAGCTCAAACACACCAAAGAAAGTGCTTTCCTTGAGGGCCGGAATCGAGGCCACTGAGCTGAACAGCTTGGCCAGGGCAACTTCGGTGTCATCGGCACCGATCACCGCCAGCCGATCCCCTGCCTGCAGGGCAAGGTCATGCTCATAGGGCACCAGCACTTCATTACGCAGTACAGCTGTCACCACCACATCCGCCGGTAAACGAATGCCTTTCAGAGTGCGCGGCGGTGACCAGTGTTCACCGTCCAGCTCAAAGATCATCAGGCGATGATTATGACTGTCCGACCAGTCCATGTTCACCCGCTGCAGCGCGGCGGGCTCGGCGGGCAATTCAAGTTTCAGCCAGCGCGCGACCCGCGCCAGCGTAGTGCCCTGCAGCAACAGAGACAGCACCACCACGATAAAGGCGATGACCGGAAATACGGCCGCGTTTTCGACTCCCGCCATCAGCGGGAACAGCGCCAGTACAATCGGCACGGCACCACGCAACCCGACCCAGGCGATGAACAGCTGCTCCCGCCAACGGAACTTGAACGGCCAGAGACAAAGCGCCACCGCCAGCGGCCGCGCCAGCAGAATCAGCACACAGCCCAGCGCAATCGCCTCGGGAATCATCGGCAGCTGTTCGTGCGGCGACAGCAGCAGCCCCAGCATCAGGAACAGACTCAGCTGTGCCAGCCAGGCCAGGCCGTCATGCACCTGCAGGATGTCGTCCATCTTGCGCAGGCCCTTGTTGCCCACATGAATACCCATCAGATAGATCGCCAGAAAACCGCTGCCATCGAGCAGGGTCACACCGGAAAAGACACTCAGCCCGGTAGCCGTTACCAGTAGTGGATAAAAGGCCGGCTGCAGCTCCAGCTGGGTCAGCAGACGCGACAGCAGCCAGCCGCCGGCCAATCCACCCAACGCCCCCAGTGCCAACTGAGTCACCAGCAGGCCACCTGCTTCGAGCAGCCCCGGCGGTGTTTCCCGCGTGATCAGCTCCAGTAAGATGATGGTCAGGAAGATCGCCATCGGGTCGTTACTGCCCGACTCGATCTCCAGCGTGGCACTGACACGCTGATTCAGGCGCAGCCCGTGGTTCTGCAACAGGGCAAACACCGCCGCCGCATCGGTGGACGAAATAATGGTGCCGATCAACAGCGCATGCAGCAGCGGCAATCCCAGAATCCAGTAGGCCGCCAGTCCCATCAGGGAGGCGGTCAACAGCACGCCGAAGGTCGCCAGCGTCAGCGCCGGTTTCAGCCCCACCCGGAAGGTTTCGATACGGGTACGCATACCGCCATCCAGCAGAATGACCGCCAGCGCCAGGTTCCCTACCAGAAAGGTGCTGGAGACATCCGCCGAGATCAACTGCCCCCATTCCGATTGTCCCGCCACCAGCCCGACAACCAGAAACAACAGCAGCACCGGCATGCCGATGCGGTTGGAAAGCGGGCTCAGCACGATACTGATCAACAGCATCGCGCTGGCAAAGAGCAGCGTCAGAATCATCGCGTATCAGTCCTTTTTCAGGCTAGGGTATTAATTTACCACAGCCACCGCCCCTGCAGCCTGCTGTGGATAAGTCGGCCGCGCCATGCTGGCAGTGCATAAAACTGCTAAAATGGCGCTCCCGTTAACCAGCTTCTCATTCGGTACTCTAATGTCTGCTGAAAATGCCCTGCCCCAATCCCTGACTGAACTGCTGCGCTCGACCGGTGCCGCACTGCGCGTCTTCGATATGGGTCGCCGTATCGGCAAGCTGTCACTGGAACAGTTCCGCCGCATCGAGGATTCAGAGCTGCCCTACCCGACCCCCTTCCAGCATCTGGCCTGGCTGGCAGTGCTGATCTGGAATCCGAAGCGGAAAGAGGAAAACGCAGTCTGGTTCCTGCGCCTGCCGCTGGATGAACGGGGTCTGGTCGCCCCTGCCGCCCGCGACGATCTGCTGCAGCGCCTGGTGCAGAACGTGATCAACAGCAAGAACGGTCAGCTCGACGAGGATGCACTCAAGGACAACCCCTACTCCTTCACGCCCGATCAGAGCCGCATGGCGGCGTTTCATGCGCTGGCCGCACGGGAAATGAAAACTTCGGCATCGGCACATTACGAACGGGCGCAAGCCTGGCTGCATGGCCAGCTGCCCAATGATGACTGGCCAACCCTGGCCTATCAGGGGCTGGCCGACCTGATCATGCGTCTGGACCAGGATGGCAACACCAAGGCACTGGTCAGCAAGCTGCCCGAGATGCCCGCAGTGGTACTGGAAAGTCTCTGCCCACTGCTGGAGAACGTGCAGCCGGATAGTCGCGTGGTCAGCGCCCTGTTGCCGCAGCTACACCAGGCACTGGCTGCTGATGACAGCAACCGGGTCGCGGCTCTGGCCCGCGCCATGTCCAATATCGCCGATGAACCGGCCAAACAGGCCTGGGTCAGCGAAGTGCTGAACAGCGAACACGCGCTAAAACCAGAGGTGATCACCGTAATCGCCACCCGCTGTGAATCGGCATTGCTGGAACCGAGCGTGCTGTTGCTGTTTCTGGAACGACTGGCGCAGGGCGAAGCGGGCCAGACCGGGTTCAGCCGTATTCTGGCGGAACTGATGTTCATGCCGGTACACCGTGCGCTGATGCTGCAGGCATTCCGCAACACCGAGCGCAGCCCGCAGCTGGAACAGGCAATGGGCGAAATGTTCGGACAGAGCTTCAGCACACCGACGTCACACTGAGCGTCAGATCGACCGCTCCTGCGTGGACTTGGGCAAGCGAATGCCCAATCCGCGCTGGTCGACTTTTTCCTGCGCCTGACGGTAGAGACGCGCCCGCGTCCGACTGCCTTCCGGCAGCGTCAGGTAATACAGCAGGCTGGCGCCCTCTTCCGGTGCCAGTTGGTGCTGCTGCGTAAACCACTGAATGAAATCGGCCACGGTGTTGGCCTGCTTGTCTTCCAGTGCCGGCGGCACCGGCTGATTCAGATCCTCCCCTTCACGCACACGACGGCAGATCACATCATAGTGATAACGGAAGGACGGCAGAGCACGGCTTTCCTCTTCGGTGCGCAACAGGAACCAGCCGGCTTCCCGGCCAGCATGATAAACCGCCGGATGGCTCCAGTGGTGACGTAGCGGATGGTCCGCGTGCAGACAGGCCTCAACATAGGCATCCCGCACGCCCGGCAGGCCGAAATCACCGTTAAGTTCGCGCAAGATTTCGAGGAACTCGGCAATACTCGGCATCCAGGCGGTGGTTTCCTTGCAGCGATTAACGGCGGCCACCAGCTCGGACTCGGTATAGCCGGCCAGACTCAACGCCCATTCGCGCTTGGCAATGCGCAGCTCGTCTTCGGTTTCGAAACAGCTCTTGAACTTGTGCCCGTAGATTGCCATGAAGCGGGCAAAGACCATGTTGATCAGCGTTTTGGTGCGGGCACTGATCGGCTGCGCCTGACGTGCTGCTTCGCCGCTCAGGCCTGGCTCACCAGTCGGTGTCCTTGATGTCCATGATGGCTGCGGTAATCCGTTTGCGTTTTTCCCGAGAATCTCGGCGGGTGTTTTCATGACTGCCCCCTGACATAGGTGCGCGCTCCTGTTCGTAGCGCTGCTCGCGGGCATCCCGCGTCTGTTTCTTGACCCACTCGCGTTTGACCCAGGCGAGGAATTTCTGATCCCAGTTGCTTTCCTTGCGATCCTTGTCCAGCCAGTAGAGTACGAACTCGTCCAGACAGGAGTCGGCAAATTCCGCCGGGATGGAATGACGCGGCAGCATGGCATGGAACATGTCCGATGGCTGCCAGCCCAGCTGCATCGGCTGTAGCTGCAGGTTGCGTTCCTCGGCCTGTTCGAAAATCGCCTGCAGTTCATCCTTGTGTCGCCGCCAGCCGATGCTGCCACCAAAGGTCGGTGCCGGCCCCCGGCGCTGAATCATGTTGCCGCTGCGGGGCGGCGGTGGCGCGGCAGGTCGCTGGGGTGGCTCATCGTACACCGGCAGATGGTTGACCGGGGGAGCGCTTGGCTCGACCGGCTCCGGCTGCGGAGCAGGCTCGGGAGCCTCCACCTCGGCAACGGGCTCGGGCAACAGGCGCAAACGCACACTGCCGCCCTGATTCAGGCTGAACTGCAAACAGCCCTGTTGCGCCAGACTGTCGGTCGCACCACGCAGGCGCTCCTCGGTCCAGAATCCGGCCAGCTGCCGCCAGCGTACATGGGGCAGGATACATTCCACGCTGCCATCATCCGCCTGCATGCCCGAATGACGGGCATAATCGCGGTAGATAAACAGCAACAGCGCTTCGTCACTGCCCAGTTTATATGCCAGTGATGGATAGAACAGCAGCGGCGCTTCCGGCAGCCAGTCACGCATGACCGACGCTCGTATGACAATCAACCATCTTTCGCGAACTCCCCGACGGCGCGCAACACATCGCGCCGACTGATCTGCCCCACCGGCTTGCCGGCCTGTACCACCGGCAGACGGCGCAGCCCCTTGTCAATAAACAGTCGTGCCGCTGCCGTCAGATCGGCATCCTGATCAATCGTTTGCACCGGGCTGACCATATACTGCCCCACATGGCCGCCACTGCCCATCTCCTCTTCATGGTAGGTCTGGGTCAGAATGGCGCGCAGGCAATCCAGTTCTGACAACATGCCAACCAGCATGCCCTCGGCATCCACCACCGGAGCCCCGGAAATACCGTACTCCTGCAGCGTGCGAATGGCATCGAACAACCCGGTTTCAGGGCTGAACGAGATCAGATTGGTGGCCATGTAGTCCTGTACTTTTACGGATCTCAGCATTGTGAACACTCCTGTTTAAATGCGTCTTCTGGCAGCTCGCCACTCCTTAGATACTAGCCCAGCCCGGTGCGACAATCAGGAAAAGACGACCGTTTTGTTGCCGTGCACCAATACCCGATCTTCCAGGTGCCAGCGCAGGCCACGGGCCAGCACGGTTTTTTCCACATCGCGGCCCAGACGCACCATATCTTCCGGCATATCACGGTGGCTGATGCGGGTAACGTCCTGATCGATGATCGGGCCGGCATCCAGTTCCTGGGTCACGTAGTGACAGGTGGCCCCGATCAGTTTCACGCCACGCTCGTGGGCCTGGTGGTAAGGCTTGGCACCGGCAAAGGACGGCAGGAAGCTGTGGTGAATATTGATGATGCGGTGCGGGTAACGCTCACACAGGTCCGGCGGCAGGATCTGCATGTAACGCGCCAGTACCACGGCGTCTGCGTCATGTTCCTCGATCAGACGGTTCACTTCGTTGAAGTGCGGTGTCTTGTCGGCCGGGTCAACCGGTACGTGGTAGTAGGGAATGCCGTGCCACTCGACCATGGAGCGCAGGTCGTCGTGGTTGGAGATCACACAGGGGATCTCGCAGAACAGTTCCTTGCTGTGATAGCGGTACAGCAGGTCGGCCAGACAGTGCGACTCGCGGCTGGCCATCAGCACCACACGCTTGGGACGGGATGAGTCCTCGATCTGCCACTCCATGTTGAAGGAGGCCGCGATCGGGCTGAATGCCTCGCGCAGCTGCTCCAGCGAAAACTGCAGTGAATTGGCACTGATCTCCACCCGCATGAAGAAGAAGCCGGTGGTGGAGTCGGAGTGCTGGTTGGCATCCGCAATGGAGCCCCCGTGACTGGAGATGAAATTACTGACCATCGCCACAATGCCCACACGGTCGGGGCAGGAAAGAACCAAACGATAACGGCGTTCCATAGACTGTGCTCGTATCCTGATATAGATCCAAAGTCGAATCCGTCATTCTACCAGAAGCCGGCTTGGAGCTGACAGCATCGGCCACAATCGCATTATCGGCCCGCCCTTCGCATGCGTTACACTGAAGTCTTGCACCATTCGCAAGGAGATATGGAATGATGATGCTGACACCGGAGCGGATGGCCCCGCTCAAGGCCCGTCGACTCGGCATCGACACCCACCACGAACCCACGCTGTACCTGCCGGCTCACAGTCATGTATGCCGCTCGGAGGGCTTCGACAGCCTGTCACGGGTGCAGGTGACTACGCATCAGGGCACGCACCTGATCACCTCGCTCAATATCGTCACCGGTGAACTGCTGGGCGATGACGAAGTCGGCTTCTCCGAGTCCGCCTGGCGACGCCTAGAGCTGAGTGCCGCTGACCCGATCTGGCTGTCGCACCCCAAGCCGGTGCAGTCACTGTCCCATGTGCGCGCCAAGGTCTATGGCCACGAGCTGACCGATCTGCAGTTTCAGAGCATCATCAACGACATTGTTGAGGGACGCTATGCCGATGTGCATCTGGCGGCCTTCATTACCGCCTGTGGCGACGCCAATCTGACCGACAGCGAAATCACCTCGCTGACCGAGGCGATGGTCAAGTCCGGCAGCACGCTGGACTGGCAGCTGCCACTGGTGGTGGACAAGCACTGTGTGGGCGGCCTGCCCGGCAACCGCACCACGCCCATCGTGGTCTCGATTCTGACCGCCTGTGGCCTGACCGTACCCAAGACCTCATCCCGCGCCATCACCTCGCCAGCCGGCACCGCCGACACCATGGAAACGCTGACCGAGGTCAGCCTGAGTCTGCAGCAGATGCGCGAAGTAGTACGCAAGGAAGGCGGCTGTCTGGCCTGGGGTGGCGCCATGCGCCTGAGCCCCGCCGACGACCTGCTGATTCAGGTGGAGCGGGCGCTGGATATCGACAGCGAAGGCCAGCTGATCGCCTCGGTACTGTCGAAAAAAATCGCGGCAGGCGCCACCCATGTGCTGATCGACATTCCGGTTGGCCCCACCGCCAAGGTGCGCAGCCAGGACGCTGCCGAGCAGCTGGCCGCCAGTTTCAGAGCTGTGGCCGCCAATCTGGGCCTGGAATTGCAGATCCTGTTCACCGACGGCTCCCAGCCGGTCGGACACGGCATCGGCCCGGCACTGGAAGCGCACGATATTCTTGCCGTGCTGCAGAACCACCCAACCGCACCGGCCGACCTGCGTGACCGCGCCGCTCAGGTGGCGGGAGCGATGCTGGCAATGGTGCAGCAGATTTCGGTCGAAGACGGCTACCAGCTGGCGCAGGACACCCTCAGCAGCGGCGCCGCCTGGGAAAAATTCCGTGCCATCTGTGACGCTCAGGGCGGCTTCCGCCACCCGCCGGTTGCACCCTACCGCTATGCGCTGGTGGCCGAGCACACCGGCACGGTCAGTCGGATCGACAACCGCATTCTGGCCAAGATCGCCAAACTGGCCGGCGCCCCGGCAGACTCTGCCGCCGGGGTCGAGATCAACGTCAAACTGGGCGACCAGGTCGAGTGCCAGGACGTCCTGATGATGATTCACGCGGAAAATGCCGGGGAACTCAACTACGCCGTCGAGTATCTCAACGAGCACCCGCAAGTTATTGAACTGGATAAGGGAGAGAGGTCCCCGTCATGCTGATTTTCAACCCCGACTCCGATCCGGCACTGGCCGCCCAGTTGAATCGCCTGCTGAATGCACAGGCCGGTGCGTTGGAACAGCGCCGCTTCCCCGATGGCGAAAGCTACCTGCGCGTACACTCCGACTGCACCGATCAGGACTGCGTCATTCTGTGCAACCTGTTCCACCCGGACGAGCGTGTACTGCGCCTGCTGTTTCTGGCCGATACTCTGAGAGAATGCGGCGCCCGCAGCGTCGGTCTGGTGACGCCCTATCTGGCCTACATGCGTCAGGACAAGCGCTTTCATCCCGGTGAGTGCGTCAGCTCGCGCCCCTTCGCTCGCCTGCTGTCGGGCGCCTTCGACTATCTGGTGACGGTCGACCCGCACCTGCATCGCTACGACTCACTGGACGAGATCTACAGCATTCCGTCACGCGTGGTGCAGGCCGCCCCGCTGATTGCCCATTGGATTCAGGAGCGCATCACCGAGCCGCTGCTGATCGGCCCTGACAGCGAGAGCGAACAATGGGTCTCCCATGTGGCCGAGCTGGCCGATGCCCCCTTCCAGGTGCTGCAAAAGGAACGGCGCGGCGATTATGACGTCAGCGTCTCCCTGCCCGACCTGGACGGTGCCACTCAGCGCACCCCGGTACTGGTGGACGACATCATCTCCAGCGGCCGCACCATGCTGGAGACGATCAAGCACCTGCGTGATGCGGGCCTGCCACGGGCAGTGGCCATCGGGGTACACGGCATTTTCGCCGGCGATGCCTACAACCAGCTGACCGAAGTGGCCGATGTCGCCACCACCGCCTGCATTCCGCATCTGAGCAACCAGATCGACATCGCCGCCCCTATCGCCGACGCGGTGCGTGAACTGCTGGCTGAGCGTGACACTCACCCGGCTTGATCTGCCCGACGCCGATATCCGCTATCAGGCCGGTTTTCTTTCCGAAGAGGATGCCGACAACCTGATGGCGGTGCTGCAGTATCAGATCCCCTGGCGTCAGGACCGCATCCGCCTGTTCGGCAAAGAACACCTGATTCCGCGCCTGCAGGCATTCATGTCCGACCCGGGCATTGGTTATACCTATTCCGGGCTGCGTCTTCAGGGAGTCCCCTGGCCCGACAGCCTGCTGCCATTGAAGCAGCAGCTGGAAATCCTGTGCCAACAACCCTTCAATGCCCTGCTGCTCAACCTGTACCGCGACGGTCAGGATGCCATGGGCTGGCACGCCGACAACGAACCGGAACTGGGCCGCAATCCGCTGATTGCGTCGATCAGTCTGGGCGCGCCGCGTCGTTTTCGCCTGCGTCATAACAGCAGCCGCGCAACGCACGGCCTGACGCTGGAGCACGGCTCCCTGCTGCTGATGGCAGGCTCAACCCAACACCACTGGCAGCACAGCCTGCCCCGTGCCCGGCGTTGCCAGTCTCCGCGCATCAACCTGACCTTCCGCTGCATCCATGTATAATCGCGCCAAGCAAACGACCGGAGAGACACACCAATGAACCAGATGATCGACCTGCTGAACGCCCACCGTTCCATTCGCAAATTCACGGCGGAACCCGTCGACCAGACCACCGTGAATACACTGGTCAAGGCTGGTCAGGCCGCCGCCACCTCCAGCTTTATTCAGGCGTGCACGGTGATTCAGGTCAGTCAGGGCGAGCGTCGCGATGCACTGGCCGCAATGGCCGGCAATCAGCAGTACGTGTCTGCGGCTCCCGTGTTTCTGGTGTTCTGTGCCGATATGAAACGCCATCAGCTGGCCTGCGATATGCACGATGCCGAGATGCAGTCCGGTTTTACCGAGCAGTTCCTCACCGCATCACTGGACTGTGCCCTGTTCGCCCAGAACGTAATGGTCGCGGCCGAGTCGCTGGGCCTTGGCGGTGTCTATATCGGCGGCTTGCGCAACCAGATTGAAGCGGTTGCCGATCTGCTGGAACTGCCCGAGCTGGTATACCCGGTCTTCGGCCTCTGCCTCGGCCACCCGGACCAGAACCCCGAGGTAAAACCACGTTTGCCGCTGGACGTGGTGCTGAAGCAGGAACGCTACGACGACAGCCAGGATGCCAAACACATCGCGGCCTATGACGAAGACGTGCGCGAGTATTACCGCACCCGTACCGGTGGCAACAAGGAGATGAGCTGGAGCGAACAGATCTCCGGCATGCTGGTGAAGGAAGCGCGCCCGCACATGCTGCCATTCCTGAACAACAAGGGCTTTATCAAGCGCTGATCAGCAGCCTGGACGCTACCCCGTTCGCGGCATTCTGATCTGTTGTCTATGCTGAACCGGAGCCCCCTGATTCCAAGGGCTCTGGTTACAGTGAGAGGATGCACATCATGCCCGAACGACACATTGCCGCATTGCTCGAACAGCTGGAGCAGCATTCACAAAAACGCGCCCACCAACAGACCGTCACCCTGCCCATCGACCGTGAAGACATGGTTCGCCTGCAGGCACTGGCCGAAATCTATGGCATGGATATTGTCGAACTGACGCCGATCCTGCTGCATCGCATTCTGAGCGACATCGAAGCGCACATGCCGTACAAGCCCGGCACCCGCGTGATCCGGGTGGAAGACGACGAACCCATTTACGAAGATATAGGCCCCATGCCCCGCTATCTGGAAGCCAAGCGCAAGCTCGAGAAAGTCTGCGCCTGACTTGTCTGCATAAGAGGACTGGCTCACAATTGTTATCCCATAACATGCCGGGAGTCCGTTGTGAGTCAGCCGCCGCTTCAATTCGTTCCGACCAATATCATCACCGGTTTTCTGGGCACCGGCAAAACCACCGCCATTAATCACCTGCTGCGACACAAGCCCGAAGGTGAACGCTGGGCGGTACTGGTTAATGAATTCGGGCAGATCGGCATCGACGGCAGTCTGATCGAACAGCAGAACGGTGTTGAAGTAAAGGAACTGGCCGGTGGCTGCCTCTGCTGCGCGCTGGGTCCCAGCTTGCCGATAACGCTGGCAACACTGCTGCGCCGCTTCCGGCCCGACCGCCTGCTGATCGAGCCCACCGGCCTTGGCCACCCCGCCCGCATCATCGATACCCTGCAGAGCGACCAATTCCGCACGGTACTGTCGCTGCACAGCATTATCTGCCTGCTCGATCCCGCCGTACTGCATCAACCGGACGTGCTGGCACAACCCAGCTTTATCGACCAGCTCAACCTGGCCGACCGTGTGGTACTGAACCGAACCGACCTGGCTAGCGCCGAAGACATCGCCGAAGCCCTGTACCTGAGCGCCAACCTGTTCCCGCCCAAGGCCGGTGTGCATCAGGTCCGGCAGGGGCAACTGGAACCGGCCTGGCTGGACCTGCCCCACTCGGCAGAACACACGGCCGAATATCCACAGGCGCACACACCGGCGGCAGCTGTCCTCAACCCGCTGGCAGCGCCCAAACTGCCCACTACTCCGACTCCGAGACAGCCGGTATTCGAATACGGCCAGGGCGAAGGCCATTACAGCTACGGCTGGGTTTTCCACAGCGACGACCGCTTTGACTGGAATAAAACCCAAGCCTTGCTGGATGGACTGGAAGCCGCTGTGCGTCTCAAGGCCGTACTGCGCATCGGCCACGCCCGCGTGGGCTACAACCGCAATGCAGGACAAGCTGCCAGCATTGCCGAATCCGCCTGGCGACGCGACTCACGACTGGAAATTCTGACGCGTAAGCCGCTGGATAAGGCGGTGATAGAGAAAGCGTTGTTGGGGTGTTTGGTGGGGTGAGGTTCTGCGTGGCGGTTAACTGCGCTTAGCTGCCACCACACTTATATTGGTAGAGTCCGGTGAGCGCACATTGCGGACTTTTGTGTTGACTAGTCAGTCGCTTGGAAATAGTCCAGCACATGTACTTATAGGTAACTAGCAACAGGATGGAAAATCGTTCAGTATCAGGGACACTATGGACTAGCTGTTGCAGGATAGTGCGCACGGCAAAGCTGCAAAACGCGCATACTAACGAACATAATAGTTATGTCACTTGAGAGATCCATGCAAGAATCTTTTAGCTACGCAAGGAGCATAAATGCTAACACTAGCAATGTTTAACAATAAAGGCGGTGTTGGAAAGACAACATTAACATGCAATGTCGCTGCCTTCATCGCGCAGCGAATGAAAAAAAGGGTTTTAATTGTAGATTGTGATCCTCAATGCAATGCAACTCAATTAATAATGGGCGAGGAATATTCAACTGGCCTTTATTTTTCAGATAACCATGACCAAAAAATATCAACTATAAGCGGAATCTTGCAGCCGATCGAGGATGGAGACTCAACGATTTCTGAAGAAATTATCCCAATAAAAAGCTCTGAGAACAGATTTGGAGTTGATCTGATACCCGGCCACCCGTCATTTTCAATAATTGAGGATCGTCTAGGGGCTGCATGGCACGACCTTCAAGGTGGTGATTTAGGTGGTATTAGGAAAACAAATTGGAATACATTTCTAAGAGAGAAAATAAAGGATAGATACGATTTTGTACTTTATGATCTCGGCCCTAGTCTCGGCTCTATAAATAGGAGCGTGTTGATAGGTTGTGATAAATTCATGACTCCTATGGGTACTGATATATTTAGTATTCTAGGCATAAGAAATATTTCTGCTTGGTTGGCATCATGGGTGGACAGATATGAAAATGGTTTGCAGCTATGCGAAAAAAATACACCCAACAGGCTAAACGCATTTTCTATTTCTTCTGAGTTGTCAATTACAAATGGGTACGTTGGCTACACCATGCAGCAATATATTACTAAGTCTAAAGGAGGTGTAAGAAGGCCTACGAAGGCCTACGAAAAAATAATTGATAATGTTCCAATAGAGATTGAGAGATCACTAAAAAATTACCTTTCAGCTAATATGGATGTTAGTAGTTTACCCCTTGGTGATGTGCCCCACCTTTATAGTCTGATACCTCTGGCTCAATCGGTTTCTTGCCCATTGTTTGACCTTCAATCTCGGGATGGGCTAGTTGGCTCGCAAGGTAAACAGAGAGATCAGTATGAAGAGATTCTAGGCATGATTTGTGCCCGGCTGTTGAGCAATCTTGAGCAGGGTGAATGATATGTGGCCCAGAGCGTTAATTGAAGAACTGGCTTCACGCAGATGTATTGTTTTTTTAGGTGCCGGGGCTTCCGCTGGTAGTATTAATCAGGATACACCACCTAAAAGCCCTCCTACGTGGGCTACATTGCTAGATGGAATAAAATCTATCGCTAGGGATAGTACTTCAAAGCCTATCGCTGATAGTTTAATTGAAAAAGAGAAATACTTAGATGCTGCTGAAGTTTTATTTGGGAGTATAAATCCAGCAGACTTTGCATCATATATCAGGGAAGTAATGGCGGAACCTAGATACCAGGCATCAGATATTCATGAATATGTCTTAAACCTAGATCCCAAAATTGTAGTTACAACTAACTATGATGACATATACGACAATTACTGTAAGAGCGGTAAAGAGCAAGGTTTATATAATGTTTGTAAATACTATGAGTCACACTTGGTTTCTGATTTAAGGTCCCCTGTAAGGCAAATTATTAAAGCGCATGGGTGTATTACTGATCCATCTAAAATAGTTCTTACACGTTCGCAGTATTTTCAAGAACGTCAAAACTACCCAAATTTTTATAAGGTTCTTGATGCTTTATTCTTAACAAATACTTTATTGTTTTTAGGTTATAGCCTGTCAGACCCTGACATACAGCTTATGTTAGAAAACTCAAACATCACTTACAAAGCTTCTCATCCTCACTATGCATTAGTGGAAGCAGGAATGGAGGAGTCGATAAAAAAAGCATACAAAGAGGCTTACAATATTGATTTTATTGAGTTTCCAGCCGGCGATTTCTCTCGAGCAAATGAAATGCTTGAAGAACTTGTTCAGCTAGTGAATAACCGAAGGGAGACGAATCCAGCGTAATGACCAGCAAGAAGCATGAGAGCCGGGCAAAAACGCCGGGCCGGCGGCTGAAACATTGCTCTTCGCTTCACTTCAGTCGCCCGTACGCTGGATTTTAACGTCCGCTTTGGGCCAACTCCAGCAGTTATCCACAACGAAAAAAGCAGCCAACCGGCTGCTTTAAAAAATCCCGCTTCAAACCATATCAGCCCGACAGCCCTACTCCGTCAACCCCGGCAGCCAGAGTACGATCGACGGGAACAGAATGCAGAGCACCAGTCCGGCCAGCTGCAGCAGTACGAACGGAATGATCGACTTGTAGATGGTGCCGATGCTGACGCTGCCGTGGGTAATCCCCTTCAGGTAGAACAGTGCATAGCCAAAGGGTGGTGTCAGGAAGCTGGTTTGCAGGTTGATTGCGACCAGAATCGCGAACCAGACCAGTACGGCATCGCCCTGCAGGACGCCGCCGAAATCAAGCTCACTGACCACCGGCAGCAGCAGCGGCAGGATGACGAAGCTGATCTCGATCCACTCCAGAAAGAAGCCGAGCAGGAAGATCAGGCCCATCAGCAACAGCAGCAGGCCATAAGGCCCCAGACCGGTTCCGGTGATCATCTCCTCGATCATGTCGGCACCGCCCAGGCGCTTGAATACCACACTGAAGCAGGTCGCCCCCACGACTACGAACAGAATCATCGCCGAAGTCTTGGAGGTGGAACGGCAGACATCACGCAATGCCTGCACATTGAGCTGCTTCAGGAACAGCGCCAGCAGCATGGCACCGCCGGCACCGATTGCTGCGGCTTCTGTCGGCGTGGCAATCCCTGCCATGATCGAGCCCAACACCGCCACGATCAGTACCACCGGCCCCAGCAGATCGCGCAGCAGCGCAATAGCCAGAGGCGCCTGGTGTTCGGTTTCCTCGGCGGCCCCGCCTTCACTCGCCAGCGGCGCCCAGTCCGGTCGCATCCATGCGGCAATCAGCAGATACAGGGTATAGAGTCCGCCCAGCATCAGGCCGGGGATCAGGGCCGCCTTGAACAGATCGCCCACGGATATCTGCATGATTGAGCCCATCAGCACCAGCATGATCGACGGCGGGATCAGGATACCCAGCGTGCCGGATGCGGCAACAACGCCGTAGGCCATCTCGGGCTTGTAGCCCTGCTTGAGCATCACCGGCAGCGCCAGCAGGCCCAGCATCACCACCGAGGCACCGATAATACCGGTGCTGGCCGCCATCACCACGCCCAACAGCGCCACGGATACGGCCAAGCCGCCTCGCACATTGCCAAACAGGCGCTGCAGGGTGAGCAGCAGGTTCTTGGCTACGCCGGAACGTTCAAGCATCAGGCCCATGAAGACAAACAGCGGAATGGCAATCAGCAGCCAGTTTTCAATCACGCCGCCGAAGATACGCGATGCCACCGTGCCCAGAAACGGCAGCGGGATATCGCCGATAAACGCAAAAACGATGCCCAGTCCACCGAGCAGAAATGCCACCGGATAGCCGCTGAAAATGCCTACCAGCAGCGCCAGAACCATCGCAATGGCCAGTCCATATTCATCCAGCATCAGAGTTCTCCTCTACATCACGTGCCGGATCCAGTATCCGCGCCAGGCGATCGAACACCTGCCCCAGCGCACCCAGCGCCAGCAGCAGCAGGCCCGCCGGCAAAGCGCCCTTGATCAGAAAACGGTCGGTCAGACCGCCATAGTTGGATTGTTCGCCCGAGACATAGGACATCTGCACCATGTGCTTCGACAGCCAGGCGATAAGTACGCAGAAGGGAATCAACAGCACCAGGTGCCCGATGATCTCGACCCAGTGCCGGGTCGACGGTGACATGCGATGGTGCAGCATATCAACCCGCACATGCATGTTGGCGTGCATGGCATAGCTGGCCCCGATCAGCGTCAGCAGGCCAAACAGGTGCCATTGCAGTTCGGTGACCGTGTTGATGGTAATTGCCTTGCCCAACAGCAGGACCTTGTCATCCCAGCGCATCAGTTCGTTGATGCCCAGAGCATTCATCAGGACGGTTGCCAGCACGGCCAGCATCACGCCCAGTACCAGCCAGCTGCTGACCTGCCCCAGCCAGCGGCCCAGCCCGATCAGCGGGCAGGCCAGGCAGGCGCACCAGCGGGCGCCGGTTTGGCGCCAGCCGGGCAGCTGGGAATTAGCGCGGAGTTGCTTGCAGCTCATACCACTCATCCACCAGCTTGCTGTGTTTCATCAGCGACTCGTAGGCCTTGGCGAACAGAGGATTGTTTTTCATCTCCTCTTCACGCACTTCATCCCAGCCCTTGCGCAGCTCGGCCAGTACCGGCTCCGGGAAGCGTTTGACCTCTACGCCCTTCGCTTCCAGTTTGCGGATGGTACGAATCTGCTCGGCCGGGGCTTCGGACATGGCCCACTGCAGAGTGGCACGGCAGGCGGTCTCGAACTTGGCCTTGGTATTGTCGTCGTACTCGTTCCAGACATCCTTGTTGATGATGAACGAGAACCAGCTGGCGGACTGGTGCCAGCCCGGGAAGTAGTAGTATTTGGTGACGTCTTCGAAGCCCATGATCTGATCGACCTGCGGTACCGAGAACTCGGTCGCGTCGATACGACCACGCTCCAGCGCCAGGTAGATCTCACCGCCCGGAATCAGCTGAGTAGAAGCACCATACTTGTTCAGCACCTTGGCACCCAGACCGGAGATACGCATGCGCAGACCTTCGAAGTCCTTGATGTCCTTGATTTCCTTGTTGTACCAGCCACCGGTTTCCTGCGGCGAGATGAAGCACGGCAGCACTTTCACGTTGTACTGATCGTAGGCACTCTGCAGGATCTCGGTGCCCTCGCCGGACCACATCCAGGACATGAAGGCTTCAGGCGTGGGGCCAAACGGCAGCGCACCGTAGAGGTTGGTTACCGGCACCGTGCCGGCCCAGTAGCCGATCCAGTCCCAGCCCGCCGGTACGGCACCGGAAGACACGGCGTTGAACACTTCAAACGCCGGCACCAGATCACCGGGGTTGTGCACCTTCAGCTTTACCTTGCCGTCGGTGACGGTCTCCAGCTCCTGTGCAAAACGCACGGCGCCTTCACCGATAAACAGGTTGGTATTGAAGGTATTGGCCACATCCAGCTTGGACGGACCAGCGGCCTGCAGGCTGGTGGACAGCGCCAGCGCAGCGGCGCCGGCACCCAGAGCGGTGGTAAAACGGGATAGCTGACTCATGATTTCACGTCCCTTTTGTTGTTATTGCGGGTGAAAACAGAATGCAAGGAGTTGTCGCACGGCCGCTAGGCCGTGCGTTGCTGTGGTTTATTTCATGCTGATGGTGGTGTTGACGCCTTCCGATTCGTTATCGGGCTCAAACCAGCGTGAGGTCACGGTCTTGGTTTGAGTCCAGAACTGGATCGCCTGCTTGCCGTTCGGGCCCAGATCACCCAGCTTGGAAGCACGGGAGCCGGTGAAGCTGAAGAAGGCCACCGGTACCGGAATCGGTACGTTGATGCCCACCTGACCGACATCGATATCCGCTTCGTAGCGACGCGCGGCCCAGCCGGAGTTGGTAAAGATGGAAGTGCCGTTGCCATTGGGGTTGGCATTGATGAATTCGATCGCCTCGTCCAGGGTATCGGCGGTTACCACACACATCACCGGGCCAAAGATCTCTTCGTCATAGATACGCATGCCGGGCTTCACATCGGTGAAGATGGTCGGGCCGACAAAGTTGCCGTTCGGGTAGCCGTCAACACTGATGCCACGGCCATCCAGCGCCAGCGTTGCCCCTTCGGCAACACCCGCATCGATCAGGCTGACCACGCGGTCACGTGCCTGCGGTGATACCAGCGGCCCCAAATCGGCATCACGCTGCGTGCCCGGCCCCACCTTCATGGTTTTGGACATTTCAATGATTTCCGGCAGCCACTCCTTGGCCTGGCCAACCAGCACGACAACCGAGTTGGCCATGCAGCGCTGACCGGCGGCACCGAAGCAGGAGCCGATCACATTGTTGATCGCCTGGCTGCGGTTGGCATCCGGCATGATCACACAGTGGTTCTTGGCGCCCATCATCGACTGTACACGCTTGCCTGCGGCACCCGCACGGTCGTAGATATGGGTACCCACGTGGGTGGAACCGATGAAGGAGAGTGCCTTGATATCCGGATGGTCACAGATCTGGTTGGCCACGTCGGGGCCACCGTGCACCACGTTGAGGACACCGGCCGGAATGCCCGCTTCATGAGCCAGTTCCACCAGACGCATGGTAGAGGTCGGGTCCTGCTCGGACGGTTTCAGCACGAAGGTGTTACCGGTGGCGATGGCCAGCGGGAACATGAAACAGGGCAGCATGATCGGGAAATTGAACGCCGTAATGCCGGCACCCACGCCCAGCGGCTGCTGCAGGGAGTAGACATTGACGTTGCCGGCCGCATTCTCGGCGATTTCACCCAGCTGCAGGGAGGTGATGGAGCAGGCGTGTTCAATTACTTCCAGCCCGCGCCCTACTTCCCCTTCCGCATCCGGCAGCGTCTTGCCATGTTCTTCGGTGATCAGGGCCGCCAGTTCTTCGGTGTGCTCACGCACCAGCGCCTGGAAACGCAGCATGATGCGCATGCGCTGCGCCAGCGATACCTTGCGCCAGGACTTGAACGCTTCCTTGGCGACAGCAACGGCTTCATTGACCTCCGCCTCGGTTGCGAAAGGCACACGAGCCACCACTTCCTGCGTCGCCGGATTGACCACATCACGCCAATCAGTGCTGGTGGAGCGTACTTTTTCGCCATTGATGAACAGAGGGATTTCACGAACCGACATAGACCTGATCTCCTTATATTTCTTGTGTATTCAGGCAAAACAGAGTTTTTTCAAAGCTCTAAACGAGTCTAGCGGCGCCTTTGGTTGACACACAACGCACACTTGAGCACATTGGTTTTGCAAAAATGCACAAGGAATTCCCTATGCTGAACTGGCAAGACATGCAAATTTTCCTCGAAGTGGCCCGCGCCGACCGGCTCACTGACGCGGCACGTCGATTGAATATAGATCACTCCACCGTATCACGTCGCATCCGCCGCTTCGAGACTTCGCTGAACACTCAGCTGTTCGAACGCAGCACTCATGGCTATCAATTGACTACCGCCGGCGAGCAGCTGCTGCTGTTTGCCGAGGAGATGGCGCGTCAGGCCAGTCGCGCGTCCGAAAACATCAGCGACCAGAACCTGCAGATCAGCGGCCAGATACGCCTGGGCGTCACCGAAGGCTTCGGCACCTACGTGGTTACGCCCCTGCTCACCGCCTTTCGGCAACGCTTTCCCGATATCACCATCGACCTGCTGGCACTGCCAAGAGCCGTCAACCTGAGCCGTCACGAAGCGGATCTGGCCATCACGATCGACCGTCCCAGCAATGCCGAGATGGTTGTCTCAAGACTATGCCGCTACCGGTTACAGCTTTATGGCGAAAAGAAGTATCTGCAGCGCAAGGGCGTGCCCCGCAAAGTGGGTGACCTGTGCCATTTCGATCTGGTCGGGTATGTGGATGATCTGATTTTCAGCGATCAGCTGTGCTATCTGGACCCGCTGCTGGGCGATCTGTCCAGCAGCCCCGAGTTCAGCCTGCGCAGCACCAGCATCATCACTCAGCTGCATGCGACTCGTGCCGGAGCCGGGCTGGCGGTACTGCCCTGCTTTATGGCGCAGCAGGAAACCGATCTGCAGCCACTGCTGACGGACCAGATTGAGGTATGCCGAGAGTTCTGGATAGCGGCACGCGCCGAACAGCGTCAGTTGCTGCGTGTACGCCTGTTGTGGGAGTTTTTGAAAACGTCGGTGGATGCCAATGAGGCATTCCTGATGGGACAAACAGAGGGAGGACTGGAACTGCCGGAGGCTCCGGCCTGGCCGGTTGAGGCTCAGCCTTGAAGAAGAAATTTTACGAAGGTAAAAACTGAACAGCGGGCATAAAGCCCGCTGTTGAGAATCCGGACTGTCGATTAGGCTACGACAGTAACGTTTTCAGCCTGAGGACCTTTCTGGCCCTGAGTAACTTCGAAAGTTACCTGCTGGTTTTCGTGCAGTGTACGACGACCAGTACCGTTGATAGCGCGGAAGTGAACGAACACGTCCGGGCCATTTTCCTGCTGGATAAAGCCGAAGCCTTTTTCATCGTTGAACCACTTAACGGTACCGGTAACGAGCTGTGACATTTTTTGCCTCTTTCTTTTGCATGTACACCAGCAAAATGCTGGCTTTTCTTATGTTTGGACGCACAGGGGTGCCATCCGATCGTTCGGGTCTGCGCTGACACAGACCTCGGCTGACAACCACCAGAGCGGTCTCAACCTTTCCAGCCCACGGATTATCCGGGACCGAAAATCTTACTCAGGTACAGACACTCATTGCACCAGTACCGCTGCAAGCCTGTCTTTCAGCATAGAGACCTTTCATTGCGATACCATGACCAGGATCAGGCAAGCGTTCGCGATGCATGCCATTTGTGCAAAATGAGGAATCAAGCAATGAACTTAAAGGAAAAGAGCTGAGGAAAGTGCGGGGTGCCAACTGCCCGGAGAGGGGATAAATACCATGAACGCAACTGACATCCTGTAACACTGGATGTTCAGCCCCGGGACTATGGAAGGCGGTATCCGAACCGCATGTTTGCAGCTGTATCAAAAAATCAAACTCCGTGCCGGCCTTGGCCGGCTGCCCGGGCACCTGCGACCAGGCGCCCCGGATTAATCGCTTTCCCGCATCATACTCCAGTACACCTCAAATACAATCCTGTTACCCATTTTTTACACCACATCGTTCCAGACGTCGAAACTGGCAAACCCGGTACTTCACTTCTAATCTTCAAGTCGCTGTAAACACGACTTCCTACCCATATTGCAGGGACGTAACCATGGCCTTCAGATTCATCCACAAGATTCTTCTGCTTCTGCTGCTGCCCTTGCTGGCAGTCATATTGTTGCTGGGTGGTCTCATCACCTATCAATACCATCAGGCCGATATATTGGAAGTGCTGGATCAGCAGGTGGAACTGACAACCTACAACAGCGAACTGGTACACGAACTGCAAAAGGAACGGGGCGCCACCAGCGGCTGGCTTGGCTCCGGCACTCAGGATTTTGCCAACAAGCTGAAGCGCCAACGCCAGCTGACCGATCAGGTGCTGCAACGCTGGCAGGACTACCAGTCACAGCACAGTTTTACTGACAGACGCCTGCGCCAAACCCTGGACGAAATTCACGGCCAACTGCTGCAACTGAGCGCGATTCGCCGTCAGGCCGATGACCGCAACATCGCGCTGGGCAAGGCGCTGGGCTACTACACCCAGCTCAACGCCGACCTGCTGAGCGTCGCCGCCACCACCGCCAAGCTCAGTGAAAACGCTGAAATCGCCCGCAGCTCTGCCGCCTTCTTCGCCTTCCTGCAAGCCAAGGAGCGTGCCGGCATTGAGCGTGCCGTACTGAGTAATGTTTTCAGCCGTGACACGTTTGGCCAAGGCCTTTACCCTCGTTTCATCAATCTGGTGTCGGAGCAGAACACCTACCTGAACCAGTTCAACGCGCTGGCTGCAACACAGGATATAGACGCCTTTACCTCCCTGGCACGCTCGCAGGAGTTCAAGGCGGTTGAAGAACTGCGGCAGATTGCCATGAACAAGGCCGATAGCGGCCAGTTTGGCGTACGCGGTACTGACTGGTTTGACCGCGCCACCGACCGCATCAACCTGCTCAAGTCATTCGAAGACGGCATGGCAACCCGTCTGATTGCTGGCGCCAATCAGGCACATGACCGCGCCCTCAACCTCGTAGGACTGGGCCTTGCGGTACTGGCCGGTATTCTGGTGCTGGTCGGCCTGATTTCTTCCTGGATCATTCGCAGCCTGCGCCGACAGGTAAATGCCCTGGCCGACACCATGGCCAGCGTGCGCCACGACAACGACCTGCGCGTCAGGGTGCCGGTGCTGTCGAAAGATGAGCTGGGTACCATCGCCGAGCACCTGAACCAGACACTGGAACAGTTCGCCAGCGCCATGGCCGACGTCACCCGTGCCAGCCAGCAGTTGTATGAAGAGTCCCGCAACACAACCCAAATTGTGCGCAGCGCGGAGCAGAGCATCAAGTCTCAGAGCGACGAAACCATGCAGGTGGCTGCTGCGATCGAGCAGGTTTCCACCGCGGTACAGGATGTCGCCAACAGCACCGTCAACGCCTCGGATGCGGCGTGCCAGGCCGACCGGCTGGCGCAGGAGGGCCATGCCAAGGTCAGCGCCGCCGCCAGCGCGGTTGCCAACCTGGCTCAGGACAGCCAGCTGCTGGCAGAAATGACTTCACGTCTGAACGAGAGCAGTCAGAAGATTTCGGATGTCACCGATGTGATCAACAGCGTGTCGGAACAGACCAATCTGCTGGCACTCAATGCCGCCATCGAGGCCGCCCGTGCCGGTGAGCAGGGGCGCGGATTTGCCGTGGTGGCCGATGAAGTCCGCACTCTGGCACAACGCACCCAGGCATCAACGTCAGAGATTGATGCCATCATCCGTAAGCTGCAGCAGGAGACCCAGCAGGCCAACGAGCTGGTGGCCAGCAATCAGCGCGACATGCAGACGGCAACCGAACGGGCGCAGGAAGTGGAGGAAGCGCTGGATGCCATTGCCGCTGCCGTTGCCAATATCACCAACATGTCGACCCAGATTGCAGCGGCTGCCGAGGAGGAATCAGCCGCCATCAACAACATCGGCCAGAACATCTGCAGCATCGACACCAGCGCCGAAGCGATCAAGGACAGCGCTCGCACCCTGTCCGATCATGCCGAACAGCAGCTGCAGCTGGCCGAGGGACTGAGCCGCATGATTCAACGTTTCAAAATCTAGCTGGCGTCAGGCGCCAGCCAGAGACCATCAGTGCCGGGCCCGTGATTTAGGTTTTCGTCCCCGCCCAGACGAGGCAGCGCGCCCGGCCCCTTTCGTATTCGAACCGCTGGCACCCTTGCTGCGCGGTGGCAGTCCGGTATGCTGGGTCAGCAGTCGACCCTTGCCGGCCCGGTTCGATTTGGGCGAGTTCTTGCGACGCGGATTAACATGCTGTGCATCCTCGGGCTGGGTCGCCGGAATCAGCTGCTTGTCACCATCCCCGATCAGGTCGGCACGGCCCATCGCGGTCAGCGCTTCACGCAGCAACGGCCAGTTGTCCGGATCGTGGTAGCGCAGGAACGCCTTGTGCAGACGGCGCTGTCGCTCCCCTTTCACCGTTTCCACCTTCTCGCCACTCTTCTTGTAAGTGAGCTTGCGCAGCGGGTTGCGACCGGAGTGGTACATCGCCGTCGCCGTGGCCATCGGTGAGGGATAGAACGCCTGTACCTGGTCTGCCTTGAAATCGTTGCGCTTGAGCCAGAGCGCCAGGTTCATCATGTCTTCGTCGCTGGTGCCCGGATGCGCGGCAATGAAGTACGGAATCAGATACTGATCCTTGCCCGCCTCCTTCGAGAATTTTTCGAACATCTTCTTGAAGGCGTCGTAGGTACCGATACCCGGCTTCATCATCTTGTCGAGCACACCGCGTTCGGTGTGTTCCGGCGCAATCTTCAGGTAGCCACCGACATGGTGGGTTACCAGCTCACGCACGTACTCCGGGTCCTCTACTGCCAGATCGTAACGCAGCCCCGAGGCGATCAGAATCTTGTTCACGCCCTTGAGGTCACGCGCCTTGCGGTACAGCCCGGTCAGCGAGCTGTGATCGGTGTTCAGATTCTGACAGATCCCCGGGAACACGCAGGACGGCTTGCGGCAGGCCGCCTCGATTTCGGGGCTTTTGCACGCCAGTCGGTACATATTCGCGGTGGGACCGCCCAGATCTGAGATGACACCGGTAAAGCCCGGCACCTTGTCACGGATCTCCTCGATCTCGTTCAGAATCGACTCGTGGGAGCGGTTCTGGATGATGCGCCCTTCATGTTCGGTGATGGAACAGAAGGTACAGCCACCAAAGCAGCCACGCATGATGTTGACCGAGAAGCGGATCATCTTGTAAGCCGGGATCTCCGCCTTGCCATAGGCCGGATGAGGCACACGCTGGTACGGCAGACCGAACACATGGTCCATCTCTTCCGTGCTCAGCGGGATTGGCGGCGGGTTGAGCCAGACCTCCTGATCGCCATGCAACTGCACCAGCGCACGGGCGTTACCAGGGTTGGTCTCCAAATGCAGTACCCGATTGGCGTGGGCGTAGAGTACCGGGTCCTTGCTGACCTTTTCGAACGACGGCAGGCGGATCACGGTCTTGCTGCGATCCAGCTTCACCCGGGGCTCGATATGCAGAATCTGCACTTCGTCCTCGGCGTCCATCTCGGCGGTTTCGCCATCGTCACGACCGTTTTCCAGCTGACAGGCTTCCAGATCCCGCGTGTTGACGTAGGGGTTGATGATCTTGTCGATCTTGCCCGGACGGTCGATGCGGGTGGAATCGATCTCCATCCAGTCCTCGGGCGTATCCTTGCGCACAAAGGCAGTGCCGCGCACATCGGTAATTTCGCTGACCGGTTCGCCTCGAGCGATACGATGCGCGACTTCCACCACCGCACGCTCGGCGTTGCCGTACAGCAGCAGGTCGGCACGGGCATCCAGCAAAATGGAGCGACGCACCTTGTCCTGCCAGTAGTCATAATGGGCAATGCGACGCAGCGACCCTTCGATGCCACCGAGAATGATCGGCACATCCTTATAGGCTTCACGGCAGCGCTGACTGTACACCAGGCTGGCACGGTCCGGGCGTTTGCCCGCCTTGCCGCCCGCCGTGTAGGCATCATCGGAACGGATCTTGCGATCGGCCGTGTAGCGGTTGATCATCGAGTCCATGTTGCCAGCGGCCACCCCGAAGAACAGGTTCGGCTTGCCCAGTGCCTTGAACGCATCCGCCGAATGCCAGTCAGGCTGAGCAATGATACCCACCCGGAAGCCCTGGTTTTCCAGCAGACGACCAATGATCGCCATGCCGAATGAGGGGTGGTCTACATAGGCGTCACCGGTGACGATGATGATGTCGCAGCTGTCCCAGCCGAGCTGATCCATCTCCTTCCTGGACATGGGCAAGTAAGGCGCAGAACCGAAGCACTCGGCCCAGTACCTGGGATATTCGAAGATAGGGGTAACAGACGGCATGGTGAACCTGATGAGGGGTGGGTCTTGAGTAAGCGAGTAGTATAGCGCAGATTGTGATCGGTTCCGATCAACAAGGGGGAACGGCGCCCGAGACCGTCCAGGGTGCTCGGGCGCGCAGGCTGGTCAGGCAGCTCGCTTCGGCTGCGGGTAGCCGAAAATGATCGACAACAGTGCAAAACCGGCCAGCATCCAGCAGTAGTGGATACTGCCGACGATTTCCAGCGGCGACAGCTGGGCGATGGAACCCGCCAGCAGTACCTGAGCCCCATAGGGCAGCATGCCCTGCACCACACAGGAGAAGATGTCCATCAGACTGGCACTGCGACGCGGATCGACGCCATAACGCTCGGCAATATCCTTGGCCAGGCCACCGGAAATGATGATAGCCACAGTGTTATTGGCGGTACACACGTTGGTCAGCGCCACCGCCGTGCTGATACTCAGTTCACCGGCACGACGATGCTTTTTCGGGTCTTCGCTCTGACGTGAGAAACGATCGATCACGCCCGCCAGCCAGACCAGACCACCCTGGGATTTCATCAGCGCACCCAGGCCGCCGATCAGCAGCGACAGAATCATGATTTCCTGCATCCCGGTATAGCCGGCATAGATATCCTTCGACCACTGCGCCACCGAATAGCCGTCGGTGACAAACAGGCCAACCCCACCGGCCAGCAGGATGCCGACAAACAGGACCAGCATCACATTCAGACCGGACAGCGCCAGCACCAGTACGGCCAGATAGGGCAGCACTCGGATCAGCTCATAGTCACCCGGTGCATCTACCTGCGCACTGCTGCCCTGAATGAACAGCCAAACCAGTGTCAGCAGTGCCGCCGGCAGTGCGATCTTGAAGTTGAGGCGGAACTTGTCGCGCATCTCACAGCCCTGGGTACGGGTCGCCGCGATGGTGGTATCCGAGATGATCGACAGGTTATCACCGAACATGGCGCCACCCACCACGGTGCCGATGGTCAGCAACAGCGACAGATCGGTTGCCTCTGCCACACCGACAGCGATCGGTGCAATTGCCGCAATAGTCCCCATGGAGGTGCCCATGGAGGTCGCTACGAAGGCGGTAATCACAAACAGTCCCGGCAATACCAGTTCGGGCGGGATGATGCTGAGGCCAAAGTTGACTGTGGCGTCCACGCCGCCCACCGCCTTGGCCACGCTGGCAAAGGCCCCCGCCAGCAGGTAGATCAGCGCCATGGTGATGATGGTGTTATCGCCCACCCCGGCGATAAAGGTTTCGATGCGCTCGTTCAGGTGCCCTTTCTGCAGCATCAGTGCCAGTACGATGGCCGGCAGAATCGCGACCGGTGCCGAGATCTGATAGAACGCGAATTCCACCTCGGCCGCCTGATAGTAAAGGCCACTACCAATGAACAGCGCCAAAAAAAGTCCTAGTGGCAACAGTGCCAACGGAGAGTTCTGAGTCATATTAGGTGTCCGGATTGTGTATGGCCGATCAGGCCAATATCCAGCCCCTGTGTACCGGATAGATGCACAGTGACAACGGAATCAAGAGGTTACAAACCTTGCCGGCCGAAAGCGGGCAAGGGCCAAAACAGAGTTGCGCGGCCCTGCGCAAAGATGATTTTCTTTATACTACAAACGAAGCATCAACAGAAGTTTTTATAACTTTCACTCCAGATCGCTCACCCAACCCGGACCCAGCTGACGCATCTGCTGTCGAATCCAGCGCGCCCGTTGCTGCACATAGTGACTGGCAGGCTCGGCCTGGTATACCCAGGGGTTGGGCAGAATAGCCGCCAGCCGTGCCGCCTGATCGGCAGTGATACGTTCAACCGGCTGCCCATACCAGTACTCACTGGCGGCACCCACGCCGTAGACACCCGGAGCAAACTCAACGATGTTCAGGTACAGCTCCAGCGTTCTGCGCTTGCCCAGCACCGCATCCAGCAGCAGTGCCAGCGGCGCTTCCAGCCCCTTGCGTGCCCAATCCCGACCCGGCCACAGGAACAGATTTTTGGCCGTCTGCTGTGTCAGGGTGCTGGCACCTCTCAAACCCTTGCCATCCCAGGCGTCCTCCAGCGCCTGACCAATGGCGTCCAAGTCAATGCCAGAGTGCATGGGAAAACGCTGATCTTCGGCCGCTACCACCGCCAGTTGCATATTGAGCGGCATCTGTTTCAGATCAACCCAACGCTGTCGATACGTCTCGGGATAACCGGCGGGGCTGCTCAGCTCGCGCCAGGCCAGCCAGGACCACACCGGTGGATCAATGTATTTCAACCCCAGCACCAGCCCCAGTAACAGCAGCAGGACGACCAGAGCCAGACGCCAGCACAGGCGCCAGAGCGGGCGCAGCAGATAACGGGAAATCAGAGACGGTTTGGCAGCAGACACGAAGCCTCGACGTGATGATGAAATAAGTAGATATAACGAAACGGCTCACCGCCTGAAGGAACATTTGCCCCGCAGCCCAGTCAGCGGGCTATACTATGCCAAACTCTGAACGAGACTGTCATGCCTGATCCATCCGCCCAACGACTGACCGGCCTGCTGAGCGCAGTAGCACTGTTGCTGCTGTTGCTGATGCCCGTGCTGGTGTCGGTAGCGCCCATGCCTGCCGGTCATATGACCAGCGACATGGCGATGCAGGGACAGGGGCATGACCATGCTCAGGCCAACAACGGCGACTTTGACTGCTGGCAGCAATGCCTGAACAGCTGCACCAGCCACTGCGCTCCCATCCTGACGACGCTGCCGATGGTCGTCACGGCTGGCAACGTACATGGCGCCGCGTCACCCGACCTTTACCAGCCCCTGTTCCCCTCGGGGCGACATCGCCCTCCAATCGCCTGAATAGCACTCCGTCCGGCCATCCCGCGCGGATGGCTCTGATATTTTCTGCTATTCAGGAGCACCTTTATGAACAAGGACAACACCTTGCGTGCGCCCTCACGGCGTCGCTTCGTCCAGGGGCTGGCCCTGGGCGGTCTGGCCACCGGGCTGGGCCTTAACGCACGCCCGCTGCTGGCAGCCGGCACTTCGGCAGCCACCGTTCACCCCGTGCTGAGCGGCACTGATTTCAATTTGAACATTGGCCATCAGGTCGTCAATTTCACCGGCAAGGAAAAGCTGGCCACCACCGTCAACGGCTCCCTGCCCGCCCCGATCCTGCGCTGGCGCGAGGGCGAACGGGTACGGCTCAAGGTCCGCAACAGCCTCGATACCGACTCATCCATCCACTGGCACGGCATCATTCTGCCCACCGAGATGGATGGTGTGCCGGGGCTGAGCTTTGACGGCATCGCTCCCGGTGAAACCTTTACCTACGAGTTCGATGTGCAGCAGAGCGGCACCTACTGGTATCACAGCCACTCCGGGTTTCAGGAACAGACCGGCCTGTACGGTGCCATCATCATCGACCCGAAAGAGCCCGAGCCCTTCCAGTATGACCGTGACTATGTGCTGATGCTGTCGGACTGGAGCGATACGCCACCGGAGCGGGTTTATGCCAACCTGAAGAAAATGAGCCACTACTACAACCGGCGTGAGCGTACCCTGGCAGATGACCTTATTCCGGAAGCGCAGCAGGATGGCTGGGGGGCGGCGCTGTCGCGGCGCCAGATGTGGGAAAAGATGCGCATGAGCGATCGCGACATCTCCGACGTCACCGGTTATACCTATACCTTCCTGATGAACGGCCAGACCCCGGCCAGCGGCTGGACCGGCCTGTTTACACCTGGTGAAAAGGTACGCCTGCGTGTCATCAACGCGGCGGCCATGACCTTCTTCGATCTGCGCATCCCCGGCCTGAACATGACCGTGGTCGCCTGTGACGGCCAATATGTGGAACCGGTCAGTGTCGACGAGTTTCGTATCGGCGTGGCCGAGACCATCGACATCATCGTTGA
>Ga0193959_1000121_pt1 | contig 30327 bp, 27 predicted proteins | sample FB_2_MG_FD_140333 | JGI IMG/M metagenome (GOLD analysis project Ga0193959, IMG submission 140333) | Microbial mat bacterial communities from the Broadkill River, Lewes, Delaware, United States - FB_2_MG | ecosystem: Environmental > Aquatic > Freshwater > River > Microbial mats | place: USA... | reverse complement strand
GCTAAAAATATCAAACTAGATAACACTATCTCTTCACTCATTATCCCTCCTTTATTATTTTATCTTATCTATATTCCTACCCCTATTATAATATTCTCTAATAATATCATCTTGTAACTTAAAGATGTAGTAACATGTATCAAAATATAAAAAAAAGGATTAAAAAAGGTAAAATTAAGTAGGTTTAAAGAAGAAAGCAGGGAAAAATTATAATTTAGGCCCTGCTTGTGAATAGTCAAACTCTGCGTTTTCTGTAATATATTTTTTGAAATTTTCGATAAACATAGAAGCTAACTTATTCAGTGTTGCTCTATATGAATCTTTATCCTCCCATGTATTTATAGGATTTAAAATCTCACTATTTACTCCATTTAGAGTTTTCGGTATTGATAGGTTAAAAATATCAAGATTTTCAAATTCACTACTATTGATGCTTCCATCTAAAATAGCATTTATACAAGCTCTTGTATCTTTGATGCTCATTCTCTTACCTTTTCCATAAGAGCCACCACTCCAACCTGTATTTACAAGATAAACATTTACTTCATGTCTGTTTATCTTCTCACCTAAGAGTTTTGCATATACAGTTGGGTGAAGTGGTAAAAATGCCTCACCAAAACAAGATGCAAATGTTGCTTTAGGTTCTGTAACACCTCTCTCAGTCCCTGCAACTTTTGCTGTATATCCACTTAAAAAGTAATACATCGCTTGTTCTTTCGTAAGCTTAGATACAGGAGGCAATACACCAAATGCATCAGCTGTTAAAAAGATAATATTTTTAGGGTGAGAGCCTTTAAGTGATTTCTCATAATTATCAATATGGTAAATTGGATAAGATACTCTAGTATTTTCTGTTTTTGATCTATCGCTATAATCAACTTCCCCATCTTCAGAGTAGACAACATTTTCTAATAGTGCATCTCTTCTAATAGCTCCATAAATCTCAGGCTCACTATCTTTATCAAGATTGATTACCTTAGCATAGCAACCACCTTCAAAATTGAAAATACCATTATCGTCCCAGCCATGCTCATCATCACCTATTAGTTTTCTATTAGGGTCAGTTGAGAGAGTTGTTTTTCCTGTTCCACTAAGTCCAAAAAATAGAGCTGTATCTCCATCTTCTCCAACATTAGCAGAGCAGTGCATAGATAATTTACCCTCTAGTGGTAACCAGTAGTTCATCATTGAAAAAATTCCTTTTTTCATCTCACCACCGTACCAAGTACCACCGATAATTGCAATATTCTCTTCAATATTGAAAATTACAAATACTTCAGAGTTTAATCCATGTTTTTCCCAATTATCGTTTACACATTTACAAGCATTATAAACTGTAAACTCTGGATTGAAACTTTTAAGTTCCTCTTCCTCTGGTCTTATGAACATATTTTTTACAAAGTGAGACTGCCAAGCTATCTCAGCTACAAATCTAACACTCTTTTTACTATCTTCACTAGCTCCACAGTAAGCATCTGTTACAAAGATATCTTTATCTGATAATTGACCTTTTACTTTTTCAAAAAGTTCATCAAATACCTCTTTGTTAACTTTGTGGTTGATACTTCCCCAAGCTATATATTTATTTGATGGATCTTGATTGATAAAGTATTTATCTTTAGGACTTCTACCTGTAAAAATACCTGTATCAACCATTGTTGAACCATTTGAGGCAAGTTTTGCCTCATTGTTATTTAATTCTAATTCAATTAATTTATCATAATCTAAGTTGTAGTGAACTTTACCTATGTTTTTTAATCCTAACTCTTCAATACCATTTGGTTGCATGTTTTCCCTTCTGGCCCATTTTTAATCTTACTTATAATTATAAATTACTTTGTTTAAAAATTGGTAACATTTTAAAAATTTTATTTAAAAATTGATAATAAAACGCCAGCCGCAACTGCTGAACCAATTACACCAGCTACATTTGGACCCATTGCATGCATTAATAAAATATTTCCTGGATTCTCTTTCATACCCTCTTTATTTACAACTCTAGCTGCCATTGGTACGGCTGATACTCCAGCTGCTCCAATTAGAGGATTGATTTTTTCTTTAGAGAATTTATTCATCAGTTTTGCCATTAAAACACCTGTTGCAGTACCTATAGCAAATGCAACTAAACCAAGAATTAAAATACCAATTGTCTCTGGTACTAAAAACTTCTCAGCTGCTAATTTTGAACCAACGGCTAAACCTAAGAAAATAGTAACTATATTAATCAATGCATTTTGTAATGTATCAGATAATCTATCAACAACTCCTGATTCTTTTAATAAATTTCCAAACATTAAGGCACCAATAAGAGGTGTTGCATCTGGAAGTATTAAAATACAAAGTATAAGTACTGTTAAAGGAAATACAGTCTTTTCAAGCTTTGATACAGTTCTAAGCTGTGTCATCTTCATCAATCTCTCTTCTTTAGATGTTAAAGCTCTCATAATTGGAGGTTGAATAATTGGTACAAGTGCCATATATGAGTAAGCTGCAACGGCAATCGCTCCTAGTAAATCAGGGGCTAATCTCGAGGCTATAAAAATCGCTGTTGGACCATCTGCTCCACCAATAATACCAATTGCTGAGGCATCTTGAAGTGAAAAATTGAAAATATCTGTATATTGACTAAGTGCAACAGCACCAACTAATGTAGTAAATATACCAAATTGAGCTGCACCACCAAGTAGAGCAGTTTTAGGATTAGCTAAAAGTGGACCAAAATCTGTCATCGCACCAACACCCATAAAGATAATTAGTGGAAATAGACCATTTGCAATCCCCATATCATAGATAATTCCCAAAAATCCATTAGGTCCTGCAATATCTGCAATAGGAATATTAGCTAAAAGCCCTCCAAATCCAATAGGAATCAGTAGCAATGGCTCAAAACCCTTTGCAATGGCTAAGTAAAATAGTAGAAAAGCTACTATAATCATAACAATTCTACCTGCACTTTGGTTAAACTCAGTAATCTTTTTACCATCATGCCCTACTGCTTCTGGGTCAGTAGTTAAAAGAGCTTTTATTCCTGTTGTATCTATAAAGCTACCAAATAACTCGCCTACGGTTTTCGACTTATACTCACCCAATTCAGGAGCAGAAGCTGGAGCTTCCGCTGCAAAAGAATTGACGCTAAAAAAAGCAAAAAAAGCAAATAATATTGCTATAAAATTTTTTCTCATCTCTTACCTTTAAGATAAAGTAGCTAGTACATGGCCTTCAGTAACTTTCTCATTTGTATTTACATTAATTGTACTAATAGTACCTGCTTTAGTAGCTTTTACATCAATTTCCATTTTCATAGCTTCTAAAATTAAAATTGTCTCATCAGCTTCTACTTTATCACCTGGATTTTTTAATATCTTCCATACATTTCCTGGAACACCAGCTTTAATCTCTTCAGTACCAGCTTCACCTGAACTTGCAGGAGCTGCAGCAGCAGCTGGTTCACAAGCTTTCACTTCTATATTTGCATCGCCTTCAGCTACTTGAACACTAAATTTTTGCCCATCTACTACTACTGTATAATTTCCACTACCCATTGAACTCTCCTTCTTAGTTTCTTCTTCTAATCCCTTCTTTCTAACCATAAGTGGTGATTCGCCTTTTAAGAATGCGATACCTTTTTGGTCACAAGATGCAGCTATGAAAATATTCTCTTCAGTTGTTTCAATATTCTCTTTCTCTAGTACACCTTTCCAGTAAGCGATAGTTTTCTTCTCATCTCTATCTGCAATATCAATTGCTGATTCAGTTGTTGGCTCTAGCTCTAACTGCTCACTTGCAATTTTAACGATTTCAGGATCTGGAGCAACTGGAGTTTTTCCAAAGTATCCAAGAACCATTCTTCCATAACTTGGAGCGATTTTTTTCCAAGTACCTTGCATAACATTAGAGAATGCTTGTTGCCAGTAGAATTGACTAACAGGTGTAACACTTGTTCCATATCCACCTTTTTCAACTACTTCTCTCATCGCTTTGATAACTTCTGGGTATCTATTTAAGATATTGTTATCTCTCATCATTTGAGTATTTGCAGTTAATGCTCCACCTGGCATTGGTGAGAATGGAATTAAAGGAGATACTTGAGTAGCCTCTGGTGGCATAAAGTAATCTTTCAAGCAATCTTGAACAACCTCTTCATATACTAGAACTTTCTCTATATCAAGACCACCTAAATCAAAATCTTTACCTTTTACAGCATGAAGCATAGTTAATAAATCTGGTTGACTTGTACCACCACTAAGAGGAGATGCAGCTAAATCGATACCATCAGCTCCACCTTCAAGTGCTGCTAAATAACAAGCAACAGATACACCAGCTGTTTCATGAGTATGCAGTCTTACATGAGTTCCCTCTGGAAGAAGCTTTTTAGCCATTTTAATAGTTTCATAAACTTTTTGTGGGCTTGAAGTTCCACTAGCATCTTTAAAACAAATAGAGCTATATGGAATACCAGCATCTAAAATCTCTCTAAGAGTTTTTTCATAAAATGCTACATCGTGAGCTCCAGTACACCCTGGTGGTAAATCCATCATAGTTACAACAGCTTCGTGATTTATTCCATGATGAGCAATTCTCTCACCAGAGTATTGTAGATTCTTAACATCATTTAATGCATCGAAGTTTCTAATTGTTGTAGTTCCATGTTTTTTAAACATTTTAGCATGTAGATCTACTAATTCACGACTACCAGTATCAAGCATTACAGTGTTTACACCACGAGCTAGAGTTTGTAAATTAGCCTCTGGTCCTACTATCTCTCTAAATCTATCCATCATCTCAAAAGCATTCTCTTGAAGATAGAAAAATAGACTTTGAAATCTAGCACCACCACCAAATTCAAAGTGAGTAATTCCTGCCTCTTTAGCAGCTTCTAGTGCTGGGAAAAAATCATCCATTAAGACTCTTCCGCCAAAGACAGATTGAAAACCATCTCTAAAACTAGTGTCCATTATATCAATAAACTTTTTTGCCATACTTACCCTTTTTTTATGATATTGAGCTACTTAGAACTTCTATGATGCTCAATTGCAGCTGTAATTGCAGCAACAACTTTCTTATGGTCTTTAGCTTTATTATCAGTTGAAGCTGAATCTAAAGCTTTAGGTTCTGGAAAATACTTTGTGATAATTTTAGATTGAAGTTTCAAAACAAGTACCATTACATATAAAAATACAAAAACGATACTCATTCCAAGGATCATAAACTTAAATCCCTCAGTAACTAAATTAACTTCCATCTTATATCCTTTGAGGTGGATTAAAAATTTGCTTCTTCTAGCCAAATTACTATTACTTAGATATAACATCTTTTGTAATTTAACTACTCGTATTTTAATAAAAAAAACTTAATATAAATTTTATTTCCATGAATTGCTTTTAATTCTTTATATAATTCTTTTTTATTTTACAACTTTGTGTATAAAGTGCTTTTTTTTCATTTTAAAATAGATGTGTAGTCCTCTTTTTGGACTCTATCTATTTAAAATGATTATTTTTTGTACATATTTTGTCTATTTATAATTTTTTTAATTAAATTCTATATATTTCGTTTGACAAATAGTATATAAACGACTATAATCTTGGGCATTTATTTTAATAAATAACATATATATATAAAGGAGACTTTATGCAAATAAGCGGTTCGAGAATGGTTATAGAGGCCTTGCATAAAGAGGGAGTAAAGTGTATTTTTGGCTACCCTGGTGGGGCTATTATGAATGTTTATGATGAAGTTTTTAAACAAAATTATTTTGAACATATTTTAACAAGACATGAGCAAGCTGCTGTCCATGCTGCTGATGGTTATGCAAGAGCAAATGGTGAAGTTGGGGTCGCCTTTGTTACAAGCGGACCTGGATTTACAAATGCTGTTACAGGATTAGCTACTGCTTATATGGATTCAATTCCTATGGTTGTAATATCAGGTCAAGTTAATAGTACGCTAATTGGTACAGATGCTTTCCAAGAGATTGATGCAGTTGGAATCTCAAGACCTTGTACTAAACACAACTATTTAGTAAAAGATTTAAAAGATTTACCAAGAATATTAAAAGAGGCATTTTTTATTGCAAAAACTGGAAGACCAGGACCTGTTTTAGTTGATATTCCAAAAGATATAACAGCTGAAATTGGAGAGTTTAACTATCCTGAACATGTTGATTTGATGACATATAAGCCAACAGTTAAAGGAAATCCTAAACAGATAAAAAAAGCTATAAAAGCTATTGCTAAATCTAAAAAACCTATCCTATATATAGGTGGTGGTGCTATCTCTTCAAACTCAAGTGAATTGATAAGAGAGTTTGCTAACTTTTCAAAGATTCCTGCTGTTGAAACTCTAATGGCAAGAGGTGTTTTAGGTAAGTATGAGTATCTTCTAGGAATGGTTGGTATGCATGGAACTTATGCAGCAAATATGGCAATGCATGAGGCTGACTTAATTATCGCTTTTGGTCCTAGATTTGATGATAGAGTTACTGGAAAACTAAGCGAATTTGCAAAAAATGCAGAAGTTATTCATGTAGATATAGACCCAAGTAGTATTGGAAAACTTGTAAATATCGATTATCCTATTGTTGGTGATTTGAAAGATGTTTTAACAAAATTTTTACCTCTATCTAAAGACTCTATTCATCCAAATGACTTCAAAGAGTGGAGAGAGACTGTTAAAGAGTTTGATAAATTAAATCCTTTAACTTATGATAAAACAGGTAAAGTTTTAAAACCTCAATGGGTAATTGAGAGAGTTGGAGAGACTCTAGGTGAGAGAGCTATTGTTACAACAGATGTTGGACAGCACCAGATGTGGAGTGCTCAATTTTATCCATTTTCATTTCCTAGACAGTTTATCTCAAGTGGTGGACTTGGAACTATGGGCTTTGGATTTCCAGCAGCACTAGGAGCTCAGAGAGCTTTTCCTGATAAAGTAATTATCAACTTTACAGGCGATGGGTCAATTTTGATGAATATTCAAGAGCTTGTAACAGCTAGTGAAAAAGATATGCCTGTTATTAATATTATTTTAAATAACTCATATTTAGGTATGGTTAGACAGTGGCAGACATTTTTCTTTGATAAGAGATATGCAGAGACTGATTTATCATTTCAACCAGATTTTGTAAAATTAGCCGAGAGCTGTGGTGCAAAAGGTTATAAGGTAGAGACTAAAGAGGAGTTTGATAAAGCTCTACAAGATGCTGTAGATTCAAAAAAGCCTGTTTTAATGAATGTAATTGTAGATAGATTAGAAAATGTACTACCAATGGTACCAGCTGGTGGAACACTTTATAATATGATGTTAGAATTTAAGGATTAAAAATGGCTAGAAGAAGAACTATATCAGTAATTGTATTAAATGAGCATAGTGTGTTAGCTAGAATTTCAGGGCTTTTTGCTGGAAGAGGCTACAATATTGAGAGCTTAACAGTAGCTCCTATACCAGAGAGTGATCTATCAAGACTTACAATTGTTACTTCAGGAAATGAAAAAGTGCTTGAGCAAATCACTAAACAGTTAAATAAACTTATACCTATTTTAAAAGTAATAGAGCATGAAGATATTATAGAAAAAGAGATGGTTTTAGTTAAATTTCCAATAGATGGAAATTCTCTAAGTGATATTGATGCTCTTTGTAAAATCTATAATGGTAGAATTTTAAATATACCTGAGAATTTTATAATTGCAATGGTTGCAGACGCTCCAAAAAAGATAGAAAATTTTATAAAAGCTGTCAAAAAATACTCGCCTAAAGATATTGTAAGAGGTGGCGTTGTATCTGTTGAGACAATATAATGCAATTAAGAGATATTACTGAATATTTAAATTTAGATTCTCAAAATGAAAACCTTGATATAAAGAGTTTAAATACTTTAACAGATTCAAGTAGTAATGAACTTACTTTTTTTGAAAACAAAAAGTATCTAAATGATTTAAAAACTACAAAAGCTGGAGCTATCTTAATAAAAGAGGAGTTTGCCTCTTTTGCTCCAGATACTGCAAAACTACTAATAACTAATGAGCCATATTTAAAATTAGCACTTTTGAGTAGATTATTTGCAAAGCCTCCTATGGAGCAAAAAGATAGAGAACCTGCTATTGGAGAGAACTCTAATATTATGGAAAATGTATATATTGGAAAAGATAGTAAAATTGGCTCAAATGTTACAATTATGTCAGGAAGCTTTATAGGTGATAGTGTTGTAATTGGAGATAACACTCTAATCTATCCAAATGTAACTATATATAGAGATTGTAAAATCGGCTCAAATGCTATCTTACATGCAGGTACAGTTATTGGTAGTGATGGATTTGGATTTGCTCATACAAAAGATGGAAAACATATTAAAATCTATCAAAATGGAAATGTCATTATTGAAAATGATGTTGAAATTGGAGCAAATAGTACAATCGATAGGGCTGTTTTTGGCTCAACAGTAATAAAAGAGGGTGTTAAAATTGATAATTTAGTACAAATAGGGCATAATTGTTCTATCGGTGAGTACTCTATTATCGTAGCTCAATGTGGAATCTCTGGCTCTAGCACTCTTGGCAGAAATGTTGTTATGGGTGGACAGAGTGCAACATCTGGTCATCTAAAAATTGGAGATTTTGCTACTATTGCAGCTAGAGGTGGTGTTACTAAATCGATAAAAGGCTCAAAAGTCTATTCGGGCTTTCCATTAATTGAGCATAAAACTTGGCTTAAATTACAAGCCAAAATATCAAAACTTTTAAAAGGATAAAAAATGTCACAATCAACTTTAATAAAATCTTTCCCATTAGCAAATACAAAAAATGGTGTAATTAGTGTATCAAATGTAGATAAGCCTTATGGAGAAAACTCTGCACCTGTTGCAAGTATTGGAATCTCTTTAAAAGGTGATGACAATGCACCTGATTGGAAAGCTCATATCCCTTATGATAATATTGATGAAGTAATTAACGCTTTAAATGAAGCTAAAGAGAAGTTTGGAAAATAACTCTTTTTAAAATGATAAACAAGTTACTCTAAACTTGTTTATTAACTCCAATTAAATAAACTAATAGTTTATACTAGAACATAAAAATAGAGTAAAAAATAGCTATACTTTTTTGTCACTATTTTTGTACTTAAATAAAACTCCATATTGAAATTCAAAAATAAAAAACCTAATATTATATATTAAGCCTATATATAAAAGTTTGTTATAAAATATCGAACTTATATTAAAAACTATTAACTTAAATAAAGGCTTTAAAGAGTTGGATACTAATAAAAGAGTATTGGCAATTGTTATTTTTATGTTTATAATTTTAGCAAGTAGCACAATTTTAAATGTAACTCTCTACTTTAGAGATTATGGCACAAAAAATGCCCAAGAGAAGGCTGAACTTACAGCTCTCATCGTAAGAGATGCTTTAACATCTCACATGGTAAACCAAACTATGGATAAACGAGAACTTTTTATTCAAAATATTTCAAAAAATCCTAATATAAAACACTTAAGAGTAATTCGAAGTGATAGCGTGATAGAGCAGTATGGAAAAGGGTTTGAGAATAAAAAAGATGAAATTGATAAAATGGTTTTAGAGACAGGAGAATCTGTTAAGAAACTTATAGAATCAAAAGATACAGCTCTACTTAGAGTAACGATTCCATATATTGCAACAAAATCGGCTAACCCAAACTGTTTAGATTGCCATAACTCAACAGAGGGTGATGTTTTGGGTGCAATATCAATGGAGTTTGATATAAAAAATGTGCGTTTTGATGGAATCACCTCAATTGTAGAGATTTTTATTATCAGTTTAATACTTTTAATAATAGCAATTATTGTGACAAACTATTTAATAAAACCATATATAAAACTCTTTGATGATTTGGAAGATGGAATAAAGAGAGCTTACAGAGGTGATTTTTCATATAAGATAACAACAACACTTAAAAATGAAGCGGGTGAAGTTGCTAGACGATTAAATGAACTCTCTGAAATTTATCGCTTTAAAAAAACAATAGAGCTTGATAGAAACAAAGAGGCTATTTACAGTAGAATTATCTATATTTTAAATCAAAAATTTAATATCAGAGATTTTTTACTCTATGAAGTTGATAATATTGCTAAGAAAAAAGAACTCTATTATAAACCTGAAAATACAAAATTAGAAGATGATATGGCATCTAAAGATGCACTAAAATGTAGAGCTTTTCGAACAAGCTTAGATGTAATATCTAGTGATTTTCCAAACCTCTGTATAACTTGCTCTAAAAGCTTTAAAAATTATATATGTCTACCTCTAAAGATAAATGAGAATAGATCTCTGCTTTTACATATAAATTGTAATACTCCTGAAGATTTAGAGGAGAAAAAAGCTCTAATTCCAATTATCAAAAACTATTTTGAGACAGCTCAGCCTGTAATTGAGAGTAAAATATTGATGGAAATTTTAAAAGAGACTTCCCTTCGAGATGGCTTGACAGAGCTTTACAATAGGCGATTTTTAGAAGAGTTCATAGATTCTCAAAGCGAACTTAGAACAAATAATGAATACGCTGTTTTAATGATAGATGTAGATTTCTTTAAAATGGTAAATGATAAATATGGTCATGATATTGGGGATATTGTAATTCGCTCACTCTCAAACACAATCAAAAATAACTCTGATGATGATGATTTAGCAATTAGGTATGGTGGGGAGGAGTTTTTACTACTTCTAAAAAATAAACAGAAAGAGAAAGCTATAAAGATTGCTCAAAAGATTAGAGATGATTTCTCTAAAGAGAAATTTAGTGCAAATAGTGCAACTTTTCAAAAAACGATTAGTATAGGTTTGGCTATCTACCCAAGCGATGGTGATACTTTTTGGAAAACAATAAAATATGCAGATACAGCGCTTTATGAAGCAAAAAATAGTGGAAGAGATAAACTTATAATATTTACAGATAATATGTATGAGAGTGAAAAGTTTTAAAAAGGCTTTTAAGCCTTTTTAAATTAAGGTAGAAGCTCTTTATAGAGAGTAATCTCTTGATTCTCAACTAAAGCTGGTGCAGTAGTTTCAAAATAGTTTACAATATAATCCATATTGCAGTGTAAATCAAAAGCCTCTTGTGATTCAAATTTTTCTATAAAAGTTATAACTCTAGGATTCTCAATTGCTTGATTTAACTCATATCTAATACAACCCTTCTCTTTATGAGTTGGCTCCATTAATGAATGAAGTGATTTTAAAAGTTCACTATCCTTTCCCTCTTTAGCTAAAAATTTAGCTACACATACAACTTCGTTTTCTGGTTTTTTCAAAAAACACCTCCTTTTATAAAGTAAAATATTATATCAAATTAAATAATTAATTTAAAAGATTTAAAGAGATTCTAAAAAGAGCTCCATCTTCCAACTTATCTGCTGATATAGAGCCGTCCATATTCTTCTCTATTATCATTTTTGACATAAAAAGTCCTATTCCAATACCTCTTGATTCAAATTTTGTAGTGAAGTATGGGTCAAAAATTTTATCAAAAATATCATCTTTGATTCCAACTCCATTATCAATAATTTCAATAGTTGCGACAGAGTTTTCAATAAAAAATTTAACTAAAATCTGAGCTTTAAAATCTATCTCTGGCTCTTTTTTAACTATCGAATCTATCGAGTTATTTACTAAATTCAAAATTACATGTTTCAACTCATTTGGGTATCCATTTATCAAAACTTTATCAAAAATCTCTATATTCTCTTTTTTTATATCAAAAAACTTTCCATAAAATTCAAATTTAAAATCTATCTTATTCTCTTCAACTCTAGCTAAAATGAGTGAGAGAGATTCTATTAAACAGGTAGTTAAATCAAAATCCATCTTCTCAACTGATGGTTTAAAGAGATTTCTAAAATTATCAATTGTATTTGACATAAACTCTATATTTGGAATCGTAGCTGTTAAAAGCTCTTCAATATCATCTCTATCGACTCTATCATTTAAAGCAAATTTAAAATCAATCGATTGAATAGCTAGAGATATTACATTTAGAGGCTGTCTCCAGTGATGAGCGATTGAACTCATAATCTGACCAATTTGTCCCATTTTTGACTGCTCAAGTAGAAGCTTCTCTTGCCTCTGTCTTCTTTTTATCTCATCTTCAACTTTATCTGTTAAATTTCTATTAAAATCAATTAAATCTCTCTCTAGCAACTTCTGCTCTGATATATCTGTTAAAACTAAAATAATCCCTTTAAACTCTCTATCATCATCTAAAATTGTTTTGGGTGAGAGCAGAAAATTAAACTCTTTTCCATACTTTTCAAAATTAATCTCATAAGATTTATCAAACTTAGAGAAACTATGATTTTGTATAATAGTATGAATCTCTTCATTAAACAGATCTTTTAAATTTTGCCTCTCAATAGATAGTTTAGTTGGAAAAAACTCATATATTTTTGAGTTAGCATAGATAATTTTATAGTTTTTATCCACATATAAAAGCCCCTCATTCATGGTCTCAACTAAAACTTCATAACTCTCTTTACTTCTTTTCAGATTTAGCTCTGCTAATTTTCTTCTTTTTATATTTAAAAGTAAAATTCCAATTAATGCTAAAAGAGCAAATATTAATGCGATAACTCTTAAGATAAGCTCTCTATTATTTTCATAAAAACTAGCTTTTCTATTTAAAATAATAGCTCCAGATGGCAAAAAATCACTATCGATATTGAACTCTTGTAGTTTTTTAAAATCAAATACAGCTATCTTTTCTCTATCTACAACATTATTAATTAATGAAATATCATCTCCATTTAAAATAAGTTTTGCTAAAGAGATAGCTAAAAGAGAATCTGCTCTAGCTGAAGTTACATAACCTCCAACAAAATGACCCGTTTTAATATAAGATTCAAGTAGTCCATAAACAGGGATTTTAGAGTTTTGAGCAATATATTTAGCACTATCTAAATGGTAATACATATTTGAGTATTTATCTTTAGTATAAGACATTAAAAAAACGGCACTATTTCTACTATCTAACTTTGATATATAACTATTTATCTCATCTAAATCGGTATCATCTTTTAAAAAAAGTAGATTTATATTTTTATAACTATCTATCAATTTTTTTATTTTACTCTGATGCACTTTTCCTGTAGTTGTTTTGTCTGAAACAAGTAGAATATTTTTGATATTTGGTTGAAGAGTTAAAATCAAATCGATATTTTTTTTAATATCACTCTTTTCACTCACTCCTTTAAAAAAAGCTTTATTACTTATCATATCTTCTCTAAAACCATTGATTCCAAAAAATATAACTGGAGTAGTTGGAAAAAGTCGACTGTGGTATCTATCTAAAAACTTTAAGGCATCATTATCACTAGCTATTATAACATCTGGATTAAAATCTCTATATTTAAATTGATAGTGTGAAAAGACACTCTCATAATACTCATCTGAGTGAACTCTTTTGCCATCTAAAGAATCGACCATTAAATAAGCTGTTGGAAAACTCTTTTTAAGCTCATTTTCAATTGTAAAAAGAGTATCTCTACTCCAATTAATTCCTGATTGATACGATTGTAAAAAGAGTACTTTTTTTTGACTAAATGCAAATAGAGAAGATAGAAAAACCAAAAATAAAATTACTTTTTTCATATATAACTTTCAAATTCTTAAAACTTATCTGTTAAAAAATTTCTCTTTTAAACTGTTAAAATTATAGATAGAGTTCTCAAAAATATCTAGACATTGAATATCGATCCAAGTATCTTTATCTGGAAATAGATTCATAGTTTTTATTTTTTCTATATCTACATCATCTCTCTTTGGACAAAGCAAAACAAAATCATCACCGTGAATTCTAAATATCAATGAGTTTTTAGAATATAGCTTTAGATTCTTAACAAAATCAATTAAGATATTATCTCCTAAAAGCCACCCATACCTCTTATTATACTTTGTAAAACCTTTAAGTAAAAATAGATAGACAGACTCATATTTTTTATAAGTTGAATTTTCAAATAGAGATATTTGAAGAAATGATAAATTATAACTATCTGTCAATGGATCATTGAAAAAATATGCAAATCTCTTTTTTTCTATATCTGTTTTTGGTAACTGATCTACACTTTTTGAAATATCGATACTTGATAAAACCTCAACAGCATTATCTACAACAATTGGGTGAAATTGAGCCCCTCTACACTTTAAAATTTCACTTAAAGCACTATTTATACTCTTTTTAGCTTTATATATTCTATTTGTTGTCATAGCATCAAAGGCATCGGCTAAAATCATGATGTGAGAGAGCATAGGGATTTCATCTTTTTTTAATCCATATGGATAACCCAAACCATCATAACGCTCATGATGGTACTTTATTATCAAAGATAAATCTTTATAAATCTCTATCTTATTTAAAAAATCAAAACCTATCTGAACATGCTCTTTTATCAATTGATACTCTACATCATTTAATCTACCAGGCTTTAATAAGACAGAATCGGGTGTTGCAATTTTGCCAATATCATGCAGTATTGCTGCTTTTTTCAGCTTTTCAATCTCTGATTTAGTAAATCCCATCTTTTTAGCAATCAATTCACAATAGATAGCTACTCTCTTAGTATGTCCAGCAGTATAAGTATCTCTTTTGTCAATCATGTCAACAAAAGAGTAGATTGTCTCTTCATAATTTTGAATCTTTTGAGCTTGAATATTTTTAATTAAATTCTGTTGCCAAATATTGCTCATTTTAGAGGCTATATTTCCAGATAGTGTGTTTAACATATCAACCTCTTCAACTTTAAGACTCTTTTTTGAGAGTAGAACCATTGCACCAAAAGATTCTGAATCTCTTTTACTTCGAAGTGGAATTGTAATCAAAGAGTAGTTTTTTGAATTAATATCTAAAAAGTCTATATCTAACTTTAAATTATTAAAGTTACACTTTTTTATATTAGGTAAAATATTTAAAATAGTTTCCAAAACAGAACTTTTAAGTCTATCATTTATATAATAAAAAGTCTCAAACTCTTTTGTATTTTGATTTTTATAGGAAAAGTAGGCTAACTTATATCTGGAGTTGCCAACTATCTCTTTACATATTTTTGGCATAAACTCCGTAATAACTTGATGATTTAATAAAATTTCATTTATATTTGTAATAACTTGTAGTGTGTTTTTAAAAAAAGATTCTCTTCTATAACGCTTTTTTATCTCTTTGTTTGCATTTGCCAAAATCTCTCTCTGTCTATCCAAACTATTTTTTAAGATAAAAGAGCTAGAGACTTTTATCAAAGAATCCATCAATACTCTCAAATTAACAGGCTTTGTAATATATTTATCAACTCCTAAATTCAAAGCCTTAAAGAGTAAATCTTTATCATTATAAGCCGTCATAATTACTATTGGAGTATCAACACTTAACTCTTTAATTTTTTTGCTTAGACCAAGCCCACCCAATAGAGGCATTTTTATATCTGTCAAGACAATATCTGGTCTCTTTTTTTCAAAAACCTCAAATGCCTCTATACCATTTTTTGCCACATAAACTGTTTTAAAATGAGGACTTAATGTCTCTTCTAAAATATCTCTTGTATCGTTTTCATCTTCTACATATAAAAGAGAAACTTTTTTTAAAACATCTCGATTTACCATTACTCACCCTATAAAGTTAAAATCTTATCTCTTTTAACATACTTTAAAAGCTCTTTGATAATAAAGTCTAATATCTCATCACTATCTGCATAACTTGCTACTTGATTATCTATTTTATATGGATAAAACACTATTTCAGAATCTAAATTACTCTTTTTTATCTTTTTTAAGTATTGATTAGAGATTCTAAAAACTCCGATAATAAAACTCTCAACTCTCTCTAGTGATAAATACTCATCTATCTCTTTAAAAAAGTCACTATACTTATTTTTATAATTATCTATTTTTACAACTGGGTCAATTACTAAATTAACTCTTCTATTATCATCTAAGGCACTCTTTATAGATTTTAATCTAGCATCTAATGATGGAGTTTTATCCTCAAATCTAGCTACAACTTCCTCTGGAGAGAGAGTCCAGTTTATATGAATATTTCTATTAAACTCTAAATTTTTAATAGTTTTATAATTGACACTTTTAGTTCTAATCTCTAACTCTAAATTATTGAAGTTTTGTGAAAACTCTATCCACTTTTTAGAGATTCCAAATAGTTTCTCGAAAGCTAAAATATCCGTATCATAAGAGATTGATAAAAACATTCTATTGAGAGTTTTTAATTTTTTTTCAACTTCATCAAAAAAATCCTCTATATTTACAAATAGAACAATATTAGAAGAGGGATACATTCCTTGCAAAAAGCAGTAGTGGCAATCATAGATACAGTTTAAAATTGTAGGTGTATAGAAAAAGTTTTGATAATTTTGAGTCTGAATTAGAGAACTCGCTTCATATAAAAAATTACTCTCTTTAACAGCTAAAATAAGTTTCATAGAGTTTTTTTGCAATCTATAATCTTGATTATATCTATTAAAAACATCTTTATAGTGATTAATAGATATAATTTTTGAATCTAATTTATCTAAAATCTCTTTAGTTAATTTATAATTTTTTGCTCTATCTTCTATATATATATGTGAAAAATTACTTAGATAACTCATTCTCTAAATTTTTAAATACCTTTTTTGCTTCATTTTTACTCTCTGTTTTTATATCTAAAAAACTATCTAAAATATCTAAATTATTAAATCTAATAAAGTGATATTTAGATAGATTTAAAATCAAACTCTTTTGAGTAGTTGTAAAATGTAAATTAGAGTAGATAGTATCTAATTTTTTCAAAACCTCTACTGATAAAAAACTCTTAGTTTGAAAACTAAAACTCTCTAAAAAATATAAGACTCTATCTATATTTTTCTCAAGTAGAGAATCGATAAAATCTTTTGATAAAAAATCACTACTAAAGTTATCAGAAACTATTTTTAAAACAGCAATACTGTTTAATGCCAAAAACTTCGAACTAGCCTCAAAAAAAGCACTCGCTTCCATATCAACTAACTCTGTCTTTAAACTATCAATATCACTTTTAGTAACTACCCTATCAAAACTGCTTAAACTACTCTCTCTCATATCTAAATCTAGTAAAATATCTGGAAAAAAATAACTATCCGTTGATATATCAAAAATTTTATTTATTAAAAAAAGCTCTGATATATCACTTACTCCTCCAGCAAAACCAAAGTTAACAGCATAATCTATCTGAAATTTTGCAAAAATATAAGTTGTAGCAATAGAGGATTTTATTTTTCCTATACCAGAGATAATCAATATATATTTACTATTTGAAAAAATCTCAAACTTATTATCATCAATTTTTTTTAGAGATAGCCTCTTTTTAATTAAAGAGGCCTCTTGCTTAAAAGCACAAACTATTAAAGTCATAAGAGACTAATCTTAATGATGAGCTTTACTCTCTACAAAATCTTTAAATCTCTTGATTCCCTCTCTAATACTCGCTTCATCTGTTGCAAAACTGAATCTAAAATGTCCCTCCATTCCAAAACCAACACCTGGAACAGTAGCAACACCTTTCTCTTCAATAAGTTTTTTACAAAAGAACATAGAATCGTTTGTAAGCTCAGTTATATTTACAAATAGATAAAAAGCTCCTTGAGGTTTCATAACTGAAACTCCATCAATTGCATTAAATAGTTCACAAGCTAAATCTCTTCTTCTTTCAAACTCAACTCTCATCTTCTCAATATCTGCATCAGCTCTACCATCTAATGCAACAATAGATGCTTTTTGAGTAATTGAATTAATATTTGAAGTTGATTGTGATTGAAGTTTTTTAACAGCTTTTACAATATCTTTTCTAGGAGTTGCTAAGTAACCAAATCTCCAACCAGTCATTGCAACTGATTTACTAAGACCATTTACTGTTATAGTTCTTTTAAACATATCTTCACTAACACTAGCTGTTGATGTAAATTTTAAATCATCATAAATTAGTTTTTCATACATCTCATCAGAGACAACAAATACATCAGTTCCCTCTAATACTTTTCCAATAGCTTCAAGCTCCTCTTTAGAGTAGACTGCTCCTGTTGGATTTGATGGAGTTGTTAAAATTAAAATTTTTGTATTGTGTGTTAGAGCTGATTTTAACTGCTCTGGAGTGATTTTATAATCATTCTCAGGTGTAGTATCAACCTCTATCGATTCACCACCACAAAATTTAGCAAGTTCTGGATAAGTTACCCAATAAGGTGATGGAATAATTACCTCATCGCCACTTTGAATTAAAACTTGAAATAGATTAAAAAGTGAGTGTTTAGCACCTACATTTGTAATAATTTCATCTTTTTCATAACTTAGACCATTTTCTCTTTTTAACTTATCAGCAACAGCCTCTATAAGATCTGGAAATCCCTCAACTGCCGTATAACCTACAAAACCTTCGTTTAGTGCTTTGATAGCCTCTTGTTTTATAACATCTGGCGTATCAAAATCAGGCTCACCTGCACTAAAGCTTAAAATATCTTTCCCTTCAGCTTTGAGAGATTTTGCTAAAGATGTGATTGCGATTGTTAATGATTCAGATAATCTATTAACTCTATTTGCTAGCATAAACAGTCCTTATCTAAAATTTTAAGGAGTATAATAACATAAATTTTTATAATTTAACTACATCAATCTTTTAAAGATTTTATAAATGCTTCGTAAACCTCATCTAGCTCCTCATCTTTCATCTTAAGCTCAAGCTCATCACACAATTTACTTTTAGATATTACATGCTCTAAAATCGCTACTCTTTTTATTAAATACTCAAATATTTGTTTATTCACATCAGGCAGACGATTATGCCCTAATGGTACTTTACACTTTCCACTTTGAACTATTCTAGCAGGAATCCCAACAGCAGTAGATTCAGGAGGAACATCTTTTACAACAACAGAGTTTGCACCAATTTTTGAACCCTCTCCAATCTCTATATTTCCAAGCACTTTAGCACCCCCACCAACTACTACATGATCCCTAATTGTTGGGTGTCTCTTACCTTTGTTTAGACTAACTCCACCTAGAGTTACACCTTGATATATAAGTACATCATTTCCAATCTCACATGTCTCACCGATTACAACACCACAAGCGTGGTCGATAAATACTCGTCTGCCTATTGTTGCAGCTGGATGAATATCTACATTTGTTATAACCTGTGCTATCCCCGTTATTATCCTAGCTATCAATCTAAATTTCCGTTTATAGAGACTATTGGCAATTCTATAAAAAAATATTGCCCAAAAACCTGGATAATTAAATATAATTTCGAACCTACTTCTAATAGCTGGATCCTTTTCAAAAATTATATTAAAATCCTCTTTTATAGTTTCAAAAAGTAACATATCTAAAAACCTTTTATATTTTTAAAATTATCTATTTATCTTAATATTAATATCTACATCTCTCTTATCATGCAAGATAAGTTCCTCTCTCTCCAAATTACATCTAGCGAAAAAAGAATCAAATTTATCACAGCTTCTCTTTTTAAAACCAAATTTAATTTTTTCACACTTAGTGAAATATTCACACTTATTCATTTTTTCATTATAAAATTGACACTGCTCTTTACACTCTATATTATTCTCTGTATCTACCAAAGTTTTAGAGTAGACTCTACATTTATTAAAAAAATCGTCATAAATTTGACACTTTTTCAAAGTTATAACTTCAGAAAATAAAAAACTACTTACTATTGATAGAGTTAAAAGAAGTTTCATAAAAATCCTTTTCAAATTAAAAGTACAATCTATTGTACCAAATTTAAAAATGATTTTCTAAAAATTTTGACTAAAAATCTGTTCTACACTTATTCTGTTATTACATCATACTCTTGTGGAATCTTTGGTGAGAAGAAGTTATCTAAAATAGTCTCATTAACTCTCTGACTTGAAAATTCAATATCAACTTTATTATCCAATCTATCAATAAATTGAATCCTCTTTACAAGCTTCTCATCTAAAAAAATTAGATATTTTTGACCTTCAAAAATTGTCTCATAAATTTTTTCACTTATTTTTGCAGAGTTTGTTAATATTTTAAAAAAATCGATTGAATCATTTAATTTAGTAATTATAACTTGCTCAAGCTCAGGCTCAATAATTACAACTTTATCTCCTTTTAAAAAGACTTGCTTTAAAACAGGCTCTTTATACTCCCAAAGAGCAAAAATAGGCTTTTTTATATAAACTTTTCCACTATATGTTATCTTTTTATTCTGTTCATTTAGAATTGATTGTTTAAAATCAGCTACAAAAGTATCTACGGTATCAAAGTTTGCAAACAGTGTTAAATACAAAAATATCAATATACTTATAAATCTCATATTATATCTATCCTTTAAATTTTTTGAAGTATTTTATAAAACCTCAACAAAAACTATGATAAAATCGCATAAATTTTTTAAGGATTTAATAAATATGATAAAAACGATTGTACAAAAAATCTTTGGTACTAAAAATGATAAAGAGATTAAAAAGTATCTAAAGAGAGTAGAATTAATTAACAATCTAGAAGATAAATATTCGAAATTGAGTGATGACGATTTAAAAGTCGAATTTAATAACTTAAAAGAATCTATCCAAAAAGAGGAAAATACTCTAGATAATGTTTTAAATGATTCATTTGCTATCACAAGAGAAGCTAGTAAAAGAGTTTTAAATATGAGACACTTTGATGTCCAAATGGTTGGTGGTTTAGCTCTACATGAGGGTAGAATTGCAGAGATGAAGACAGGTGAGGGTAAAACTTTAGTTGCTACTTTAGCAGTTTGTCTAAATGCGATGGAGGGCAAAGGTGTTCATATTATCACTGTAAATGACTACTTAGCTAAAAGAGATGGTTTAGAGATGGGAAAACTCTATGAGTTTTTAGGCTATAGCACGGGAGTAATTACTGGTGATGTAATAGAAGATGCTGACCGTAAAGCTCAATATGATAGCGATATAACTTATGGAACAAATAATGAATTTGGATTTGATTATCTAAGAGATAATATGAAATACTCAATTGATGAGTTTGCACAACAAAATCACAAATTTGCAATCGTTGATGAAGTTGATTCGATTTTAATTGATGAGGCTAGAACTCCACTTATTATATCTGGTCCTACAAATAGAAAACTAGAGAATTATGTAAAATCCGATAGTGTAGCAAAAGAGCTTACAATTGTTACAGAAAAAGATGAAAAGGGTGAATTTGACCCAACAAAGGGTGATTTTATTGTTGATGAGAAGAATAAAACTGTTCTTTTAACTGAATCTGGAATCGAAAAAGCTGAAAAACTCTATGAAGTTGAGAATCTATATAGTTTAGAGAATGCTATCTTATCTCATCAGTTAGACCAAGCTTTAAAAGCTAACTATGTATTTGTAAGCGATGTTGATTATGTTGTAAAAGATGGTGAAGTTATTATTGTTGATGAGTTTACAGGAAGATTAAGCGAGGGTAGACGATTCTCAGATGGTCTACATCAAGCACTAGAGGCTAAAGAGAAAGTTGAGATAAAAGAGGAGTCACAAACTCTAGCAGATATTACATTTCAAAACTACTTTAGACTATATGATAAGTTAGCTGGTATGACAGGAACTGCTCAGACAGAAGCAACAGAGTTTGGAGAGATTTATAGTTTAGATGTTGTTTCAATTCCTACAAATGTTCCAGTAGAGAGAGATGATTTAAATGATTTAATCTACAAAACTGAGAGAGAAAAATTTGAAGCTGTTTGTAAAAAAATAGAAGAGTTACACAAAAAAGGTCAACCCGTTTTAGTGGGAACTGCATCGATAGAGAAGAGTGAAGCACTTCATAAATATCTAAAAAAATCTAAAGTTCCTCACAATGTCTTAAATGCAAAAAATCATGAGAGAGAAGCTGAAATTATCACAAATGCTGGTAAAAAAGGGGCTATCACAATCGCTACAAACATGGCTGGTCGTGGTGTTGATATTAAACTAAGCGATGATATAAAAGCTTTAGGTGGACTATATGTTATCGGTACAGAGAGACATGAGAGTAGAAGAATCGATAATCAGCTAAGAGGTAGAAGTGGTAGACAGGGTGACCCAGGTGCTAGTCAATTTTACTTAAGTTTAGAGGATAACCTTCTTAGAATCTTTGGCTCAGATAAAATCAAAACAATTATGGAGCGATTAGGAATCGAAGAGGGCGAACATATTGAATCAAAAATGGTAACTAGAGCAGTTGAGAATGCCCAGAAAAAAGTTGAGGGTATGCACTTTGAATCTAGAAAACATATTTTAGAGTATGATGATGTAGCAAATGAGCAGAGAAAAACTATCTATAACTTTAGAAAAGAGCTTTTAAACAGAGAGTTTGATATTCAAGAGAAAATATCATCAAATAGAGTTGAATATATTGAAAGTACAATGCAAAATTGTGAGATTTTTGATGGAATCGACAAAGATGATTTTAATATTGAAAAACTAGAGGCTACTTTTAAAGAGGAGCTAAACAGTAAAGCTCTAAGTAGAGATGATTTAAATGATAAAGAGCTTGATGAGTTAAATGAGTTAGTAACTGAAAAATTAACAGCAGAGTATGAAGCTAAAATGACTCAAATTGATGAGAAGCAAAGAGATGAGATTGAGAGAATCCTATATCTTCAAATTTTAGATAATGCTTGGAGAGAGCATCTCTATCAGATGGATATTTTAAAAACTGGTATCGGTCTTAGAGGTTATAACCAAAAAGACCCTCTAGTTGAGTATAAAAAAGAGAGTTACAATCTATTCATCGAACTTGTTGAGAGAATCAAATTTGAGAGCTTTAAAACTCTTCATACAGTTCAGTTTAGAAGTAAAGAGGAAGAGCAGAGAGAGCTTGATGAGATGATGAAAAAGATGCAAGACTCAAACAGTGATATAAAAATCAATATTGCTGATAGCTCTGAAGAGAAACCTAAAGCAGTATCAACTCCAAAAACTCCAAGAAATGCCCCTTGCCCTTGTGGAAGTGGTAAAAAATACAAATATTGTTGTGGAAAGAGTGGCCCTAAAAAAGGGCTTTTAGCAAATGAGAGTTAAACCTCTCTTGCTTTTTTTATTTCAATAACTTATTTCAAAATTTAGCTTTACTCTACTTTTTTAACTCAAAAATCTTTATTAACTTTAGAATCAAAATTCTTAAACTATTTTTATATTTAAAAATTATGCTTATCAAAAAGTCTTTTTAATGAAGTAATGGAGTTTGCAATTTTATAAGTTTTTATAGGATAATTAATCCTGAGTCAGGAACTAGTGTCTTGAAAATAAAAAAATGGATAAAGCAAAAAAGATTGCCTTATCTATCAATACTTATATCTACCCATTTTAGATTGATAAAGCTCTCCTTCTATCAATATTCCATCTTTAGTTGAATCAAAACTATCTATACTACTTTGTTTATCTAAAAGCGTATAGTTATAACTATTTTGCCCCTCTGCTATCTCTATTTTACTCTGCTTACTATTTATATTTACAGCATTTGGTTCTATAAGAATCAATTTTGATTGATATGTTTTTATATCTATCTTCTCTTTTGGTAAAGATAGGTAACAGCTTGATTGCTTTATTATAAAACTACCCTCTTTTAATATATTTTTACTCTCTAAACAGTTATTTTCATCATCTTCATCACAACCACTATTTTTACAACTAACTTTTACTATCTTTTCATCACTCCAATAAACTACAACTTTTGATTGAGCAATATCAAATTTCTCTATAGTATTTAGCTCTATCCAAGGAACTTCAATTTTTTCCATAATAGTTAAAGCACTATATTTACTATAATCAAATGGATCTTTTGTCATAAAATAAACAGCAACTGCAATAATAGAGATAACTACTATTAAAAAAATTATTATAGTTAAAGTCATATTTTTCAATTTTTTTAAAAAAGAATTAACCTTTTGCTCTTCAACAGGAACATCTTCTAAATAGTTTTTAGCTAAATCTTCAGGTTTGCCAAATCTCTCAACTAAAAGTTCATAGTTAGCATTTTTTTCATCGACATAACTCTCTATCTCTTTTACAATTTCCTCTCTTTTAGCTCTATCTAAGAGCGATAAATGTTTTTTCAACTCTTTAATATAACTCTCTGTCTTCATTTTTTTCCTTTTAGATTCTCTAAACTTTTACTATGCAACTCATAAGCTTCTATTAGTTTTGGAAGTATCTCTTCACCTTTTTCACTTATTTGATACTCTCTTTTTGGATGCCCCTTTCCTTTGGGTATATTCCAAGATGAAAGAAGCCAACCGTTTTGCTCCATTCTATTTAAAAGAGGATATAGAGTTCCCTCTTTTATAGTTAAATCTGCTTTTGCAAAAAAATCAATAAGCCCTAAACCATGTATCTGCCCATTCTCTTTTAAAGTTACAAGAGTACAGAGTTCTATATAACCTTTTCGAAACTGAGCTAACCATTTTTTATAATCCTCTTCCATATTTATCCTTTACAAAATTAATTGTACCACAATTCACTATGCATTACAAAGTAAATTGCAATAAAAGTATATTTAGAATAACTATAAAATCTATCTATAACTCCTAAAATTGGTAGCAGTAAAATTTTTAAATTTTTAATTTGAAATAATGCAGTTAAAAAGAGAAAAAGGCTTTAATGCTTTTTAAAGTCCAAAAAAGAGTAAAAATCCTAAAGTAAAGATACAAAATAGAGCTATATACTCCAAATAGAGAGAATATTTAGAGCTTGTTTTATTAAATCTCTTTTTAATATATATAGCTACAATTGAAGAGACAAATATAATCAGACTCATTCCTAAACTCATAAAAATAGCTGATAAAAATCCAATAAATAGCATATCTTGCGAGAGAGTAAAGATAAAAATAGTAACTGTTCCAGCACATGGAATAACTCCAGCTAAAAAGACAACAGCTATATCACTTGAATCATTTTTACAAGAGGCACAACCACAACTACTAGTATGTAAAGAGGTACTCCACTTTACAATTTTTTTAGCTCTAAATTTTTTTATAAATAGTAAAATAGCAATAGCCATAATAACTAAAGCTGATATTTTTGTAGTGAAATACTCCACATCTAACATAAATTTAGAAAGTAGTACATCTATGAAATAATAAATTGAAAAAGTCAAAATAAAAGCTGAAAAGCTGTGAACAACTCCTATAAAAAGTGAAATCACTCCAGCTTGTAGATAACTTCGATTATTTGCTAAAAAATAACTACTCACAAGAGCTTTTCCATGCCCCGGACCTAGAGCGTGAATAGTCCCATATATAAATGAAAAAATGAGTAGTGGAATAACTGCAAAGATAGAATCTGAGCTTTTTATCTCTGCTAAGTTAGCTTTTATCTCTTTTGTCAAAGTAGCTAATTTATTACTTAAAAGAGTTATAAAACTCTCATCATTTTCAACTTTGACTTCTTTAACTTCATCTTTATCTCTATTTACTATATTTTCCACTTTCTCATTTTTAGAATCGATTAACTCCGATTTTTTAAACTCAAAAAATATAATATTTTTATTTATATTGAAGCTAGAATTAAAACCCTCTTTAGAGAAACTTCTAACTCTATCGATAGAAAAATTGAAATACTCATTTTTATCTTCAAAAACTAACGAAAAAACATCTATATTCTCTAAATTAAATTTTAAATTATAGGTTAGATTCAATTTCCCATCTGTTATAGAGAAGTTATAACTATCTACTTTAAAATCAAAATTATCTCTATCATAGGCTTTAAACTCTGTTAAAAAGTTAAAATCTTTTAAATACTCAATCAAATCTTTCTTACAGGCATCAAACTCAGCTCCTATTAAAGAGCCATCACCATCTTTATCATAACCCATAATCACTTCGCTAGAGAACTCTTTAGTAAATTTCCACTCTATAAAAGCCTCTCTATTTTGCATATCTATATCAACTTTTACACTAGGTGTCTGCAATTGACAAATCGCACAAGAGATAGCAAAATCTATAATCAATATCAATATTATAAAAACTCTCAAAAAATATCTCCTTTAATAATTTAAAAATATATAAAAAATAATTATATACTATTTAAATAGAGTTTTTAAAGTGATTACTTTTGAATTTCTAAACTTATCTCTATTAAACAATAATTTTTATAGGCATAAAAAAATCTATATCTAAAATATCATTAGATAGTAAATTTGAGGGATTTTTATACTCAACATATGATGGAAAGTTTCTAAGCTCATATCCAGAATCTGATAACCACTTTGTATAACAGAAGTGCATCAATTTATAAAGCTCTTCATGAGTAACTTTAAAACTAAATTTAGCAAACTTTCCATTCATGATTCTGCATCTACCCACCTCTCCACTTCTATAAACTTCAGCATCTGTATTAATACAGGCTAAATATCTAGCTCTATCATAAGGGAGCGTAAAAGGGTGGTTGTGAAATAGTCCTATAAATTTATGCTCTTTTTCTAAAACTTCCGTCTCTTCAGACCATGCATATAACCTATTCCATATCTCACTCATGTCAGATTTATAACCATAAGTTCTCATATATAAGATAAAAAGTATAGGCATATTAACAATTTTTGGAGATTCTATCGAGATATTTTCAAAAGCTTCATCAGTTGCATAATCAACTGATTCAAACCCAACTCTTCTCCAATCCTTTGGAGTCATCTCAAATCTCTTTTTAAAAGCGTTGCTAAAACCTGTTCCTGTTGCAAAACCACACTCAAGGGCAATAGTTTCAATCTTTTTATGTTGATTATATAGAAGTAGATTTGAAGCTTTCTCTAATCTAGTATTTTTTAGATACTCGTTTACACTCTCGCCAGTGATTGATTTAAAGATTCTATGAAAATGAAATATTGAATATCCACTTATAGATGCCAACTCATCTACTCTCATATCAGTTCCATAATTTCTATTTATATACCCTAGTGCTAAATTAATCTGCTCATAGTGAGTCTTTTTAGTAACTATTTTTTTCATAATCTATTTTACTTAGCTATAAGGCAATAGAAACTTAAGCTAATAGAAAATAGCACAAATGATTGAAAAAGTTAGCAAAAAATGGCTTTTTTCAAACCTCTTTAGTAGTTAAAATTAAACTATAAAAAAGGAGAGTATCATGAAAAGTAATCAATTTAATCAAGAGATAAGATTTTTACCAATTGAAATTATTAATAATAGAGTATCTATACCTAAAATATATACAAAAGAGTTAGAGGTTTTTTTAAAATTAAACAATATAGAGCATAGAGAAGATAGTGCAAATTTAAATTTACAAATTGATAGAGATAAATTATCAAATAGATTGGCAGATAAAATTATTAACTCTGTAAAAAATCAAAGAGATAGAGTATTACAAAGAGAGATTAAGAAAAATTATCTCTAAAAATAGATATTTTTTCTATCTTTTAATTTAATAAGAATAATAAAAAAGCAAAGAGAGCTTTGCTTTAAAATTAATCCTCTTCTAATATAGCACTCTCTACAATGATTTGCTCTTTAGGAACATCTTGATGAAATCCAGCATTTCCTGTTGGAATAGTTGCCATTTTATCAACAATATCCATTCCCTCAACCACTTTTGCAAATACAGCATAACCAAAATCTCTACTTCCATGGTCTAAAAATGCATTATCTACTAAATTGATAAAAAATTGACTAGTAGCACTATTTACATCCATAGTTCTAGCCATAGATAGAGTTCCTCTTAAATTTTTCTCACCATTATCAGCCTCATTCTTAATAGGGTCTCTTGTATCTTTCTGCTCCATATCAGGAGTAAATCCACCACCTTGAACAACAAAACCAGCAATTACTCTATGGAAAATTGTTCCATCAAAAAATTTATCTTTTACATACTGCTCAAAATTTTCACAACTAATAGGTGCTTTATCTCTCATCATCTCGATTTTAATCTCACCTAGATTTGTTTTAAAAATAATCATCTATATTCCTTTTTTAATTTTTGTAATTCTATTACATTTTTCTTAAAACCAAAATATGTAAAAGATAAAAAAAAGTTTTTTACTCTTACTTTTATACTTTTTCTAACTGAAATCTTTTAAAAGCAAGTAGTAACAACGCTCCAAAAGAGACTATAAAAGCTGTCACATAGAGCGATAAATCGTAATTACCACTTTTCTCTGTTAGCCAAACTGCATATAGTGGTGCTGTTACTTGCCCTATTCCATAAGCTGTTGTAAAAGCACCCATCAAAACCACTGGATTATGTTTTGCAAATTTTCCACTTAGATTCATAAACAGAGCCACTAAACCGATAAAAGTACCTCCATATAAAACACCTGAGAGCAGATTTAAGTAGATATTTGTTGTAATAGTGGGAATTAAGATACCTATTACTTGTAAAAACATCGATGCGATTATCACATTGATACTACCAAATCTATGAGCTAGTCTCATTAAAACTATACTAGATGGAACTCCAGCAATACCAACCATTAACCAAGTGAGACCTCCAAAGTTTTCAAGCCCTTCAAGTGAGTTTATAATATCTGGTAAAAATGTACCTTGAACAACAAACCCAACACCCTCAGTAAAGTAAGCTATTATCACAATAATTACAAAAAATGTAAAAATCGATTTATCAAATTTATGTTTTACTACATTTTGTTTAACCTCTTTATCAAAAGATAGAATATAGAGAGGATAAAAAGAGAGAACAGAGGCAAAAATAGAGAGTATTATCCAAGCATCTTGCCAATCATAACTGCTCAATATCACTCTACATAAAATATCTGTAATTAATATAGAAAAACCTATACCACTGAAGTGAATCCCCATAGCTTTAGTTTTATCTTCAAAATCAAGCTTTGTCATAACAATAGCTGAACCCACAACAAGAGCCATAGCTGAACCAAAACCTGCAATAACTCTCGATATTAACCAGAGTGTCTCATCTGTTGTAACTCCTAAAATAGCACTAGTTACAACACATATCACAAAACCTATTCTAAAAAAAGTAACTTTTGTATTTATATCTTTTATAAAAACTGCAAAAATTGCACCAGAGAGATACCCTACATAATTGATAGAGGCTAAAATACCTGCAAAAGTAAGCTCTAGTGTATCAGTTAACATAAATGGTAAAAGTGAAGTAAATACAAATCTAGCTACACCAACCCCTACAATCAAAGTGATAATCCCAGCTATTAAAATATTTCTATTTTTATCTCTATCGAAAATATTTAAACTTCCCATTTAATCTCCTTCAAATTTAATAATGGCATAATATCACTAATAGTTATTTAAAGTCAAATAATCAATCATGATAAATTATATAAAGGATAGTGATATGGATTCGAGTTTACTAAAAGTATTTATGATAGTAGCAGAACAAAAAAGTATCTCTCTAGCCTCTAAAGAGCTAAAATGTGCTCAATCAAATGTAACAGCTAGAATAAAGCAGTTAGAAAAGAGTATAAATCAAAAACTTTTTCATAGAGTTCCAAAAGGTGTAGTTTTGACAAAAGTTGGTGAAAAACTTCTAGTTTATGCCAAAGATATAGTCAAAAAATTAAATGAAGCAGAGCAGTTTTTGAAACATTTAAATAATCAAGGTAAGATAAAAATAGGCTCAACAGAGACAAATGCTGCTCTTAGAATCGTTGAAGTTTTATCAAATCTACATAAAAACTATCCTGACTTAGAGCTTGAACTAATAACAGGCTCAACAGAATCTATTACAAATATGCTAATAGATTATAAAATCGATGTAGCTTTCGTAACTGGAGAGCCAAAACATAAAAACTTGAAAGTGATAAAAGAGTATGAAGAGGAGATTGCTATATTAGAGCCTATAGATAAACCCTCTCCTAAAATATTTCTATCTCTAAAAGATTGTGCTTATCAGAAAATATTTTTAACAGAGCTAAACCAAAATGATAGAGAGAATTATCGAATGATGGAGTTTGCAAGTTTAGAGACTGTGATAGGGTGCGTCAGTGCTGGAATGGGAATCACTCTCTTACCGATAAAAATAGCTAAAAAATTAAACTATATAGACAAAGTCAAAATTACAAAAGTTGATATAAAAGCCAAAACTTCACTAATTTGCCAAAGTGATATTTTAGAATCAATAGAAGAGTATTTTAAAGAAAAGTAAGAAAAATTTTCTTACTTTTTATCTATACCAAAAGGGTAAATAGTTCCATTATCCTCTATCGTCAAATCATTATAATGAAAAACTATAATACCCCAAATTGTCAAGACAGAAATTAAAAAATAGTAATTCTCTTTTAAATTTATAACTCTAAGCTACATTTTCATCTAATTCATAATAATTGATGTTATTAGATTTTAAGCTATCAG
>Ga0193959_1000120_pt1 | contig 30643 bp, 26 predicted proteins | sample FB_2_MG_FD_140333 | JGI IMG/M metagenome (GOLD analysis project Ga0193959, IMG submission 140333) | Microbial mat bacterial communities from the Broadkill River, Lewes, Delaware, United States - FB_2_MG | ecosystem: Environmental > Aquatic > Freshwater > River > Microbial mats | place: USA... | reverse complement strand
TGTTTTGAAAAAGACAATCCAAGATAAGGCTCTCCGTCTTGGTAGATATTTTTTGATATTTCCCAAATATATTCAAAACAGAAGCGACCGAAATGATAGCATTTAGCTACTTTCCTCTTTTGACGCTTTTTCTCTTAGGGCAGATTCTATCCACTCCCTCAAATCTAGCATAGATAATCAAAATATATAAAATAAAATATTTAACTATTATTTTTAATAAAAAAATATATTTTTAACAAAAAAGTAATATAAATTATACTATTATTCTTTTTATTAAATTTTATACTTAAAAGGAACAGAGTGAAAAACTTTTTAAAAAAATCTATTATTGCAACTATGGCACTGGGTGTAATCTCGACAAATACATTAGCTGAGGATAGAGATTTAGGACAAATTTTTACAGAGTGTGGTTTAGGTGGTATTATTGGTTCTGGAATTAGCGACAGAGAAACTAGTAAAGTAATGGCAGTTATAACAAATGTTACTTGGGATTTAGGAACAACAGCAACAACATCAGCACTTACAGATGCTTGTTCTAACAGAAAAGTTCGTGTTGCAAACTTTATTAATCAATCATTTGAAAAATTAGAGAAAGAGATTGCTCAAGGTGAGGGAAAATATTTAGACACACTTGCTAATTTAGTAAATGAGAAAAAAAGCTCTACTGTTGAATATAGTCAAAAGTTAAGGTCAGAATTTTTTACGATAGTGTCTAAAAAGGGATACGACAAGCTTTCAAGATTTGAAAAAGTTGAAAAACTCTACTCGATTGCTATATAAAAAATAGGGTTTTACCCTGTTTTTCTATCTATTATAAATTGAAACTCTATTGAAAATATTTTATATCTATCTCATTTTAACTCTACAATTTATCTATGCAACCCAGATAGAATCAAATGAGAAACTAACTCTACTCTCACAAAAATCTACTTGGTTAAAACTTCTATATTACGATTTAGATAAAAAAGAGAGTGATGTAATATCTAAAGATTATTTTTTAGCAAAAGATGGTCAAAAAAATCCTCTAAAAGAGTTAAAAGCTACAATAGAGGCTTATTCTGAAGCATTTGTAGACCAAAATCACTCTACTTGTCGCTTTCCAGCTAGATATAAATGGTTAAGTAAACAGATAGAGCTTAAAAACTATAAAGAGATAAACCCTAAATGTAAAGAGTTGATAGAGAGTATAAAAGAGACAAAGATAGATTCTCTAAGTTTAATGTTTGTAAGTGGCTACCTTGGGAATCCTGCTTCATCTTTTGGTCACTCTTTTTTAAAGTTAAACAAAAAAGGAAAAAATCTAAATAATCTTTTTGATTTATCGATAAGTTACGGTGCAGATGTGCCAAAAAATGAGAATATATTCTCCTATATTTTCAAAGGTTTAACAGGAGGATATAGAGCTAGTTTTAGTGATAAATACTTTTTTTCGCAAGACCTTATCTACTCAAACAATGAGTTTCGTGATATTTGGGAGTATGAGCTTGATTTTTCAAAAGAGCAAATTAGATTTTTTCAACTACATCTTTGGGAGATTTTGGGTAAAAAACTTCAATATCTATTCTTAAATAAAAATTGTGGTTACCAAATTTCAAAAATGCTAGAAGTGATAGAAGATGAAACCTTTGTAGATTCGGCTAATTTTTGGTTTGCTCCAATAGAGACATTTCATAAATTAATGCAAATAGACAATAGTAGAATTAATAATAAAATAGTTAAAAGTAAAAAATTCCACCCATCTGAAGAGAAAAAACTATATAAACGATTTCAAAAACTCTCAAAATTAGAAAAAAAAGCAACAACTTATCTTATTACTAAAGAGATGAAAGAGAAGCTAAATAGATTTGAATTAACAGATTTAAACAAAATAGATATTTTAGATTTTGTAATGAATTATTATAACTATATGATAACAAAGTCAAAAGAGAAAAAAAAGTATAAAAAGCTAAAAAGAGAAGCTCTATTAATGAGATTTTTACTACCAACAAAAAGAGAATCTAGCTTTAAATTTAAAAATATTTCAGAGCCTGATAAAGATAAAAAAGCATCTCTCTTATCCACTACTTTTAACTATACAAAAGAGAGAGAGAAGTATCTATCAATTGCTTTCTCTCCATACTCTATATCAAATAGCAACAATGAGTTAAAAGTTTTAAATATAGATGCAAAAATATCAAAAGAGACTATCTCATTAAGAGAGTTTACTCTTTTTGATGTTAAGCAGTTTAACTATTATAGTTTGCCATTTGAGAATAACCTAAATCTCTCTTGGCAAACAGAAGCAACTCTTAAAAAGTTGAATATAAAAGATAAAAGTTATTACGATTCCTCTTTAAAAGTAGGCTTTGGTAAGAGTTGGAGTTTTACAAATGAAGCCTTTCTATTTTATACAATGTTAAATCTTTCAGCTCACTCTTACAGTAGAGAGTTTACATCTGGCATCGAAATTGGCACAAAGCTTAATTTAGGTAGAGTTCAATTAAAAGCTAATTTGGAAAATTTAGTAAAATTGAGTGAAAAAGAGCTAAGTTATGATGCTTCAATCCTAACAAATATAGAGATAGAGAAAAATAAAAATATCTTTTTTAAGTTAGAGAAAAATATTAATGAACCTTGGCTATTTTCAACAGGATTGAAATTTTATTTTTGAAAAAACTACTATTAAAACTACTCTTTAATAGTTAAATCCTCTTTTTTATTAAATTTTTCAAACCCAATAGCTTGGATAGATTCTCTTTTTTGAGAGATTATTATAAAAAAGTGCCACAACTACTAAAGTGATAGAGCCTAAAAGGGTTGGAAAAATCAGATAATCCCAATTGGCATCTAATAGAAAAACTATCAAAGGGTTTGAACCAGCTGGAGGGTGAACAACTCTAAAAAACATCATCAGAGCTATCGCTAAAGCAAGAGCTAGAGCCATAGCCCAAAACTCTACACCGATAAAATGCAAAATAAAAAGTCCTATAAAAGTGGATAAAAAGTGTCCAAAAATCACATTTCTTGGTTGGGAAAATGGGCTATTTGCAAAACCAAAAAGTAAGACACAACTAGCACCAAATGACCCCATTACTAATAGATTATTATACTCTTTTGTTAAAAATCCAACTATTGCTATTGCAATAAAACCTCCCAAAAATGCAAAAGCTATCTCTTTTAAGTCAGCTTTGGGTGGCAGTTTTTCACTTTTTCCTAAAAATTTAATAAAGTAACTCATTTTAATATCCTTTTATAAACCAAACGATTGTTTGTTAAATTATAGATATAGTTTTATTAAAATAGGATAAATAGAGTTTATAGATTTTGCGATATGGTTAAAATTAATTATACTTTTAGTAGTTATACTAATATATTCAATAATTTAAAATTTATTTTCAAAGGAGTCTGTAGATGTTGGTAAATAATCAAAACTTGATTCAAAATGTGGATAAAAGCAGTAGCAGTAATGAAAAAATAACTATTTCAAAAGATACTTTAGATAAAGCACTAGAGTTAAATAGAGAAAATAGCAATCAAGTAGCTGTTATTTTTGATAACAAAGTTATGGCAATCGATGATACTAATTTTACAGATTTAAAGAATCAATTTAAAGATGATTTTGTGCAGTATCGAGGAGTTTTAATCGCAAAAAATGGGGCAAAAGAGTATTTAGAGAAGATAGAGAGTTTTGTTTTAAAAGATTTAAATGTAGGCTCTGCTGATAAAAACTCAGATGGAAACTTAAGTGTTGCAGAATCTATCTATGCTAAAAATATTGTAGATTTTGAACAAAACAGAATCTCAAGCCTCTCAGAAGTTGCACCAAGTGATGAGTTAGAGAGGTTAAAGGGAAATAATTCTCATTTTATATCTATAAATGAGATTATAAATATAAATATGCAGATAGATACAAATAAAAATGGAAAAGTATCAATGGAGGAGCTAAAGAGCGATTTTAATAAATTTGAAAAAGAAGATGTTTCCCTAAGTGGTGGAGCTGGTGATAGTGAAAGTATTTTAGAAAAACTCTATAAAAAATTAAAAGAGCTTCAAAAACAGATAGCTAAAATAACTGCAAAGATGGAATCATCAAGTGAAGAAGAGGCTCAAATGTATCAAGGACAGCTAGTTGCTCTAAACTCTCAAGTAGCTGGAATCAATGCACAGATTATGAAAATTTTACAAAAAGATTTAGAGTAAATTTGCAACTTTTCTACTAATATTTAGATAGATTTCTCTATCACTATTTAGATTCATCAGCATCACTGCACCTTGGATTGATGCTATCGACTCTTTTGCTAACTCTTTAGCTTTTTTGTTATATTTAGATTCCAAGATAGATGTTAAAACATCTTCCCACTCTTTAAAATATCTAATAATCTCTACTTTAAAAACTTCAATGCTCTGAGCAATCTCTAGGGCTAAATTTCCAAATAGACAACCACCTTTACTCTTTAAAAAATACTCATCTAACCTCTGCATTAAAATAGTTAATTTCTCTTTATCATTTAGAGATTCGTTATCTCTGATAGAGAAAATAGATTCTAAAAAGTAGTTATGAATATATTTAAGAGATTCTAACCCTATCTCCTCTTTACTTTTAAAATGGTGATAGATACTCCCCTTTATTAACCCACATGAAGAGCCAATATTTGACATAGTTGTACTGCTATAACCTTTTATCTTAAAAAGCTGAATTGATTCTACTATTATACTCTCTCTATCTGTCTTTTTTATTGGCATTTTCCAAACCTTAGTTTGTTAAAATTGTAGTTTATCCGTAGAAATTATATCAAAAAGTAGCAAAAGCAAAAAAAGTAAGAGGTGTTTAAGCCTCTAAAAATGAACCATATTTCATTATTTTATTGTATCTATTCTCTAATCTACTCTCAACATCAAGCTCTTTTAACTCTTTTACAGATTCTAAAAAGTAGTTTTTGATAGCATCAGCACTATCAACTCTATCTCTGTGAGCTCCAATAATAGGCTCTTGTAAAATATCATCTATCAATTTATGCTCAAACAAATCATCAGCTGTAATCTTCATCGCCTCTGTTGCATTTTCAGCTTTTGATGGGTCATTCCATAAAATCGCAGCACAACCCTCAGGCGAGATTACACTAAATACAGAGTATCTCATCATAGCAAGTTTATCAGCAACAGCGATAGCTAAAGCACCACCACTACCACCCTCACCAATAACAACAGATACCGTAGGAACTTTTAGTTGCGAAAACTCTTGCAGATTTTTTGCAATCGCTTCGCTCTGTCCTCTCTCTTCTGCTCCAATCCCTGGGTAAGCACCGGGAGTATCAACTAGCATCAAAATCGGAATATCAAACTTCTCTGCTATTTTTGCAACTCTAAGAGCTTTTCTGTATCCTTCTGGGTGAGGCATACCAAAGTTTCTTTTGAGTTTATTTTTTGTTCCTCTACCCTTTTGCTCACCAATTACCATAGTTTTTACGCCATCGATATAACCGATATAGCAGACAATCGATAAATCATCTTTAAAGTGTCTATCACCATGAATCTCAATAGGATTTTTTAGAATTAACCGAATGTAATCTTTTGAGTAGGGTCTATCGGGGTGTCTTGCTAATTGAAGCTTTTGAAAAGGGGTAAGATTTTTATAAGTTTTACTCACCTCTTTTTCCAAATCTTCTTGTAAAATGTCGATTGCATCTAAATCACTTTTTACTTTAGCATTTTCTATATCTTCTTGTATTCTTTTTATTTTTTGTTCGAAATCTAAATATGTAGCCAAAATTTAACCTTTTTTAATTTTGGATTCTAACAAAAAAAGTTTTAAAAGCTAACTATTTTTTAGCTGTAACTAAAAACACAGGATATTTTTTACCATTTTTCTCTATTTTATTTACAATTGAAAACTCTATATTTCTAAAGCCATTATCTCTTAAAATATCTACAATATAACTCTTCTCAAAGCCAGAGTGGTAGATACCATCGCTGTTACTATGGAAAGAGCCATCTTCTTTAACCAAATCAGCAATAGCTAAATAACCCCCATCTTTTAAAGCACTATAAACTTTTGCAATAAAAGATTTTGGTTTTTTTATGTGATGAAGTAACATAGCTGAAGTTACCAAATCATACTTATTTTGTTTAAAACTATCTGTCTCGATATTGTGCTGTTTTGTTTTGATATTTTGTAGATTTTGCTCTTTTATCTTCTCATTTAAAACTTCAAGCATTCCAGCAGAACTATCAAATCCAGCGATTTTTCTCACATCATCGATAAAAGCTAGTGTCAAAAGTCCACTTCCACAACCATAATCTAGCATATAAGAGTCTTTTTTTATCTCTATCTGTTTTTTTATTCTATTTGCAATCTTTAGAGCATTTTTAACTCTTTTATCCTTTTTATCCCAGTTTTTTGCCTCTTTATCAAACTTATTCATCTGTTACCTCCTTTATGTTTTGTAACTCTTTTTCATCTTTTAACTCTTTAAGCTCTATCTTTTTCTCTTTTAGAAATGCTCTTAAATCCTCATACTCTTTTCGGCTTAAATATCTATGTTTTCCAGTTGGCAGATTGTTAAGCTCGATTCCACCAAAAGCAATCCGTTTTAAATCTACAATTTCACGATTTAGGTTTGCAAAAAATCGTCTAAGCTCTCTGTTTTTACCCTCTGTAATCGAAACTCTCAATCTTGAGTAGTTTTTATGATTTTTGAGGACTTTATACCCACTAAAAGCACTAATATCCATAGAGTCGATATTGCTATACTCGTGAGCTCCCTCTTTAGAATCAACAATACTTAAACCCTTCTCCATCGACTGAATAATCTGAGGAGTAATATCACCAGCTATTTTTAAATTGTAGATTCTCTCCAAGTGGCTTGTCATCAAAATAGTTGCAACTTCTGGACTATCTGTTAGCAATAAAAGCCCCTCACTAGCGTAATCTAATCGTCCAACAGGGATATAGTGTCTAAGTCTTGTAGGGAGTGCATGATAGATTGTTTTTCTGCCTCTATCATCTTTTTTTGTAACTAATTCTCCCTTTGGTTTATTATACACAAATACGGTAAATTGCTCAGCCTTTCTGACAAATTGCCCTTTTACTGTAACTTTATCCTCAATTGTTACACTTGTTGCTGGATTTGTAACAGTTTTATCATTTACACTCACATCACCTGCAAAAATCAAAGCGTCAGCCTCTCTTCTTGAGTATCTACTATTGTGTGAAATAAATTTATTTAATCTAACCTCCTCTTCGTCCTCTTTTCTTCTATATTTTTTAAAATTACTACTCTTCTGTTTTGGTGCTTTAGCTCTATTTTTCTCTTGAGCCATCGATTTTCTAGCTATTTTTTTTATCTGTTGTTTCATTTTTTTGCCTTATTTTTTTATCGCTACTGTCTTATATTTATAGTAAAGTACATCAGCTCTTTGCTGAATCCTTACATCTTTTCGTTTTGTATAATCCACCAAATAGTTACCAATTTTATCAGTTGAGAACTCTACACAGAGCTTTGCCGATTGCTCTATTACATCTAGTGGGATATTCTGTTTACTGCTTTGAATTATGACATGAGATGATGGCATATCTTTGATATGAAGCCATGTATCGTTGGATTTTGCAAGTTTTAAGAGTCTTATATTCTCTTTTTCGTTTCTACCTATCAATATCTTAAATCCATCTATAAAAAATGTCTCAAACTCTTTAAATTTTTTGTCCTTTTTTACTCGCTTCTGTTTTGGATAATAAAACTCCACTTCATCTACATTTTTAGCGTTTTCAATCAGACTCTTTAATCTCTTAAAAAAATCTATTTTTGATTGCAGATTATCTCGCTCTATATTTATATTTTTTGCTTTCTGCTTAAGTCTCTTACTCAAATCAAATAGAAGCTTTGCAAAATCAGCCACACTTTTGGCACTTTGTGGAAGCTTTATTAATCTCTTATTTCCCTCAAAATCATCAAGCTCTATCTCTTTATCGTAGAGTTTTATTTTATAGAGATTTGCTAAAACTATATTTGCATCTAAACTCGCATTTGTAGATTGAATCAATAAATCATCTTCATTCTCAAGTGAGCCTAAAATTGAGCTAAATTTTTTGATTTTTTTCCCAATTGTTAACATCTTTTGAGTCTTAACTGAGTTTATCTTTTTTTGCAAATCTAGCTTATAGACATTTTCTAAATACTCATCAATATTCTCTATTTTTTCAATTTTATATTTAAAATCCTGTTTGTCAAGTGGAATCAACTTTTTATTTGGTTTTATCTCTCGATATGAGTTTGAAATATCGATATGCCTTAGAGCCTCTAATATTAAATCATTTTCCAAAATTATAGCATTTGTTATTTTTCCTGTAAATTCAAGCTGAAGCGATGTCTTTATCATCTTATAAGCACTCGCATTTACTGTATCTATTTTTATAATTTTATCATCATTTAGTAGCTCTATCTTTTCGATTTTTGCTTTAGTAAATCGATTTTTTAGCACAATGTCAAAAGGTGCATTATAACTCTTATTGCAGATATATTTATCTCTTTTATATATTAAAGCTCTCCCTTTTGTCAGCTCAAAAAAGAGACTATCTTTATCAAAATCTATACGAATTAGATTATCATCAACCCTTGAGATATAAGTTACGCTTTTATACTTTTGTAAATAGCTAACTACCTCTTTTAATATGTAATATTTCATTTATAGCTCTTTAAATTATCTAGTAAAAATTTTATTTTTTTGAGAATCCCATTTTATCTAAAAGAGCTATAACAGTAGTATAATTTAAAAAAATTTGATTCTTTTACTACTTCACTATTTTTTTAAAATAGACTTAAAGCTTTAGTTTCACTTAAAACATCACTATAAAAGTGGCTAAAACTTATGTAGAACTTTTGTAATTCTTTAGTATCACTTAAATTGTCAAGTTTAATATCACTAAAAATCAAGAGATATTTTGTAAATTTTGAATCTCTTCAACACTTAAACCTGTTTTTAGTGATATTGTTTCAATATCTAAAATATCAAGCAAATTTCTAGCAATCTCTATTTTAGCTTGTTTTTCACCCTCTTTAATGCCCTCTTTTTTACCCTTTTGCTCACCTTTCCAAAGAGCAGTATCAAGAGTATTGACCCAATCTCTAAAATGTTTTAAGTTGATATGATAATTATGTTGCTCTTGGCTTGAGAGCTTTAAAAACTCAGCTCGTTTAAAAGCATCTTCTATAATATCGCCCTCAATCTCTTTTGGAATCTCAGTTAATTCATTTAAATCTCTTAGATAATATAACCACCACTCCAAATGTTTTGATAACTCCTCTTTAGTCTTTTTAAATTTTGGAATCTCAATATATATAAAATTCAATTTTTCACTAACTATACTTTTTTTATCTATATCCATAATCTGGCAATAGTGGATATAGTTATCATCATTTTTAAACTCATTCACTTCAAAATTGAGTATTCCAATAAAATAGATAGGTTTTAGCTCAAAATTCCAAACTCCTCTACTCGCTTGTGTTTGGATTGGAAAAGTTGTGTAATATAAAGCCCTATCGATAAAAAATCTCTGCTCAGCTCTTTGAAGCTCAACTATAAAATCTCTTCCACTCTCATCAACACAATATAAATCAAAAATAGCTTTTCTATCTTCAGGACTTGCTCCAAATTGTTCTGTATTTTGAAAAGTTATAGATTTAATTTTATCTTTTATCGGCAATAAATCATTTAAAAAAGAGATTAAAAAAGGTTTACTCTCCTCTTCACCAAAGATTCTTTTAAAGCCAAAATCTGTAAAAGGGTTTATAAATACTTCATTTGATAGGCACATAAAACTTTCCTTTTTTATTTTCTTCGAGTATTTTGTCTAATTGAAATGATAAATTGATAGATTAAATAGCCCATAAATATTTTAATAAATAAACTATAAGCTGTTATATTTTCTTTATTCTTAAATTTAAAAATATTATTATAAAATGACTTTGCAATTTCATTAAACTTATCATCTGAATAATAAAATGTATATAAAGAACAACTAAGCTCATTTGCTATACCTAAAATACTAAAAATAACTATCCATATTAATGCTAATAACCAATTTTGTGAATGATTTGAAGTTCTTTTATGTACACAGAAAATCAACCATTCAAAAAAAACAGAAAATTTATATTCTATAAGTTTTGAAAAAAGTTCTTTGCCCCTTTTTTCCATCTCTAAAGCATAAAATCTATTTGCTTCGATTATATTATCTAGTTTTTCAAAAGAGTGTTTTATTATTCTTGCTGTCTCACGGTTTGCCATATTAGAGGATTTTAACTTTTCATTATTTTTATTTTTTATGTTTAAAAAATTGATTTCTTCTTTAATAATAGAATCTTCTAAATTTATAGTTTTTTCAAATACTGTATCTTTAAATTGTGCAAGTTTTTTAAATGTTGTATATTTAAAATCAATATCTTTATAAAACTCTGCTTCTGTAAACACTACTATATCTTCAAATGTTGTTTTTGCAAAACTATTGCAATGAAATTTAGTTTTATGAAAGTCGCAGACTTTTTTAAATCGTGTATTTTCAAAATTACAACTCTTTATAACACAATTTTTGAATTCAACTTTTTGCTCAAAAATAGTTTTTGAGACATCTAAACTTTTGATTTCAGGGCATTCTAAAAATGAAATTCTACTTTTTTGTTGTTTATTCAATTTAATTTCATTTTTAAAAGTACATTCGGAAAATACTATATCTTGTTTAAAAAGATATTTTTCAAAGTTGGCAATATCTAAAAATTCACAATTATTAAATTCAATTTCTAATGTATTGATTAACTCACTAGATCGTTTTGTTTCATCAGTTTCATCAAATAGTGAGTCCCGCTTAGCTAGATAAAAATCACCTGTTAGATTATTTAAAATAGTTGATATAGTACTTGTACTATTATTTTGCTCTGCTTGAAAAATAGGAAACTTCACATTATTTAAAATGTATTTAGAATAACGATGCTCATCTATTTCTTTCAAGTCTTCTTGTATCTTTTCCCAAAACAATTTTACTTTTTCCGTAGATTTTGACCAATCTTTTTTATTATCTTTAATTTCATACCAGTCATCTTTTTCACAATGCAAGATACACTTATTTTGTTCTATATCAAAATATTCATCTTCAAAACCTAGTTCACAAACACTACATTTATTCATCTAATAGACCTTTTTTTATGTTTAAACTTTCTCCCTCAAAATAACTTTTTAATCTAAAAAATCCTCGGCTGGTTTTATACCTAACAAAATGGAATAAAACTGATTTTTTAATTAAATTTTTTTAAATCGATGGGTTAAAACTTCTCTTATAAACTCTGCTTTGCTAGGGTATAGTTTTAATAGTGGTATCTACATTGAGCTATCAAAAGTTGGTTATCAACTATTTTATAGATTAACCTATGCTCTTTTGTGATTCTTCTTGAAAAATAACCACTCCAGTTATATTTCAATGGCTCTGGCTCACCTAAACCATTAAAAGGCTCTCTTTTTATATCTTTGATAAGAGTGTTTATCTTTTTTAGCACTTTTTTATCATTTTGTTGCCAATAGATATAATCTTCCCAAGCCTCATCTGCCCAGATTAGTCGCACTCTATTATCTCTCTTTGAGTCCCTTTGCCATTTTCCAACTGCTCAATAGCACTATTTAATCTATTTGAGTTTTTCATACTTTGCATTAGGTAAGCTGTCTCTTCATAAGATTTAAAATCCTCAAGTGACATCATCACAACAGATTCTTTTTTCTGTCTAGTTATAATAACTGGTGTATGATTTTTGACAACTCTATCGATTGTTGTAGCAAAATTGCTTCTAGCTTCACTATAATTTATCGCTTCCATTTTTTTGCCTTTAAATAGTAATTGTACAAATATTTGTACTTATATCTTATCATATTTTTTCAAACTATTTTTTAACTTATCTTCCTCTTCTAACTTTTTTTTGACACTCTCAAGATATTTACTTGGTAATCCTTTTAAAACTTCATATAAAACTCGTCTATAATTTTCACTTTTTTTCCAGTCATTTAGAGTTCTAAGAGGAATACCTATTATTTTATTTAACTCTTTATCTTGCAATTGTTACCTTTTATCTCTAATTTCAATACTTTAAAAAATAATACATTATTTAAACTATATTTTCTATTATTTAAATTTTATTAAGCGTATTTCGCTTATAATAGCGAAAAAGGATTTAAAATGAGTGTTTCTAATTTAATAAAACTAAAAAACAATATTCCAAAAGTTTCAACTTTAACAATAGCTGATAATATAAATTATACTCACGATGGTATAACTAAAGTTTTAAAAAGATATACAAGTGATTTTGAGTTTTTTGGGTTATTGGACAAGGTGTCTGAAAACTCAAAAAGCCCAAAAGGAGGTAGACCTAAAGTCTATTTTGAATTAAATGAGGGACAAACAACTCTACTTTTTACATATTTAGAAAATACTCCAATTGTTAGAGATTTTAAAATTAAATTAGTAAAAGCTTTTTTAGATATGCGTGAGCTTTTGCAAAACAAAAAATCACTAAATCAGACAAAAGTGAATCTAAAAGATAGCCAAGTTAGAGAGGCTTTTTTTATCGCTTTTGATGGGAAGTGCTATTATTCAAAAGAGCCACTTACAAAAACACATTTTCACATTGACCATATTTTGCCAAAATCAAAAGGGGGTGAAGATATTTTATGCAATTTAGTCCTTTGCAAACCTGAGGTAAATTTAATCAAAGCAGATAAGTATGAGAGCGATTTTGTGCAAAAGCATCAAAGTTTTGTAAATCAAAATTTCGCTCCAAAGATAGAATCGATTTTAAATTTAATTAACTCAAATAGTCAAATCGATTTAAAGTATCTCTTTAACTCTGGCGTGATGAATAAACTAATTGAGCTTTACGGAAAAGAGGCGATAAAAGAGCTGTATAGTAATTTAATTCCAAATCTCAATTACAAAAAGAGTAAAAAAGAGAAAAACCTAACAACAGAGTATTTTATAGAGAATCATGTAGTCTCGAAAAGAGGCAAAAAGTTAGCAACAGTTGATTTATATCAAAAATATTTAGAGTTTTGTGTAGAGAATCAAATATCAAGCTATAACAAAATCCAATTTTTTAGAATCTTTCGTGAGATAAAGAGAGTTCCGAAAATAAATCTATTAAGCGTAAGTAGATTTAGAGGAGTTAGAAAGAGATATTTTGAGAATTTAGAGGTGATTCTTTAGTATCACTTAAACTGTCAATTTAATGTTATAGTAGAAACTATATAAATTGCAATATTTAGCTTTAGTCATACCCGTACTTGATACGGGTATCTATCTTTTTTAATATAAGATAGATTACCCAATCAAGCCCAGTAATGACAAACACTTTCTTTTATTTTATAGATGTTTAGCTATAAAAATCCTACAACTATCTACTTATTTAACAAAAGAGATACCCCAATTGAGTTTGGGGTATACTCAAAAATAGAGTTTTAACTCTTAAAAGTGTTTAGCTTTTGATTTATATCCTCTGTCATATTATGTAGTGACTGGATAGTATTTAGAGACTCTTCGACAGCTCTTGCATTTGATTTTGAAAGCTCTGCAATTTTATTTAATTCAGTAACTCTCTTTTTTGTATTGTCACTAATATCTATACTATCTTTTAGAGAATCGTTTGCGATATTTTTTGTTATCTCGATAGAATCAAAAGCCTCATTTATTCTATTTTCAACTTCACTAGAGACATCATTTAAACTCTGTATCTCTTTAGCATTTTGATTCATAACTCCACTTGCATCAATAATTGATTGAACAATTAAATTAATTGTTGAGTTTATCTCAGTTAATGAGCGTTGTGTTCGCTCTGCCAAATCTCGAACATTATCGGCAACAACGGCAAATCCTCGTCCATGCTCTCCAGCTCTAGCAGCCTCTATCGCTGCGTTTAAGCTAAGCAGGTTTGTCTGGTCAGCAATTTCGCTAATAACTGTAAGTACATTTTTAATCTGCTCAGCATCACTACTTAGAGTATTTAATCTATCGGCTAACTCTGCCTCTATGTGAGAGCTTTTTTCGACCTGTTTAACCATAGTTAAAACTTGAGTTTTGGCAATATTAAGCGAAGAGTTTGCATTTTCTATATTATCAACAGTGCTTTTAGCCTTTTGGACAGATTCGTTTAAAAGATGTTTTGAATCATTTGCCCCCTCAACAATTGAAAATAGAATATTTGACTCATCTTCAACTCTCTTTGCTATCTGCTCTGAAGCTGAAGTAAGCTCATTTGCAATTGAGGCTGTCTCTGTCGAAGTATCTTTTAGATTTGTAATAGTTAATTGAATCTTTTCAATAAAACGATTTATAAAATGTGATGCTTTTGATATTTCATCTTTTCCATGCTCTCTTAACCTCTGTGTTAAATCCCCTTCGCTACTTGAGAGATTTTTACTCATATCACTAAGCTCTAATATAGGTTTTATAACAGAGTTTCCAAGGAAAAAGTAGATTAAAATAAAAATACTCAAAAGAATAATAGAGATTAATCCAATATTTGAGAATAGATTTTTATTAGCTAGTGCGTAACTCTCCTCTATCGGAATATAAGCATTTAATGAACCTAAAAGCTGATTTGTATCTGGTGCTAGAGAGTGACAAGTTGCACAACCAGCATGAATATTTGCATTTAAAGGGACAGAGACTCTTAAGTGTTTCTCATCTTGAGTCGAGTAGATTTTCTCACCTGAGTTAAATTTTTCCAGAGCAACTCGCTCAAAATCGCTCTCTATCGCAGTAGCACTTCCACCTAAAGGTGCAATTCCAGCAATTTGAGTATCCCCAATTAATCTAACTCTAGGTTTACCCTCACCAAAATCGTTGATAACAGCATCATCAACAGCTTTGATTGTTCTAATCCAATCAGCTAATATTTTTGAGCGTTCACTATCGTCTTTTGCTTCTGTATGTTCGCTATAAAACTTTTTAGTTGATACCATAAACATTTGAGCTGAACGCTGAATTAAATTCATCGCCTCTGTGTTAGCCTCTTTGATAACTTCACTTTTTAATTTACTATTTTCTAAAAATGAGAACCCTCCCAAAGAGATAATAGCAATGATTGCTAAAAGGGTTGTGATTTTTACTCTGATTGTTAAATTACTCAAACTTTCCTGCCTTTATACTTAATAAAAATAATCGACAATATATGTGAAGTTTGGTTAATCTATTTTAAATTTTAATATTCATTTTTTTATATAAACTAAAATGTAACACGCACCCTATTTCGATAATAACTCTTCGTAGTTATCGAATATACTTAAAGTTTTGCGTGTAGCAAAGTTACAGATAGATGCATTTAATTTCGCTATTTTAATTAAATTATCATCAGGGTTATTAATAATACTTATCATCTCATCTAATGATTTGGCTTTTTTGCTACTCAATGGTTTTATACCTAACTTATTGAAATCTATCTCTATTTCATAAGGCTCTTTGCCCATTTCAAGGACTAGAATGGTACTATTTTTAACAACCTCTGCACAACCCTCATCACCTCGCAAAATCAAGGCTTTTTGATACTTATTACTTAACATTGCTTGATAGAGTTTAAAGTAGTTACTATGATATAGTGCAATCATGGCAAAATCACTATTTACTGGGTTTGGAAGTTTCTCTATTGTGTTAAAAACTGTCCTTAATTTTATCTCCTCTCTTAAGTAATTCAGATTTGAGATTTTTGGAGCAATTTTAGCTCTATCAAAGAGTTGTAAATTTTTAGGTTTTTTGATTTTTGAAAATAGTTCTAAAAGTGTTACCCCTTGCTTTGGAGGTAAGGCTTTATCGCTAGTTACAATTAAATCAAACTCTAAGTATTGGCTAAATATTGGGGATATAAAGGGATTTTTTCTCTTTCCATCAAATGGATAACCAAGCTCTAAAGAATCTTTTACAGTATTACTTTTTGTAACATATTCGTTTATTTTATCAAATCCAGCTTTTAACTCTTTAGCACTTTCTCGCTTGATTCTAAGCCCTATTAGAAATGCACTCTTTTTAATATCGCTTACTCTATCTTCTAAAATAGACTCTATTGCATTTTTCATCTCATTCTCTTCTAAATCTCTATTACCTTTGATTCCTGTCCCTACTGCTTTTATACAATCATCAAAACTCAATTTAAATCCTTTTTTCTATTTTATAATTCGTTAACTAACTTACAATATAATATTTGTATTTTTTTCAAAGGAATATTTAATGCAAAAAACTCAATTTTTACAAAAATTTATAAAATATAAATATAGCACCTTTTCAATAATAATACTAACTACTCTATTTTTTTTGATAAATTGGTGGACTCCCACTTGGGGAGATGACTGGTGGCGTTCGGAGTTACCTAGTAATTTTTTACATATTTTTGAAAGATTAGCTAACGAATACATGACTTGGACGGGTCGCTTGTCAGTTCTATTTACCACTTATATCATGATGTTAAACTACTCTGCTAATATGATTGTTTTTGCTACTGCTAATACAATCGTTATGATTTTGGCTATCTGGTTTATGGCTCGTCTCTCTATAAAAGAGAAGAGTGATTTACACTTTGCAATAGCTTTGCTATTGGGGTTTGCTCTGCTATGGCTATTGACAAGTGCATTTGGAGAGGCAGTATTATGGAAAACAGGAGCAATCGCCTATTTTTGGTCTAGCACAATTGCCCTTATATTAGTAGAGAGATTTATAAACCCTCGCCCTTTTCACTCTAAAGTAGTAGCAATACTCTATATAGTAATTGCTCTTTGGGTTGGTAATGCATTAGAGAATCTCTCTGTTAGTTTAGTTCTACTTTTTATAATTTTATTTATAATAGATTCAAAAACCCGTATTTTTAGCAATTTAATAGTTTTTATATCGGTAACAGTTGGCTCTATAGTATTGATTGTTGCACCTGGGAATTATGTGCGATTTGCTAGGCAAGATAGTGGAGAATCGATTTTTGAGAGATTTTTTCCTCTACTTAAGCGTATATGGGAAGTTGAGAGTAGTGAAACATTTAGCCTATACATATTAGCTTTTATTTTGATGACATTAGCAGTAACAGGAATAAAAATAAAAGAGCGTTCAATCTTTATATTTGGACTATTAGCTATATTAACAGCAATTACTATGGTTGGCTCAACTGGTATTAACTATGGAGAGCGTACAACTTTTGTTACTCAATTTTTTATTATTATGATAATTCTTAATTTAATTATGCAGGGTCTAAACTCTTGGAGTTATAGAGGCAAATGGCTGTTACCTCTTGGAATTATCTCTATATTTATAGTTAGTTTAATACTGCATATACCTCAATATTTATCTGTCCATAAACAGTATCAAGAGAGACTGGAGCTTATGAAATATTACAAAGAGGATAATCTCAAACGCATCTATATTCCATCAATGAAAATTCCAACTCGTAAAGGTTTAAAAGATGATATTGTTGATGGGGCATTTTTTTTAAGAGATTTACATGGAGATATTGCAGGTAATGGGTGGCGTAATAGCACATTTGCTAAATATCATGGATTTGAGTTTGCAACTAGATTAAATAAACCTCACTTAATTTATCTACCGATATTAACTAAACAGCTTTTATCTAAAGAGTATAAAACTATTAAACGAGAAGAGAATTTATGGATTGGCAAATCTGTAAGTGGTAAAGTTATTGTTTTAGATACAGAACATAGATACCCAAATTGTAGAAAAATGAGTGTTTTAGTAGATGGAGTAACTCTTAAACTAAATGCTCTCTATGATACTCACATAATATCTAATGAGAACAAGGTTGTTACCTCTAAATACTGTTTTTATAGATATAAAAAATTATAAAAGAGAGATAATATATTATCTCTTTAATCCTTTTTTGTTCCTCTAAATTTCTCCATTGTAGCCTCACCACTTTGTGAGATTCCCTCTTTTACTACCACTTTTTTAGCTGTTAAAAACATGATTTTCAAATCTAACCAAAAACTAACACTCTCTGCATACTCTACATCTAATTTAAATTTCTGCTCCCAGCTTATCGCATTTCGCCCATTTACTTGAGCTAAACCAGTAATACCAGCTTTTACACTATGTCTCTTTTTCTGTTTCTCATCATAAAGAGGTAGATACTCAACCAAAAGAGGTCTAGGCCCAACAAAACTCATATCACCTTTTAATACATTAAAAAGTTGAGGAAGCTCATCAAGACTAAGTGAGCGAACAACTCTACCGATTCCAATTAATCTATCTTTATCTGGTAGAAGCTCACCATTTTCATCTTTCTCATTACTCATCGTTCTAAATTTATAGATTTTAAAGATTCTCTCATCTTTTGTTGGACGATTTTGCGTAAAAAATATCGGTCTACCTATTTTTACAAAAATTAAAATCGATACAACTAATATTATTGGCAAAAATAGAGTAAGTAAAATCAAGGCTAATAACTTATCTAAAATAGCTTTTATAAAATTTTTATACAATTTCTTCTCCTTAGAGTTTTTAATCTTTTATAGTTTAGTGTTAAATAAAACTTTTTCAAATTATATCTATAAAAGTAAATAGTATCTGCTTAATTTTAAAATCTCTATTTTATATTTTTTTTTTCTGAAAACTGAGACTATTTAATTAAAATCAAGCACTTTTAAAGCATTTATATATGTTAAAATCTCTTTTTAAATACTTAAGGAGATATTTTGAAAAAAGATACACTCATTTTCTATCTTTTAAATTTAACTTTAATACCTTTAGTCGTTTTCTGTTTTTTCTACCTATTTAAAAATGATGTTAGTTATGTTTCACAAAGTAGAACTGCTCTAACATATGAACAGGCTGAAAATTTCTGTGCAGAGAGCAAGGGGGTTTTACCAAATAATAACCAACTATATGATTTAGCTTTTTATCAAAAACATAAAAAAACTCTCTATAAATATTACTGGAGTAGCGACAAGTATCAAAAATTTGATAATAAAAACTACTTAATAAATATGAGTACATACGCCTATGCTTATGATGCAAATCATAAAAAATGGGGAACATTTTGTGTAAGTGATAATGAAGAGGGTTGGATAAAATATTTGGCTCTAGCTTTCTCTATCTTTGTTGTTGGATATATCTGGTATCGATTTTTCAAATCAAAAGGGTTAAATAGTAAATATATAGATTCTATCTTATTAGGATTACTTTTAATAGTTTGGCTTGTATTTGCTCTTTATAAAATCGGCTCTAGCGAAGCACCTGAGACTTATTTTTACTCACAAAACAAGAGTTTTGAGATTGATTTTGGACAGAGTGTCGAGATTGACAAAGTTTGTCACTACAGTGGAATATACTATGGTCATTTTACTCTCTCTCAAAAGCTAGAGAGTGGATATAGTAAATTTTATCAAAACTTTACAACTGGTAAACACTCATTTCCATACTCATTTAGATGGGATTGTGAAAATGTAAATATTAAAACAGATAAAATAAAATTTGATACCCTAAAATCGGGGCTTATTCTAGGAGAGCTTAAGTTTTTCAAAAACAATACCCCTATTACAAACTTCTCTATATCTACACCTTATAGTGATTTAAAAGAGAGATATACAGTAGAAGCTCTATTTGATGAGCCAAATATTCCTGCTGTTAAAAACTACTACGGTGGTGTCTATTTTGATGAGATTTACCACTCAAGAACAGGTTTTGAGATACTGCATGAGTTGCCATATTATGATAGAGTTCACCCAATGTTAGGAAAAACTATAATCGCTGGTGGAATTGATATTTTTGGAATGAATCCTATAGGTTATAGATCTATGAATGCTCTCTTTGGTACTTTGATGATAATTATATTCTACTTCTTTGTTAAAAGTATGTTCAAATCTAGTCTAATTGGGTTTTTAGGTGGATTTTTAATGACATTTGAATTTATGCACTTAACGCAGAGTCGAATCGGCTTGATTGATACATTTGGAGTATTTTTCACGATTGTAACTCTCTATATGTTGCTTAAATTTCTGCAAACCATATCATCAAAAAAATCTATAAAATACTTAATCGCTCTTGCTGTTATGTTTGGTTTAGCCGTCGGAGTTAAATGGAGCAGTTTCTTTGCAATTAGTGCAATTGGATTTATGATTTTATATACTCTATTTACAGAAAAGTATCAAAATCAAAAAATCTATGCACCAATTTCAGGCTATAAACTTATTCTATATAGCACTTTAGCACTTGGGTTATCTGTTTTAGTCTATATTGCAACATTTACTCCAATGCTTCTAAAAGGGGATAGTTTTATAGATATTTGGAACTATCAAACACACGCTTATAGCTACCATAGTAATCTAAATGCAACTCACTCATATAGCTCACCTTGGTGGTCATGGCCGATTATTTTTAAACCTATGGGGTATGTGAGAGAGAACTTTGGACACGATTTAAAAATTTCTATTACAGCTTTTGGAAATCCAGCTATTTGGTGGTTCTCTATCGTTGCAATCTTCTATACAATATATAGTTTTATCAGAAGACAAGATATAAACTCACTATTTATTATTGTTGGAATCTGTGCAATGTATCTACCTTATGTTTTAGTTGATAGAATCATGTTTATCTATCACTTCTACTACGCAGTTCCTATATTTATGTTAGCTATCTGTTATCTATTTAATGATTTAGTTAGATTCAAAGCTATCAAAAATCCGAAATATTTCTATCTTCTATTTGGTTATATGGCAGTAGTTGCAACACTCTTTCTTATTTTCTATCCAGTTTTAAGTGGTGTTGTTATTGAAAAAAACTATGTATCTGACTTTTTAATTTGGTTTAAAAACAGATGGTGGTTATAAGGAGAGTTTTTTGAGTAATTTTTCACTATCAATCATAGCACCAGCTTACAACGAAGAGGAGAATATCAACACTTTTTACGAAAAGATAAAAGATATTTTAGACAGAGCAACTCCCAATTGGGAGATTGTTTTTATAAATGATGGAAGTAGCGATAATACGCTAAATATAATTAGAGATTTAGCAAAAGTAGATAGACGAATTAAATATTTAAGTTTCTCTCGAAATTTTGGAAAAGAGATTGCTCTAACAGCTGGTTTAGACTACGCTGATTGTGAGGCTGTGATTCCAATCGATACAGATTTGCAAGACCCACCAGAGCTTATTTTAGAGATGGTAAAGCATTGGCAAGATGGAAACGATGTAGTCTACGCTAAGAGAAAAGTGAGAGAGGGTGAGACATTTTTTAAGCTTTTAACAGCCTCTATGTTTTATAAATTGATGGCAAATATGTCAGATATTGATATACCTGAGAATGTTGGAGATTTTAGACTCTTAGATAAAAAAGTGGTAAAAGAGCTTCGAAGATTGAAAGAGAAAAATAGATTTATGAAAGGAATCTTTAGCTGGGTTGGATTTAAAAATAAAGAGATTCTATTTGAGAGAAAAAAGAGAGATGCAGGAACTACCAAATTTAACTTTTTAAGGCTTTGGCACTTTGCAATCGATGGAATAACATCTTTTAGTATGTTTCCTCTTAGAATCTTTCTCTATTCAGGCTCTGCTATTATGTTTTTATCATTTATCTACGCTTTAGTTATCGTTTTCAAAACTATATTTATCGGAAAAGATTTAGCAGGATACCCTTCGATTATGGTAACGATTCTATTTTTTGGTGGAATGAATATGTTTGCAATCGGAGTGATTGGCGAGTATCTGGGCAGAGTATATGAAGAGGTGAAAAATAGACCTCTCTATATCGTAAGTGAGAGTAATTTAGATAAAATCTAACTCTACTCTATCACTTCAAGACCTGTGCTTTGATTCTCTTTTAACTCTCTGTGAATATTTTTAGGAGCTTTGATAATAGCATCTCTACCGTAGATAAAACTCTGCTCATCAACTATTACTTTATAAGCCTTGTTTAGCTCTAGAGCTCTAGCCTTTGAGGGTAGTAGTAGATATGATATATCATTTTTGAGATTCTCAAAAGCTTCTACTTTTTTATCTCCATTTTCATAAAAAAACTTCTCTATAACTTCACTATTTTCTCTAAACTCATCACCAGCTCGATTATTTTCAAGATAAAAACTATACTCACCTTTGCCATTTTCTAAGATTCTATCTTTGATACCGACAAAAGATTTACTACTCCAGTGACTCCAGTCGTATTTTCGCTTAAAGACAAAAGTGCTATCGGTTATAGCTCCAATCGTACTATGACAAGCGATACAAGCGACACTCTCTTCATAAGTTTGAGGTCTAAGTTCTCCATCTTTATCCTCAATAAACCCTTGATAGACCCAACCTAAACCATTTTGCATACCATCTTCAACATTTCCAACTTTATTACTAGCACTTCCACTATCCTCTTCAGCCTCTTTATCAAGATTGATAGCAAAAATTTCGTGGTCTGTATAGGTTTTCCATTTAGTTTTTTTAGCATATCTAAGCTCTTTCATACGCTCAGAGAGTCCTAAATTCTCACTTATGTATCGAACTGAGTGCAGAAACTCTGTATTTTCAGGATAGAGTCCTCTTGCTAAGTGAATTTTTCCATTTTCTAAAAACTCTTTTGCTTTGCCTATATATGACATAGTTTTACCCTCGAGAGGAATCCACTCATAAGTTATTTTTGAGCTTAAACCTAACTCTCCATTTTTATCTAAATCAACACCGTAGAGATTCTCATCAACCTCATCAATTTTAATATCTTCAGCTTTTATAAGCGATTCTATGATTGCTAAATTTATTTTATAAATCTCTAAATTGAAATTTCCATTCTCGTCTTGCATAAACTCATCACTTAATCTAATCAAAACATCATCAGTTGAGCCATTTGTGGGAAAAAATGTACCTAAAAATGGATAGTAAGCAAAAGCTCTCCAGCCTGTATAATCGCCATTTAGATTTTTATCAAACCCCTCTGCATCAAAGTTAAAATAACAATCGGGCATATATCCGTCCCATTTTTTATTGCCGTTATAGTCCCACTCTTTTGGTAAGTTTTTCAGATTCTGAGCTAAAACTAAAGTAGAGTTTTCTATATAATTACTTTTAGATATATATTCGACTATCTCTTGATTACTAATCTTTTCAATATCTTTGGTTCTATCTTTAAAGAGATTACTCCAGTTATTTCTATATGCTTTTGTAGGTAGAAAATCGTAACTCTCTTGAAGGCTAGAATCATCTATAAAGTTTGGTTTTTCCCCTTTTGTATGGCAAGAGTAGCAGGGATTATAGTTATCTTCTGTTTTTGTATAGCATTGAGGAGGAATGTAAGCAACTGCATTTTTTAACTCTTTTGAGCGTAAATCGACATAACTTTTAGATGTATTATCTATATTGCTATTTTTAGATTCTGAAGAATCACCAGAGCCTAAACAACCTATAAAAAAAGGTACTAATAGTAGATTTATATATTTTTTCAATATCAATAAAAGGCAGAAAAAGGATTATTTTAATCCTTTAAAAGCTCCTACATATCCAATATGAGAATCTGCATCGATACTATAGTCTGCATCATCTTCATCAAGCTCACCAAAAGGGTGTTGAATAACAGCTGTCACATATCCAAATCCATTTATATCTGTATGCCAAAAAGGTGAAGTTGTCTCTGCACCGATTGGAGCTGTTAAGACTCTTTTAAGCTCTTTAGTCTCTACATTGTAGCTCCAGATAACATTATTTGCGTGATACCCACCATCTTCACCAATTAGTAAAATATTACTTCCAGCTAAATATGAGACATTATCAGGTTCAGAGATTTTATCAACACTACAACTATTCCCAGCATATTTACTATTTTCATCATAGCTAACCATCTCACCAGTTACCATAGCATTCATATTTCCAATTACATAACTACTATTGATAGCGTTTCCACTTCTATCTTTTTTACCACTTTCTATATCAGAAGCGTAGACAGCACCACAATTATTATATGGAAGTTTTACATCATTATTTCCACCAATATCATATTTACTATTCTCTTTACCCTTTTTCATATTGTCTTCCATACCATACTGGATTCTTGACATAGCAATATATAATTTATTGTGGTCTTCATCGTATGTAATACCCTCTTCTTTTCTAAACTCTGTTGTAGCACCCTTGATTGAAGCGTATCTTCTAGTCTCTAATCTTGCTAAAACAGCCTCATCAACACCATCTTTTATTTTCAAACACTCATGACCAGCTGTTGTATTGATTGAGCTAAATCCAGCTTGACAGCTTCCATCTTCAGAGACTACAACCTCTTCAAAAAAGTCTGTAAAGTTTGCTTTTGAAGCTACAACAGCTCTAACAGCTTCATTGCTAGAGTGACCTAAATTAATCCACTCAAGTGTAGCACTTCCACCATTTTGGTTTGATTGTTGAATCCATTTAGCAGCGTATAGAACTCCAGCAGATAAATCACCCTCTCTATCAGCTATAAACATAAAAAGCCCAACATTTGTACCATCATCAGATAGATATACAGTCTTTTTATCTGGCATTACATATGCTAACTCATGTGAAAATCTACCCATTGCGTAGTGTTTTTTGTAGTTATATCCACTATCATCTGTTATCTCAATTTCAGGAGTCCAACCATAATAGTATGGATTTGGATAATCACCACCCCAATATTTTGATAAAAACTCACCATAATATGAGTTAGTTAATAGTCCACTTGAATCAACTTGTGATTTTGCATCAGGCTCATACTCTTCAGAAGATAAATGAGTATTCCATGGAGTTTTCATACCAGCACAGTGAACCCAGCCACCAAACTCACTACTTTGGTCAATATATTTCAATGAACCCTTTTTAAAAGTAAGCTCACCACTTTGGCTATCTTGATTTAACTCTGCCATATAGATAGCACCGATTCCACACTCAAACTGTGTAACCATATAGATGCTATCATCTTTATCGATTATCGATGTATGGTCTGGCCCAGAGCCTTGGTTTGAGCTTTTACAGATAAATACGCTTCCATCTTCATTTCGAATTAAATTGTTATCTTTATCTTTTAAAGCTCCAAATATCTCACCATTTGTATCCGTATAACCAGTTTTTAAAATAGTATTAAATGATACATCATAATCAACACTATTTATCTCTATCTTATCAACACTTCTAATCTCTTTCTGTTTATCACCCATCGGTACATCTAGTGATGTTACAGCTGTTGGTGCTGGTGTAGGTGTTGGCATAACTGTATTTGATTTTTTATCACTACTACTACTTCCACAACCAACTAACAATAACGATGCCAAAGCAAAAGATATATAGACTTCTCTTCTCATTAATTTATCTCCATTAAATAATATGAAAATATATTAATAGTTTAAAATTACTCAATAATAACGGTATAACGAGAATATATTAAATTTAAATCTTTTCTAAATCTAATTAAAAAAAGCATAAAACTTTAGTTTCACTTAAATTGTCAAGTCAAAAAGGGTCTAACTATACTTTTTTATAACTTTAAACTTTAGTTTCACTTAAACTATCAAGTCAAATATTTAGAGAATCATCTTCTTTGAATATGTGTAATAGCAACTGCTATCGCATCTGTAATATCAAGTGGTTTTATCTCTTTTTGGATTCCTAACATCTTTCTAACCATAAAAGATACCTGCTCTTTTGTAGCTTTTCCATTTCCTGTTGTTGAGCTTTTTATTTGAAGAGGTGTATATTCAAAATAATCCCCTTTTAACTCTAAAACTTTGAGTAAGATTGCTCCTCTAAACTCTGCTAACTTTAAAACTCCTTTTGGATTGTGTCCAAAAAAGAGACTCTCAATCGCAATTTCATCAATTTCATATTTTGAACAAATATCTACTAAAAATGAAGCTAAGTCTAAAATCTTATCTTTTAACTCTTTATTCTTAAATTTAATTACACCAGCATCTAATAGTGTCAATTTTAAGCTTTTATGTGACACAAGAGCATATCCTAAGTTGATTGTACCTGGATCTATTCCTAAAACAAGCAAAAAACACCCCTTTTCTTAAACTTTAATATCACTTAAACTGTCAGTTTTTAAAAATCTCAATAAAAAGCCTGTAATATGGTATTTATGTAAGACTAATTAGAGTTTTTATTCAATAAGTTTGTCACATATAAAAATATTGTTAATAATATCATAAATAGAGATTTTAAAAAGCTTTTTAGAGTTAGTTTGTCAGTTGTGTCACATCTTAGAGTGTCAGCTACTTTTTTTAAACTATCATCTATGTGATATTAGAGATGACAAAAAAATTAAATATTAGCTAAAAAAAGCCATTTAACATTAATTGAAACTTAAAGTGTCAGCTATATGACATAAAAATAACACTTTTTACTTAAAAAAAATAATTAATTTTAAAATAATAATGAATCTAAAGTGAATAACTCATTTTAGATAAGTTTTTATTATATAAAACTTTCTATTTTTTGTAAAAACAGATATAATAAATGTGACAAACTTTGAAAAAACTGACACTTATGTGATATAAAAGCTGACAAACCAAAACATAAATAAATATCCATAAAACGGGAGTTTCCCTCATAAAAAAAGTGAGTTTGTCAGTTTGTCACATCCCCTACTACTATTACTATAATAATTAAGATAAAAAAGGACTATAAAAAAAATGAAAATTTTGATTGATAAAAGCAGTTTTGAAAATATGATTTCAACTCTACAAGCTTTCTTAGATAAAAAAGATGTAAGTCAAATTACATCACATATTTTAATTGAAGCTAAAGATGACAAATTGATTTTAAAAGCTACTGATTATGAAATTGGTTTAGAGATGATAAACTCACTAGTAGTTATAGAGGAGGAAGGTACAGCAACATCAAATGGAAAAAAACTATTAGATATAATCAAAAGATTAAAAAGTGATGATTTGATTATGGAGACTAGAGATGAAATTTTAAAAATCAAACAGGGAAAATCTAATTTTAAACTACCTATGTTTGATTATAGAGAGTATCCATCTTTTCCAAACAGAGATATTGATAGTAAAATAGAACTTGATAATTTAGAGTTTTTAAAATCAATTAAAAAATCAATTCCTGCAATAGATTCAAATAATCCAAAATTTGAGTTAAATGGAGCATTAATAGATATAAAAGAGAGTAGAATAAATTTAGTCTCAACAGATACTAAAAGATTATCTATTGTAGAGATAAAACATCAATCAAATGAAAATAAAGAGTTAATTATTCCCAAAAAAGCTTTAACAGAGATTCAGAAAATATTCTCAAGTGATATAGAGATTCTTAGTGATGATGTAAATTTAATAATAAAATCAGAAAATGAAGTATTTTTTACAAAACTAATAAATGGAAAGTTTCCAAATTATGAGAGAATTGTACCACAAGAGACAAAATATAAAATAGAACTTCCTAAAAGAGAGATTATAGAAGCTATTAAAATAGTAACATCAGTCTCTAATGAGATAAAAATGATTATAAGAGATAATCAGATGAGTTTTGAGAGTTTAGGAGATGAAAACTCAGAAGCTAAGACAGAACTTGAATTAAATCTAAATACAGATGCTAATATAGAGATGGGAATAAATAGCAAATATTTAACAGATTTTCTCTCAATAATCGATACAGACACTTTCACTTTAGAATTAAATGAAAATAATACACCTTTTGTTGTTAAGAGCCAAAGCTCAAAAACAATCATCATGCCAATAGTCATATAAGGAATAAAATGAGCCAATACTCAGCTAGTAATATAAAAGTTTTAAAAGGTTTAGAAGCCGTTAGAAAAAGACCAGGAATGTACATAGGAGATACTAATGTAAATGGTCTTCACCACTTAATATATGAAGTAGTAGATAACTCTATTGATGAAGCTATGGCAGGACATTGCTCTAAAATATCAATAACTATTAAAAAAGATGGTAGAGCAAAAATAGAAGATAATGGTAGAGGAATCCCAGTAGATATTCACCCAACAGAGAATATTTCAGCTGCAACAGTTGTTTTAACAACTCTTCACGCTGGTGGTAAGTTTGACAAAGATACTTATAAAGTTAGTGGGGGTCTTCATGGTGTTGGTGTCTCTGTTGTAAATGCACTCTCTAGTAATTTAAAAATGACTATTTACAAAAATGGTAAAAAACATGTTCAAGATTTTGAAAAGGGTCTACCTGTAAAAGAGCTTGAAATAGTTGGAAATACAAATAAAAATGGAACTGTTATAGAGTTCTCTCCTGATAATGAAATTTTTGAAACAGATGATTTTAATATAGAGACACTAGAGAAGAGATTTAAAGAGATAGCATATCTTAACCCTATTGTAGGAATACAACTAATAGATGAAAGAAGCGATTACAATCAAACTTTTAAATTTGAGGGAGGAATTGCTCAATTTGTAGAGGATATAAATCATAAAGATGCTGTCACAAAAACTATTTCAATTAGTGATAAAGCAACAAATATAGAGGTTGATGTAGCATTTCTCTACAATCAAAGCTACTCAGAAAAAGTTTTAAGCTTTGTAAACTCTATTAGAACAATCGAAGGTGGAACACATGAAACAGGTTTTAGAGCTGGATTAACAAGAGCAATTACAAACTACATCAATCACAATGCAAACTCAAAAGAGAAGAGTGTAAAAATAAGTGGTGATGATACAAAAGAGGGATTAGTAGCTATTGTCAGTGTAAAAGTGCCTGAACCTCAATTTGAGGGACAGACAAAAGGGAAGCTAGGTAGTAGTTATGTAAAACCAGCTGTTCAGAAATTAGTTTACGATAAAGTAAATCAATTTTTTGAAGAGAATCCAAATGATGTAAAAGCTATTATTCAAAAGATTCTCTTAAGTGCTAAAGCTAGAGAAGCAGCTAAGAGAGCTAGAGATTTAGCTAGAAAAAAAGACAATCTCTCAATCGGTACACTCCCTGGTAAGTTAGCAGATTGCCAAAGTAAAAAACCTGAAATATCAGAAATCTTTCTAGTTGAGGGAGATAGTGCAGGTGGTAGTGCAAAACAGGGTAGAAATAGAGAGTTTCAAGCTATCTTACCACTAAAGGGTAAAATACTAAATGTAGAAAAATCAAGACTCGATAAGATATTAAAATCTGAAGAGATTAAAAATGTAATTACAGCTCTTGGATGTGGTATTGCAGATGAGTTCAATCTTGATAAACTTAGATACCATAAAGTTATTATTATGACCGATGCCGATGTTGATGGTAGTCACATTCAGACACTTCTGCTCACATTCTTTTTTAGATTTTTTCAACCACTTATCACAAATGGTTATCTCTATATTGCTCAACCACCACTTTATCGATACAAAAAGGGTAAAAAAGAGATATATCTAAAAGATGATAAAGCCCTAAGTGAGCTTTTAATAAATATTGCAATAGAAAACTTTGATATAGATGATAAAGAGAGTCTCAAAAAGTTTCTATTGAAAATATCAAATTATAAAATCTTAATGCATGAGCTTGAAAAAAGATACTCTATAATCGATTTAATTCAATTTTTAATCGAAAATGATGAATATGTCACAGAGGATAAAAAAACTCTATATACTCAAATAGAGAAGTTTTTAGAGCATAAAAACTACAATATCCTATCAAAAGATATAACAGATGAGTATATTCACCTCTATATTCAGACAAAAAATGGTTTAGAAGAGATTTTAATTGATGATAATCTCTTAACAAACCCTATCTTTAAAGAGGCGATTAGAGTCTTTAATCAATTAAAAGAGGAGGAGCTAATCGAAAATGAAAATTTTAAAGATAAAAACTTATTAAAAGAGCTTCTCACAATCGAAAAAGATGCCAAAAAAGGTGCCTATATTCAGAGATATAAAGGTCTTGGAGAGATGAATCCTGAACAACTCTGGGATACTACAATGGACAAAGCAAATAGAAGACTCTTAAAAGTATCTATCGAAGATGCAAGTAACGCTGATGACACTTTCTCTCTATTTATGGGTGATGAGGTTGAGCCTAGAAGAAGATTTATTGAAGAACACGCTAAAGATGTAAAAGTATTGGATATTTAATCTATTTAGAAGTTTGAAAAAGTTTTTCAAAAAATTAAACTTTTTTACTCTTCTTTTTTCAATTTAAAATGAATAATTGACATTATAACTATCCCTATCAAACCAACAAAAATCCCTGCTTGTAAAAAAACTACCATTCAAAACCCCTTTTTTCCCTATTCTAACAAAATATTTTTGCTAAAAATCAATTTTTTTCAACTGACAGTTTAAGTGAAACTAAAGAATATGATTTTTTTTGACAAATCTATTTTTAAATGATTTCTTTATATAATTTTAGCACTAAAAGCTTTTTTTGAGGATTTTTAAAAGAGGCTGTAAGTAACTCCCGAGAAGATGCGCAACCGACCAAAGTGACTCATCTTCTCAAGAAGCATTAAAATTATAGCAAGAGATAGCTACTAATGCAATATTTTTCTATTGTCAGTTTAGTTATTTTACAAAATAGCCATAAAAATCCTCTGCTACTTTAGAATCTTATTCTAAAGAGTATGCACAAAAGAACCTAAGTCAGAATCTATGAATCTATATTTATAGCTTTTGATACGGTTTATGCGTGAAAATAGACTATTTGGGTGCAGATATTCTCTCTTTTATAGAGTCTAACTCTCTTTAGATTCTAGCTCTCTTTCTCTAAAATCAACTATTTA
>Ga0193959_1000119_pt1 | contig 31383 bp, 49 predicted proteins | sample FB_2_MG_FD_140333 | JGI IMG/M metagenome (GOLD analysis project Ga0193959, IMG submission 140333) | Microbial mat bacterial communities from the Broadkill River, Lewes, Delaware, United States - FB_2_MG | ecosystem: Environmental > Aquatic > Freshwater > River > Microbial mats | place: USA... | reverse complement strand
GCAACAACAAGCGTTCTTAATGCATATGGATTGAAGCTAGAAGAAACAGATAGAGTTCAAGGCATACTTATTCAGACTCAGAACAAAGGTAAAACAACACTTGATGAACTCTCAAAAGTAATGGGTAATATTAACCCTATTGCTGCAAGCTTAGGATTTAGCTTTGAACAAGTTGGCGCAGCAATGGCAAGTATTACCGCAAAAGGTGTTCCGACTTCTCAGGCTGCAACTCAATTACGATCATTGTTATCGGAAATTTCAAAAGAAGGAACTAAGGCGAGTAAAGCACTAGCGGAAACTTACCAAAACACAGAATTTGCTGGCGAATCATTTGAGGTTTTAACTCGAAAAGGAATTTCTGTAGATCAGATATTAAACGACATGTCCAGGACCGCTGACAAGAACGGTATTTCTTTGAAAGATATGTTTGGATCTGTAGAAGCTGGAAATGCTGCCTTGTTATTAAGTGGCGAAAATTCAAAAACATACAGTGACAATTTACAAGCCATGGGCGACGTTGCTGGTGTTGTTGATGAAGCTTTTGAAAAAGTGGACCAAACACTTCAAAGTAAGTTGAACAAAACCCTTAATAAGCTTACAAATATAGCTATTAAATTTTATGATATTCTCGAACCGGTTGTTAACGGACTACTTGATATGGTTAATCATATTTTAGATTTTGATACAGTTGGTCAAATTATGGTTGTTGTTCTAGGAACCATCGTTGCTTTAGTTACCGCTTATCACATTCAACAAGCTGTAGCAAGTATTCAAGCTGCTATATGGACCGTCACAAGCGGAACAGCAGCAACAGCGACAACAGCATTAGGTGCAGCGTTTCAATTCTTACTAGGACCTATTGGACTTGCAATTATAGCCATAGGAGCGGTTATCGCAATAGGTGTATTGCTTGCTAAGAATTGGGAAACTATATCTAGGGATATGAATAGATTAGGAAATGCAATAGCTCAGGGATTCTTAAACTCTATGAATTGGATTGTTGATAGCGTAACGGGGTTGATTGATTTCTTAACAGGAACATTCCTAAATGTTTGGGAAGGTGTATGGACTGGTGCTTTAAGCATATTCCAAGGTATTTGGAGTGGTTTAGTTGAGTTCTTTAAGCTACCATTCAACGCAGTAATTGAAGGAATCAACATGTTTATTAAGGCTTTAAACCTTATTAAAATACCTGATTGGGTACCTGGATTCGGTGGTGCTGGTTTTAATATTCCTGAGATACCAAAGTTAGCAAAAGGCGGTGTTGCTTTTGGTGAAACTTTAGCAATGGTGGGAGATAACCCTGATGCAGCAATCAATCCTGAAGTTGTGGCTCCTGTGAACGTTCTTAAATCCATGATTACCGACATAGGCGTAAACCAAAAACAAATACAACCGATTAAACTTGATGCAATATTGCAACTTGACGGATCAACTATTGCTAGGTCGGTTATTGAGTACGAAGATGAGGAAAGAAGCTATTTTTAGCTTCTTCTTCTTGGAGGTATTATGATTAGATGCGAAATAAATGGCATAGAATACAGGCTTACAACAAAATTAAGAATTATAGAGCACATAGGCAATAACACAAAAACAACTATCCAAGTAAAAGTTGACGATCAAGACATTCCTAAAGCTTATGATGTTGTAGAAATATTTGATGATGCAGATCCTGGCAATAAAATATTTGTCGGTGTTTGCGGTTCTCCAAAATCGCCTGTTTATAATTCGATAAATGACGTTAAGATTTATACACTCGATTGCAGAAACATTAATAATATTCTTGCTAAAAGATTAGTGAATTATGCCGAAGAAGGAAAAAATATTACTCAGGTTGTTACAGAAATATTTAATCAGTTCATTTCGACCGAAGGTATTTCTTTGGGGCAAATTGACGATTTTAGCAACATAACGCTTGAAAGGTATGTTGTACCCAATTTGCCTTTAAACGACGTTTTAACAGAACTTGCGAACGTATCAAGCGCTATTTGGAATGTTGGCAATGACAAAGTGTTTAACTTTATCAAAAAAGAAACTTTTAACGTATTTGATAGACAGATAACGGCTTTATTTTCTCCTTTTGCTAACTTCGGACACAAGACAACTGACGTTGACGTAAGAACAGTTCAAATAATTACTGGCGGAACGCAAGTTACAAGCGAACAAACTGAACGATTCGTTTATGATGGAAATAACAATAGCTTTAATACCGTATTTCCGCTTATTCAAAAGCCTAGCATAAACGTTAATAATGTAGCTGTTGACCCTTCAAGAATCGGGATTAATGGTATTGACAACGATAATAGCGAAGTTTATTTTCTATTTTCCAACAGGAGCAACACTGTAAATTATAAGTCGGAAAGCAATTTTTTATCTACAAATGACGATGTAGACATTATTTATTTTGGAGAGTTTGCCACAAGGGTAAGAGCGTCAAACTCAGAAGCTATTGAAAGAATATCGTCAAAAACTGGATTTAGTGGACTGATTGAGAACGTAACAGACAACCCAACGCTTGAATCAATTAATGATGCTAATTTATTTGCTAATAGCTTACTTGAAAACTTTGACTCTGAACGCGGAGAGATAAAAGTTAAAGTAACAAATACAAAATTGAGAAGATTAGGGTATAATTTAGATAACTTTAGCATTTCAACAATATTCGATTTTAACATTCCCGAAATAGGAATCGTTGGAGAATTTGTTATTACTGAAAGAGAAATTGAACCATTGATAATCGACAACGCTATAGATAACCTTCAGGCAGTTGTTAAGTTGAAGGACAGAAACTTTATGAGAAGTTATGGCCAAGATATTAAGTCGTTAACTTCAGGCGTTAGAAATCTATCTATTAGGCAAGATGAAATTATTATTCAAAACATTAACAGCGAAGAAGTTATTGAATTTACCGAAACAACTCAATTTGCGTTTAACAACGCGATTTACCCTGTTGCATCTTCTACAGATAGCAACTTGTATGATCCTATGACTTCAGGAGATTTAGGAGGTGCTTACCCTGTATAATGAAAGTATGAAATGCGAGGGATTTTTTAAATTTGAATTTTTTCAAGATGGCAAATTTATTGGTGATACTGAATGGTTTAAAAACCAATTAACAGTAGCTAATAGAGAGTACAGGCAATCTATGCTTGACGGAACAGCTGTGTCAAAAGGTTACGGTATTGATGATTTAAAAATACTGTATATCGGACTCGGAGACGGAACAACAGAAGCTTTAGCCACTGATACACAACTAGAAAACGAGTTGTTTAGACGTGCAGTTACAAGCGTTGTCACAGTTAATGATGAAACTCAAACAATTACTGTTTTTCCTCCGCCTGTGGCAAATTTTAGAATCAGAGAAATAGGCGTATTTTGCGTTGGAGCAACAGACCAAGCAAATACCGGTTTAATGATTAGCAGAATTAATGTTGACGTTACAAAAACGTCAAATATAACAATGAATGTTGTTCGTATGGATAGGACGGTGATTTAATGGCTTATAATAAGCATTCGTGGATAAGTAGATTAGGAACGTTGCTAAATAGATTTAGAAAAGAGTCTGAAACATCAACTCATGTTGTGCTTGTTAATGAACCTGAATCTATAACGGAACCAGGAACAAGTATTAACGTTGGATGGTTAAACGAAATGGAAGAAGGGATTTTTCAAGCTCACGTTACTGCTGACGGAAACACTTCTAGCATTTCTACAATAAACGGGCAAATTACAACTATTCAAGAAGATATTAGTTTTTCTGTAAACGACGTATCTATTAATTCGGCTAGTTGGGTTGATAATACAGGAACCTTAGGATTTTGGACGTTTGATATTACTGATTCTAGAATAACCGCTTCTGCGGTTGGAATAGTTGGATTTGATAAAGCAGATAGAGTTAACGTTGTTTCAGATGGAATACTTCAGCAAAACGACACTCTTGCTGGCATATTAAGAATTTATGCTACGCAGCAACCAACAAACAATTACACTGTTGATATTTTGGTAGGGGGTCAGTAAATGGCTAGAGGAATAAATAACATAGGCGGAGGCGGGGTTGATAGTTACAACCCTACGTACACAAGAAAAGTAAACTACGGTCAAACTTTAGTTGCTGAAGATCTTTTTTACGCAAAATTAGAATACGGACTTCTTACAACTTCTCAACCTCCAGGAATAAGTTCAGATTATGACAGAAGTGTATTTGATTCTACAGAAACATTTTTAGCGACAAATAGCGGATCGAGTGGTTCGTTAGAAATTTTCAGAAACAATTTTGATGGAACGTTTACACAAATGACTATTGACGGACTTGTTCCTGATTCAATAAAGCAATTGTCTATAGAACTTGACGAAACTGGAACCTTTAGGGTGGCCATGCAAAGAGGAACAGAGATAAGATTTGCTATTTATAATAGTTCTTTGGATAGATTTGAAATTCAAAGTGGTTCGGAGACAATAGAATCAGGAATTTCTTCTATGTTTTTAAAATGGTCAAGGAATTGCGAATATTTGTTTTATGGTTATTTTGAAGGTGTTGGAGCTTCTGACAATTCAATGAATATTTTCAGAAGAACAGGAAACAACTACTCCGAACTTACTTATGGATCATCTGTTCAGTTTATTAATGTTATAAGCGGGATTTCGTGGTCAAGAGAAAGAAATGTTTGTTATATCTTAACTTGGAACAGAGGTGCAAACACAAGAAATATAGTTAGGCTTGATATAAACGGAGACAGTTTTGACGGCTCGTTGTTATTAACATTCCCGTCGGATGAGCAGTATTTAGATTTAGAAATCGATCTATTTAACAAAAAAATGCTTATCGCAGAAGGATTAGGAAGCTATCTTTTGATGTATTCGTTAACGGAGACCGATTCTTCGTCAACAATATCTTTGCTGCAAAGGATACAAATATCAGCAATAAACAATGAAACAGACTTAAATTTTAGACCTCTTTCAAGAATAAACAAAGATAATATGATAGTTTATTTAATTAACCAAGAAGCTTCAGACAGAAACAATCAAACTATTTCTTGCGTAAAAATTTACGGCGATCAAATAAATGTAATAGATACTTTAAGTATTCAAACTTTAGGAAACTCAAAAGCTTACATGACAACGTTTTCAGAAAACTTTATTGTAATGGCTACTGCAAGTGGCGTTAAATCAATTCCTATTAACATGAACACAACTAAAGTTATCGCAAACGGATTGGTACAAGTAATTAGTCCTACAAATTCTAACATTATCGGAGTAATTACTGAAAACGGAGTTAACGGAGATTACAAGCAAGCGGATATTTTAATGAGGTGATTATATGGCAAGAGGTTTAGTAAAAGGAATACCAAGCGGAACCGGAAAAGGAATAACGGGTGCTATTCAAAAAGATTTAGTTTACGGAGAATCTATTAGTTCTAAAATGTTAGCGATAGCAAAAACCGAAATAGGGATTTATGAGCGTTCAATAACTATAGATTCTTCAAAAATAGGAACTGTTTTAACTAATTATCCATCTAGAGTTGAATTAACTTCTTCTAATTTTGATTTTTCTAAAGTAAGAGAAGATGGAAACGATATAAGATTTTTAGACGGATTAGATAATTTAATACCGTTCGAAAAAACTTACTTTAACAAAAGCGAACAATCAGCTGTTTTTGATGTTAAAATTGCTACCGTTTCTTCTTCTTTAAATACAGTTTTTAGCATGGTTTATGGAGACGACTCTAGCAATGATAAAAGCAACAAAACCGAAACATGGAATGACGATTACGAAGCTGTTTTGCATTTGGGTGAGTCTTTAGAAGATAGCACAGGAAATGGAAATAATGGAACAAATGTAGGAACAACTGTTGTAGAAGGAATAAGCGGAAAAGCCAGAAATTTTAACGGCTCATCAAGAATAAATTTAAACGATTCTACTTTGACAGACAATACAGGCGGAATACACAACACAACAATTCAAGCTATCGTCAATCAAGATGATTCAAATTTAGATCAATCTATTTTAACGTATAGGGGTCAATCCGAAAATTTACAAATGAACTATTTTATAACAAACTCCGGCGTTAACAATAATTATCCGTTTTATGATACTTTTCCGCCATCCGGAGGAGCTATACTTTTTAATCAAACTGTTCCTATAAATACATTTAATTTAATTCAAGCATCAATAAGCCAAAATAGTAATTTTGCAAAACTCGATATAAATAAACTAACTTCCGATTCCGTTTATTCCGAAACTTATACCGGATCAAAAGCAACTTCTTTAAATATAGGAGCTTTATCTTCTCCTTCATTTTCTAATTTTTTTAGAGGTAAGATTCAAGAAGTAAGAATTTTAAAAAATAATCTAAGTGATGATTGGAGATTGGCTGATTATTATAATCTTTTAGAAAAGTCATTAATATCAATTGGACCAGAAACGGGTGGCGGGTCGGAAACAACAAAAATATTTGCAACAACCGACATATCAGAACTTCAAAACGCAACCGAGCTTGTGGTAACTGAAGATTCAAGAATAGCCGAAGAAACAGGTTCGGTTTTGTCTATTCTTCGATAAATGGTATAATTTGCCTAGGAGGTGATATTATTAAAAATATTGCAATTATTCAACCGTGGATCGGTAAAGATGTTATTTTTACTAGCGCGTTCGGAGAAAGGATTCATCCGACAACTAAAAAAAGAAGTTTTCATAATGGAATCGACGTGGTTATACAAAACGATATCGTTACCGCTTGTTATCATGGAATCGTTGAGTTTTGTGGCCAATGGAAAGATGAATACTCAAAAACCGCTGGAAAAGTTGTAGTTTTAAAACATTATGACCACGTTGGGAACTATCAAGGAAAAAGCCGTTATTACCATCTTAAAGAGGTTTTAGTGTCGATAGGTGATAATGTAAGCGTTGGTCAGAAAATAGGCGTACAGGGTTGGTCTGGAAGGGTATACCCACCAAATGCAAAAGGCAAACATCTTCATTTCGAAATTGAAGATCAAAATGAAAAAAAGTTGGACCCTTGCGACTTAATCAACATTATCGGAGTTCCGCAACAAAAAATTAAGTACAAAACTTGGTCTGAGCCTATTTTTATCGAACTTAATCAAGCTGGTTATATTTGGTCAGAAAGAAGATTCGATGAACCTATTACTCGCGGAGAGTCCATGGCTGCTCAACACAAACAATTAAGCAAGGAAGGTAAAATATGATTGTAGAAATTGCAGAAAAAGTTAAAAAAGCATTAAAGTTAAGTTTTAAAGAATTTATTACACTAGCATTGTTATTTGTTATTTTAGCGCTTGTTGTTCAGACGAATACAACTGTTAACCTTCAGGAAGAACGTTGGTATGATGCTACGCTAGAAAACGGTGTTGCTGTTATGAACACGCTGCAAAGTCAAGGGTTTACTTCAGCGAATGAAATTGCTTCTTTTTTAGCTCCTAAACCAGCAGGTAGGACCAACTTAAAAACAGCTGTTAAGAACGACAAAATATACGATTGCCTTGTAGATACATATGGAGACTTGGCAAAACAAGCAAAAATAGCTGTTGATTTTTAGAAAGGACACATTATGGAAGATAAAAAAGTTACTTTTGTGGACGTAATTGAAAGATTAACCGACAATATTGTAATTTTTATTGTAATAGGCGTTTTATCAGTATGCATGTTTGTATTTCCTGACATGAGAGAAAAAATTGGAGTGGCGCTTATAGGAGCTTTAAACCTTATTATCGGAAAATTGTTTTCAAACAAAAAGAAAAGTGATACAATGTAATTAACCTAAAATATTTCTTATATGTGCAAGACTCTTGAAAAAACCGCCCTTTACCTATTTTGGCGGTTTTTCTATTTAATCCAACAAAACATTAGACCAATATAGATAGACACCTTCGGGTGTCTTTTTTCTTTTTTTAAAAAACTTTTACTATATTACTTTACATACATACCTATGTTTGGTATAATACATATGAAAGGTGGTGAAACAATGAAAAAAGTTGTTTTGCATACTTCGGTAAAAAAGGAAACGAGAGCAAGACTGAAGTATTTGGCAGATTTGTCTGATATGCCGATGAATGAGTATATTGACAAGTTAGTAAAAGAAGTATTTGAGAAAACGAAAGAGGTGTAGGTGTGAGAATTATTAAGTTATTAGGTTTAAAGATTAGCGATTTTAAAGGTATCAAGGAATTTGAGTTAAACGCAGAAGGAAAAAGCATTACTATTACCGGTGGTAATCGTCAAGGTAAAACAACTATCAATGATGCTTACACGTGGTGTTTATCTGACAAAGACAGCCAAGGCAAAACAGATTTTGAGATCAAGCCTAAAGTAAACGGTGCTATGGTCCCTATGACTGTTCCGACTGTAGAAATTAAATTTGATGTTGACTCAGAAGTATGCACGTTGAGAAAAGAGCATCACGAGAAGTGGAGAACACCGCGCGGTTCTGTAGAAAAAGTATTTGATGGCTACACTAACAATTACTTTGTTGACGGTGTAGAAGTTAAAAAGAAAGAGTATGTTAAGTTTACCGAAGAATTATTCGAGGTTGACAACGACACTATGAAGCTTCTTTCAAGTACAGGCGCTTTTACTAACCTCAAATGGGATGAACAATATAGTATTATTGCTGGTGTTATTGGTATTCCTAGTGATGCTGATATGGCTGTAAGTGGTGGTTTTGACGATTTGCTAGAAGCGTTTAGCGAAAAGGGTTTTGACAATTTTCGCAAGGTTAAACAACAAGAATTTACCAACCTATCAAAAGTAGTTAAAGACATTCCTTTGAAGATTACAGCTGCTAAAGAATCATTGAGCGAAACTCCAGCAACACAAGCGGACATCGACAAGTTAAGAGCATCGAAATCAACAATCGAAACTGAGATTACAGAACTTACTAAGCAAATTGCAAAAGGTGACGTTAACGAAGCAGTTGACAACATCAAGAGAAACATTCGCAATGTTGAAAGTGAAATGTCGGCTTATGAGTCGCAGATTAACGCAGACTACCGAAGCGAATGCCAACGCATTAAGGACCTTGCATCTTCTCATGTATCTAAGATTAATGACCAGGAGCGAGTTATTAGAGGTTTACAAAGCGACGTTAACGTTAACGAAGAGTCTATTCGTAGCTTTGAAAATTCTATTAAGTTCAACCAAAATAGAATTAACACTTGCAGCGTAGAAAGAGACGAATTAGCTAATAGATGGAAGGAAGCTAATAAATCAGAATTTGACCGACATGCTGCAACTTGTCCGACTTGTGGCCAAGGTTTACCAGCGGATCAAGTTGATAAGTTAGCTAATGATTTCAATTCTTGCAAAGTTGAAAAGTTAAAAAGATTTGAAAATCAAGGCGCCGACATCAAAAAAGAAGTTTCTGAGTTAGAGAAAGTTATTGAAGCTAACAATAATGAAATTAAAAAGCTTCAGAATCTTGTATTAGAGCACAGATCATCGTTATCAATTGAAAAAGAAAAGTTGCAAGAATTGATATCTTCTACAACGCCAGGCGAACCACCTCAACCAGTGTACAGCGACAATGCGGAGTGGAAAAGCAAGAACGCTGAGTTATTGGACCTTCGCACTAAGTTAACTAAAGAACTATCAAAAGATACCGAAGATAAATTTGAGGTTTCAAAGCAGCAGTTAAGCGATCTTAAAGTTAAGTTGGGCGAAGTTTCTAAAGAAATTGAGGATCTTGTTAAAGAACTTCATCATTATACCGAAGTTCAGAAAACAATCGATGATTTCAAAGAAGAACACGAAGAAAAAGGCAAGAAACTTGCTGAGATTAAAAACGTGTTATTCCGTTGTGACGAGTTTGTTAAGTACAAAATGAACTACGTTGACAACAAGCAATCTAAATATTTTAAATTCTGTAACTTTAAGTTAATCAACGAGTTAATTAACGGTGGAACAGAGCCGTGTTGTGTAATTACTGTTGATGGTGTTGAGTTTAACTCTATTAACCACGAATCGAAGGTTAACGCTCAATTAGAGGTATTAAACGTGTTAAGTAAGTATAACCAGTTACAACTTCCTGTATTTATGGACTTCGCTGAGTCTGTGGAAACTGGTATGTTGTTAAAGGATAATGAACTTCAAACCATTAGGTTAAAGATGGTTGAGGGTGCTAAGTTAGGTGCAGAGAAAGAGGTATAAGAATGAGTAATCAGGTAATGGAGCAAGAAAAAAGAAGTATGACGTACTCGGTTAACGGCGAAGAAATTAAGTTAAGCCCTGCTATTGTCACAAAGTATTTGAAGAGAGGTAACAAGGATTTAACGGATCAAGAAATCACAATGTTTATGATGCTTTGCAAAACTCAGCGTTTGAATCCGTTTTTAAACGAAGCTTATGTTGTTAAGTTTGGTCAAGATGCAAACATTATTGTTGGAAAAGGCGCGTTTATGAGACGTGCCGAAACAAACAAGTGTTACGAAGGCTTTGAAGCTGGTTTAATTGTTTTAAGAAATAACGAAGTTATTCATACCGAAGGCAATTTTAAGTTAAAAGATGATGTGTTATTAGGTGCATGGGCCAAGGTTTATCGATCTGATAGAAAGTACCCAACAATATCACAAGTTCCGTTTGATGAATATACAACTGGTAAAAGCACATGGTTGCAGAAACCAACGACAATGATTAGAAAAGTAGCGATTGTTCAGGCTATGCGCGAAGCTTTTCCGTCTGACTTAAACGGCATGTATACTTCTGAAGAAATTGACACTGATGAAAACTTAGAAGTTGTTGACGATGCTGTTTCTGAAGTAAAAAAAGAAGTCGAAACCAACGCCAACCAGCAGCAAGCTCAACCAAACTTTAGCAGACAAGCCGATGTTGTGGAAGCCGAAGTTGTAACAGAACCAGTGCAAGCTACTATGGATATACCTTTGGAAGATGCCGAAGATATGCCTGATGTATTTAAGTAAATGGAAGTTAAGGTAATCGCTTCGGGATCCAAAGGTAATATGTACGTGGTTACTGGTGACAATGAGAGTTTAATTATTGAGGGTGGTGTTAAAATTGACACCTTTATCAAGGCTATCGGCGGTTTAAATGCCGTCGGTTGTCTTGTCTCCCATGAACATAACGATCATAAGCGTTGCGCCGAAAAAGCATCGAACCAGTATGGAATACCTTTGTATATGTCGCAAGGTACACTTGATGGCATTTCTAAATTAGACAACGCAAACATTGTTAAATCGCATGATACCTTTAAAGTTGGGAAAGAGTTTCAGGTATACGCATTTGACACCGAACACGATGTATCAGAGCCTTTAGGCTTTTTGGTTTACCATACGCCAAGTGGTAAACAAGTGTTATTCATAACTGATAGTTATTATAGCAAGTATGTATTTAACGACATTGATTTAATTATGGTTGAGTGCAACTATAATGATGATGTGTTACAAAGAAACATTGACAAGGGTAATATTGACCCTTCGAGGTACAAAAGGACGTTAAAAAGCCATTTTGGACTAAATAACGTTATTAAGTTTTTAAACAGTTGCAAACTTACCAACACTAAAAAAATTATGCTTCTTCATTTATCTGACGGTAATAGTCATGAACAAAGCATGATTGATGCAGTTGTGAGAGCAACAGGAAAGCAAACAGTCGCTGCTTCCCCAGGAGTTAGCGTAAACATTTAGTAACAACAACGTAACAAGGATGTACCACACTAACATTTTGTCACCTCGAAAGGGGTGATTTTTTTATTTATAAAAATACATAAAAAAACCTTGACATTATGTATTTGAAGTAATAAAATAGTAATAGAAAGAGAGGTGTAACAGTGAAAAAATACAAGTTACAAAATATGTTGGATGCCAGAAAGAGAAAAGGTCTTTCGCAAGAGAATTTAGCGGATATTTGCGGGTGTTCTCAACGTCAAATATCTCAGTTTGAAAATTGCATTGTCGAACTTAGATCTAAAACTATTATTAAAATTGCAAACGAATTAGGCTTAACTTTTAAAGAAGTTGTTGAATGTAAAGAGGTGAAGTAAATGATTTTGAAGTATGATTTTAGAGGTGTTGGTCCTGTTTTTTCAAATGTTACTTACGCAGGAATTGAAACAGGTGGTGACGTTTTGTTGATTGAATACTCTGAAACGCGCGAGGTACAAATTGAATTATCTGATTCGAATTGCATCGAACTTTACTCAGACGATATGAAGCTTATTCATAAGTACAAGTAGGTGATGACATGGCAAAAGGTTGGGTAAGCCTTCACAGAAAAACATTAGAAAATCCTGTGATATGTAAAGATAGTGATTATTTTTCCGTGTGGTGTTACCTTCTTATGAATGCAACGCATGAATGTTACGATGCAGAGTTTAAAGGCGAAAGGATAACGCTTAAAAAAGGGCAACTTATAACAGGAAGAAAAGCCATTTCGGAAAAATTTAACATTTCCGAAAGCAAAGTACAGCGCATACTAAAAAGGTTCGAAATCGAACAACAAATTGAACAACAAACCAGTTCTCGGAAACGGCTGATTTCAATAGTTAACTGGTCTTTGTATCAAGGAAGTGAACAACAAATTGAACAACGAGTGAACAACAAACGAACAACAAGTGAACAACAAGTGAACACAAACAATAATGTAATAACAAAAGAATGTAATAATGCTAATAAGAAAACATCTTCTTCACAAACCAAGTTTGATGAAGATGGGAATGAATACCGATTAGCAAAATTTCTTTATCAAAACATTATTAAAAATCGACCTGAGTTTAAGAAACCTAATTTGCAAAGTTGGGCGAAAGAATTTGATAAGATCCTTAGGATTGATAAAAGACAACTTGTCGAAGTTAAGAGTTTAATAACATGGGTTCAGAACGACTCTTTTGAAATGAGTAATGTTATGAGTCCTGGAAAGCTCAGAAAGCGTTACGATCAACTAGCTATAAAAATGAATCGAACCAGCAATACTAATCAACAAAGCGAAAACCCTTTTGCTAGGGTTGTTTACGAAGAATTGGAAAAGAAAGGCGGTTATTGATGAACCGAGAAGAAACAGGAAAGATCTTATTTATTATTTCAGGCATGTTTCCGAGACAATACTCGAATATGTCCCCTCAACAAATTGATGCTATTACGTCAACGTGGGCTGATATGCTAGAAGATTACGAATTTTCTACAGTACAACAAGCGGTAAAGGCTTTATTTGCTACTAGCAAATGGCCACCAAGCATAGCTGAAGTCATTGAGAAGTGTCAGTATATCTTAAACGGCGGTCAAGAACCACTTAACGAACAAGCAGCATGGTCATTGGTTAACAAGGCTATTACGAACTCTAGCTACCATGCCAAGGAAGAGTTTGAAAAGTTACCAAAGGTTATACAGAACGTTATCCATGACCCAGGGCAACTAAGAGAATGGGCGCGTAGCGAGAAATCAAGCATTGAAACTGTTGTAGCTTCAAACTTTATGAGAAGTTACAAAACCGAATTGGTTAGAGAAAAAGAACAACAGGCATTACCTGAGTCTGTGAAAACTTTGATTTCTAGTATTGATGTGAAGATGATTGAGTAGAAAGAGGTGTAGTATGAACGATAAATGTTTTAAGATTTTAAACGATAGATTAATTACTGGTTTGACAGCGTTATTGATTTTTACAATCATACTAGGTGCATGGAATATTAATTTAACGCTCAAATTTAACGCACAACAGGAAAACATTGAGTCTTTGACTAATTATGTGACCAATCAGCAAAAAGAGCTTACAGAGTTAACTAGGGACGTAAACAGAAACACGGAAACAATCGATTTTACGTCTGTTGAGATTTGGGAACTTAGGACGCAGCATCTTGAACCTCTGCTTGATATGGTTAAGAATACCAACGAGAAGTTGGTTGAGATTTTGGGAAGGTATGGTGAGTAGGGTGGCTAAAAAAATAAAAGCTTACGAATGCGAATATTGTCACAAAAAGATACTTAGAAGCAAAAGCGGTATTAGGAACCACGAAAAACGGTGCTTTTGGAATCCTAAAGTTAAGGCTTGTATGACTTGCAGTAATTACATTAGAGGTGGTCATTATGCACATTCTTGTTTTCATCAATCGATGAATACAGAAAACGAATTCAAAGTTGACAGAACCATTAAAAAACTACAATTTAATTGCAGTTTGTACGAGTACGACGAAATGAATAATGAAGAAAGAAAAAGACTTAAAGATGAACAAGATTATGATGCTAAAGCAGATTGGGACGATTACTATGACAACATCGGAGTAAATTGTTAGAAAGAGGTGATCTAATGGCAATTATTAACGCAGTATATACGCTTGAACACAACGGCGAAGATTTTATTAACAGAGATAAGGTACGCATAGGCTACAAGCAAGGCGAAAGCGTTCAGTTTGTTGAAGGTTTCTTAATTTTAACGGCTAATTGGGTATTAGTTGGCGATAAGTATATTAAATCTAAAGACATTGTGTCGGTTGAAAGGTTGGTGTAGGTGTGAATAAATCTGTGGATAGTGTGGATAGATGCCGAACATGTATTTTTAATCATTACTTAGCCGAAAAAGAAGATTACACAATCGATTATTGCATGAGTCCATGTCATATATGCCTTGAAGAAGGTGGCGACATGTACGTTTCGGAAAAAGAATACAAAAGGTTTGAAAAATCTCAAACGGTGGTTGTTTTAGAGATATCAGGAACATTCCCAAGTTTAAATCAATACATTGCTGCAATGAACCGAAATAGGCATAGCGGTAACAAAATGAAGCAAGATGAAACCGATCGGGTCCAGTGGTTAGCAACTCAGGTAAAGCAAAAGTTTACTAAGGTCCACCTAACCTTTAGATGGTACGAGAAGAACCGAAAACGCGATTTAGACAACGTTGCTTTTGCCAAGAAGTTTATTCTTGATGGACTTGTAAAAGCTAGTGTAATACCTAATGATGGATGGAAAAACGTTGTAGGTTTTGAAGATAAGTTTTATGTTGATAAAGACAATCCAAGGGTTGTTGTTGAGATTTTGGAGGTTGAGTGATGGAATTTAACATTAATGAATGGCAAGAAATTTATGATGTAAAAATATTAAAAATAAACAATGATTTTAAAGATATCAAATGGTACACGTATATTACACAAGAAGAATTTGGGAAAATTTTAACATATTCAACAATTGAACCAGGCAAGTATTATTCGCCATTAAAAGATAAATTTATTGTTATTTACAAAGTTTACGTTGATGGAAACTGGTGCGCTTTTGATGAAATTAGTGGTGCTTTACAAATGGTAGATACGGCAATCGACGAATACGAAGAAGTACTAATTAAGAAAACATTAATGTGGTCTAAGGAGTTTGAAGAACTCCCTGAGTTTGAAGGGTAGGTGCAAGATGAACAATAAACAAACCAAGAAAATAACAGTTGAAGTCAATGGCGAGGTTTCTTTAGAGGAACTTCACAAGCAATCAATGAAAGTTTTTAGATGGGTTAACAACAGGATGAAGGTTAATACTCACGTTCGCATTACGTTTAATAGGTCTATGGCTATGGCTGTTGTAAAGGTTGATAAGAAGCATGATCTTGTTTGGAAGGCTGTGAGGGATGAATAACGTTAGGGTTTTTGAAGCATTTAGCGGTTATGGCTCACAAGATTTAAAACTAACATATGACGAAATAAACCATACTAGCGCCGGGATTGCAGAAATCGAACCTGACGCAATTGTCGCTTATGCTTCTATCCGATTTAATTTAGATAATTATTTTGAATATCCGTCGATTGAAATTATGAAAGAAGAACTTATAAAAGCTAACGTTGGTTATGACTTTAAGAAAAGCAAATCAAAAATACCAAGAATGAACGACAAAAAGTTGCATCAACTATACAAAGCACATATATTGTCTAAAAATTTTGGAGACATATCGCGTGTAGATCCTTACCAATTACCTGACCATGACTTGTTTACTTATAGCTTTCCTTGTACTGATATTAGTTTAGCAGGAAAGCAGCAAGGGTTTAAAGAAGGCTCTGGAACATCATCAAGCTTGCTTTGGGAATGCAGAAAAGTAATAACAGTGAAACGTCCTAAAATATTGATGATGGAAAACGTTGAACCTCTTGTTCAAAGTAAGCATATTAAAGACTTTAACAAATGGTTAGCTGAATTATTTGATCTTGGCTATAACAATTATTGGCAAGTTGTTGATGCTTCTGAAAGAGGTGTCCCACAATCAAGAAAACGAGTATTTGCAGTTTCGATTTTAAGAGATTATGACAAAGGAACCTTTAAGTTTCCTAAAAAAATACCATTAACAACCAGGTTAATTGATTTATGCAATGATAATGTAGATGAAAAATATTATATTTCTACAGATAAGTGCGAAAGATTATTAAGTGAATTGCAATCAGGTCAAGAACGACACAAAATTGTTGTAAAAGAAGCAACAACAAAAGGTTACGACATAGCAAATATAGGCGACTCGATAAATATAGGTCAACCTAACAGTAAAATTAGAAGAGGTCGTGTTGGAAAGCAAGTTGCTAACACTATTACGACTCAGAATGAACTTTGTGTTGTTGAACCGAAACTTGTTTGTGTAGGTGAAGTTAATATTAATGCAAAGGATCAATGCAAAAGAGTGTACAACCCTGGTGGAGTAGCGCCAACTTTGACAACTATGCAAGGCGGTTATCAAGAACCTAAGATACTAACTTGCGGAAACATTAACCCAAGCGGTAACGGAATAAATGGAGAAGTTATTAATTCTAAAGGTTTAAGCAAAACTATTACAACAAACAAGGGAGAAGGTCCTAAAGTGTTATTTAATTACCGAATCAGAAAACTTACACCTACAGAGTGTTTACGATTAATGGGTGTCAAAGACAAAGATATTAATAGCATGATCGATGCAGGTTTAAGTAATTCGGCATTATACAAATTAGCAGGAAACAGCATTGTAACTAATTCTATGGATTTTTTAAAGTCCGCTATTAAATCGACAAGCGATAAAAAAGTAGAGCAGGTGAAAAAAACAGGGTTGTACCAGCAACTCAGCATGTTTTAGAAAGAGGTTATTATGAAAATAGGTCAAGAGGTAGAAATCAAGGTAGCAAACAAGTGCAAGAAAACTGAGTACATCAAAGGCAAGGTGATTGCTCTATACCCTCATTTTGCTAGGGTTATGACTAAGGCAGGGTATACGGTTTGTGTTAATGAGTTTGATTTGAAAGGCGATAAATAGTATGAAAATAGGACTAGTTGATGCTGATAGAGAAAGTGGCAGATTTAGCAGACAAAAAACAATATTTCCTAACATAGCTTTAATGAAATTATCTTCTTGGCATAAAAGCAAAGGAGATGAAACAGAAATAGCTATACCGATGATGCCGTATGACAAGATATACATTTCAAAAGTGTTTACAGATACACCAGACATTGAAACGATTTTTAATTGCAATAATGTGATTAGGGGTGGCGCTGGTTATGATCTTGACAACAAGCTTGAATACGATGTAGAACATAGTTATCCTGATTATGATTTGTACGGAATTAAAAATACAGCATACGGATTTCTAAGTCGCGGTTGCCCTCGGAATTGTTCTTTTGCAATGTGTCCCAACACCAAGGAATGAAAAGCGTAAAAGTTGCGGACTTAGACGAATTTTGGAAAGGTCAAAAATTAATAAGACTTCTTGACCCTAACATATTAGCCAGTTCTAGTAAGTATGATTTATTGCAACAACTTATAGACTCTGAATCAAGCATTGATTTTACGCAAGGTTTAGATATACGTATGATGACTGATAAATCCATCGGATATATTGAACAACTAAAAGTTAAATCATTGCACTTTGCTTGGGACAATTATGAGTTCAGCACTTATGAACGTTTAAAACAATTTAGATCATCATTGCCAAAAGATAACAATAAAGTAGTGGTTTACGTTTTGTGTAATTACAACACAACGCACAAAGAAGATTTAGAAAGAGTGGAAATGCTTAGGGATCTTAATTACTTACCGTACGTTATGATTTATGACAAAGAAAATTTAAAAAGAGGACACATAACAAAAAGATTGCAAAGGTGGTGTAACAATCGTTGGTTGTACAAATCTTGCGATTTCAAAGATTATATTTAAAGGGCGAGTTGATCGCTCTTTTTATTTTGGGAATTATAGTTGACTTAAACAATTAATAGCGTTATAATTAAAGTGAAATTTAATTAATTTATTGGAAAGAGAGGTATATAAATGCAAAAATTAAGCGTCAAAAACTTTCCTGAAAACATTAGGAAACAGATTAAAAAAAAGAACATTACTCAGAAGCAACTTGCTAATGATGTAGGAATGACCGAGGTAATTGTATCTTGGTGGGTTAATGGCAAAGCGCACCCAACAATGAAAGCAGCGGTTAAGTTAGCTGAATACTTTGGGTGTGGCGTTGATGAGTTGTTGAAAGGAGACAAACAATGAAAAAGTGGAAAGAAAAAAGCAAAAGCGAGAAGCTAGAAGAGGTTGTCGGTATTTTGTTTATTGTTTTGATTTTGATTATGTTTATGTAGGGGGCAAATAATGAAAGAAGCTAGAAAAGGTATGAAGGTTAGAATCGTTAAGCATAAAGAACTGTGTCTTTGGCAAAGAAAACTTTTAGGTTGTGTTGGAGTTGTTATTGATAATGATGAAATGATTCCAAGAGTTAGGTTTGAAAATGGTTTAATCGGAAATATTGACGTCTTTAAACTCGAAGAAGTAAAAGAAGTCAAAGAAGTAAAAGAGTTTACTAAGGCTGATTTAAAAGATGGGGATGCTGATTGAATATAGGAATCCAAAAGATGAATCGAACGAAAAAAGAGTTGTTATTGGGGATTATATTTTTGTTGTTAACGGTTTTGGTTGCATGCATATCAAAAGGTTTAAAGAAGACTTAACCCGCACAGAAAATAGCGACTATGACATCATGAAAGTCTACGATCGTGGCGAACTAGTATGGGAGCGCGAAGAAGTCGTCACAGTTGGGTTTGATGAAATGGAAAATGGGTGTTTGTATACTAGCGCTTATACCAGTCAGAAGTACAAAATAGTTTCAAACACGCTTATGTTTTTAAATAAAGAAACAGGATGGAGTCCTAGTTGTCTTAACAACGATGAAGGACTTAAAAAACTTCGATTTGTTAAGGTGGTGAAGTGATGGTTAATGAAATTATTCAACACATGATTCAAAGCAAAAATCATCAAGATTTAATGGTAAACAACTCTTATTATTATCATTTAATTCAAGCGTTATCCAACAGAAAAAATGTCACAGAAGAAGCGGAAGCATTATCGGACACATTAATTGCTTTTTGCGAAGCTGTTAAATCGATGGAAAATGAACTAAATGAAATTTAAGAAAACGAAAACGTTAGGTATGTAGTTTTGAAAGAAGGTTAAGTGATGATAGTAAGAATTAAATGTTTGTTTGGGTTTCACGAATACAGATCGGAAGGGTACGGAAGATATAGGGTTCTTATTTGTAAACATTGTGGTCGTACTCCTTATGGTCCAAACTAGAAAGAAGGTAAACAATGAAAAAGAAAGATTATTTAGGCATAGCATTAGTGATGGTTATGGTAATATTTGTTGGTCTAGGCATGTTGTCTACGATCGAAGTATCAGAAGCAACGATTGAAAAACCGGCAGTAGAAGAACGCAAAGTTACCGATGACCAATTGTTAAGCATGATTTCTAGTTTACGAAGCGAAGTGGTTAGCGTGAAGGATAAAACTACAAAGCTAGAAGCTCGAAATAACGATTTAGAGAACAAATTAGAAAACGCTTGGGAAATTATCGACGGATTGCAAAGCGACGTTGTAATTAACGATTTTACGGTTGAGATACTTAATTTAGAAAGTATTGTTAACGGACTAAGAAACAAGGTTGAGTATTCTACTTACCAGGAACAGATTGACGCTTTAGAATTTAAGTTAAATGAGCTTGTTAAAAGTTTAGTGCTGGAGGATTAGCGATGGGCGGTGTAAAAGATTATTTAACGACGATTAAACCGTTTGTATTCAGAATTGACGAAGTAGGTTTGCAAATTAAAGCAGTTGGATTTTCTAGAAGCTGCGACATTAAGTTTGAGTGTGCAGAATATCCACCAAGGCTATTAGGAACCAATATGGGTGTATTCAAAGTAAATGCGCCCACAATCACAGATGGTTTCTTTAAGATTCTTGATGCTTACGAAAAGGAACTTAAAAAATGCGACTTAAAGGCTCGAAATCGATACGACGACGATAGAAAAGCGTTTAATGTTAGTGAGTTTAGACAATCTGTAGCTAAGGCAATAGGAATGGTTATTTAGAAAGGGTGTACAATAATGAAAAACAGAAATCATGTAACTAAAAAAGTTAGAAGATCAAGCAGAAAAGTAAATGTTGGGATGAATTACATTGGCGCTTACGGAGCATCTAAGAACGACAAGTATTTTAAGCCTTTGTCGGTACTTGAAAGATTAAAGAACTTGTTTAGCAGAAAAGAACAATAATACTGGATTAACCACCTTTTAGGTGGTTTTTCTTTTATGTTATAATTGAATTGAAAGGCGGTGATGATGTATTGCAAATAGCAAAAAGAAGATTAACAAGTTAACATCTAAACAAAAAAGATTTTGCCACGAATACGTCATCGATCATAACGGGCAAAAAGCAGCAACTAGAGCTGGTTACTCAGAAAAAACAGCTAGAGTTCAAGCGTCTAACTTGTTAACAAAACCTAACGTAAAAGAGTATTTAGCAAAATGTGAAGAAAAAGCTTTTAAAAATGCAGACTTAAATGCTGAATATGTTCTCAAGCGTCTTAAAAAAATAGTTGACGACGACATAAGTAATTATATGAAATGGAAAACAGTATTCGAAAAAGTAGTAAACACGGAAACGATGCAAATTGACGTAAAATCAAATCACATCGTAGAATTGCTTGACTCGGAAAATATTGATACTTGGAACATTCAAGAGGTTTCTGTTGGAAAAGACGGTCAATTTAAGTTTAAGCTTCACTGTAAAGATAAAGCATTGTTTAAGTTGGGCGAACACTTTGGGTTATGGTCTAAGTTGTCAGATCAAACAGACCAAGCAACAGCATTAGAAGGCCTTATTAAGTCTCTTGACAAGGCGGTGAAGTAATGTTTACACCAAAGCAAATAGAAACTATTAACGACAGGCATCACCGCTGGAATATTGATTATGGGGCCACTAGATCAGGCAAGACGCACGGTTCTTATTTTAAAGTTCCTTACCGCATTGCTGAGTTGCCAGAAGGCAATATGATAATGATAGGCAAGACGCTTTCTACGCTATCATATAACGTACTCGAACCTATGCGCGGTATATTTGGTTACGAACACGTTTCCGAGGTCAAGAAAGGCTCTGACGGGATAAACTACTGCAATATATTTGGTCGCAAAATGCGTGTCGTTGGAGCTGATAACAAGCGAGCCGTTACAAAGATACAAGGTGCTGGATTAATATACGCTTACCTTGACGAATTAACAACTCACCACAAAGACGTTTTTATGATGCTTCAATCGAGACTTGATTCTAAAGAAGCATGTTGCGATGCAACTTGTAACCCAGATGCTCCTAATCATTGGTTAAAAAAGTGGCAGGAAGAATCAAAGCAAAAGGGTGTTGATTTAGCATGGAGACAATTTACCATTTATGACAACACTTATCTTGATGCTGAGTTTATCAAAGCCTTAGAGCTTGAATATCAAGGTACTGTGTACTTTGATAGGTTTATACTAGGTCGGTGGGTTGCTGCTGAAGGTTCTTGTTATCCTCATTTTATCAGGAAAAAGAGTGAGTTTATAATACCTAAATTACCTGAAGGAGAACAAGGCTTTATTCAAATAGGAGTTGACTTTGGCGGTAACAAATCAGGGCAAGCCTTTAATGCGACATTTATTTCTAGTGATCTAAAACGCATTTACGCATTAAAAGATTACCGAAAAACAGAGCAGATGGACCCTGATAAACTAAACTTAGAATTTATTAAGTTTGTTAAGCAGATAAGTGCATTTTACCCACAGTATCAAATAATGGGCGTTTGGGCAGATAGCGCCGAACAAGTATTAAAAAACGGCTTGCAATCGTCATTAATTAAAAACGGCTTTGGAATAAAGGTTAACAATTCTATGAAACGAGAAATTAACGAGCGCATAAGGTTTGAAAACATGATGTTCGGGAAACGACGGTTTTATATTTTGGATTGTTGCGATATTACTATTGATGCTTTTAGCGGTGCTGTTTGGGAAGATAACACCAAAATGGTTGATGTACGTTTAGATGATGGCACCAGCAATATTGATACACTTGATGCTTTTGAATACTCGTTCGAAAGCGTTATGTCACAAATAGAGTTGTCGGTTAACTACGGCAAATAAAAGAAAGGGTTGAATCTATGAAAAATGACAGCATTATCAATTTTATTAACAGGACCTATATGAATAATTTAGGTTATGGAATTAATGGAAATTGCAACATAAAAGAACATTCTCTTTTGACTGACGTTTGGCAATCTTGGTATAAAGGGATAGGGGATTTTCACAAATATAGCATCTGGAATGGTAAAAAGAAAATTTCTTTGACTAAAAAGCAATTGAGAATGGGTAAAAAAATGTGTGAAGATCGAGCAGGATTGACGTTTAACGAAATGGTTAAAATAACAGTTGATGATAAGACAGCTCAAAGTTACATTGACAAAACGTTAAAGTCCAATAGATTTAGAACAGAATCCAAAAAAACTTTTGAAAAGGCGTGCGCGTTAGGAACGGGAGCGTTAGCTGAATTTGTAATAAAAGGAAAGCCTATCATTGAGTATTATACAGTCCATTCTATAATTCCGCTAAGAGTTATAAACGGTCAAATTACCGATTGCGTTTTGTATTCATCGGAACAAAAAAACGATAGCATTATTTATCACGTCTCAGCTTTTATACTAATCGACGATGCAGCGAGTACGCCTGAAATAGCGGAAGCTAGAATCGAATTAGGAATAGACCCTGAACATGTCGGGTATATTGTCGATAACAGAGATTTGACCTTTGACAAAAAAGGTAAGAAATTATCTGAAGTTTACAACGAAAATGTTTCTGATGTTGTGATGATTCCTGATGGGTTGATTCCTTTTCAAATATTCAAGCCGACCATTGCCAATAATATGTATGAGGATGTATCTTACGAGCCAGGTTACGGAATTTCTATTTTTGCAAATTCTATAAGTTCGTTAGAAGCTGTTGATAACGCTTTTGACAATATGGACAATGAAGTTAGTCTCTCTAAAAAAAGAATTGTAGTCAATGACAAAATGACGATGGCTAGAAAAGCAACAAACGGAGCGTTGGAAGTTTTATTCGATCCTAACGATTTAGTTTATCAATCAATGGATTTAGGAAGCGATTCAGAAACCTTTATCAAAGAGATAAACATGGAAATGAGAATAGACCAATGCGAAAAAGCCTTAAATACTCAGTTAAACATATTAGGTTTTATGTGCGGGTTTGGTAACGGATATTACAAATTCGAAGGTGGTCAGTTGAAAACAGCCACCGAAGTTATCAGCGACAAAAACCCTTTATTTAGAACTGTAAAAGGCGACCAATTAAACGTTGAACAAGTTCTTATCGAAATGACAAAAAATTTACTTTTTATTGGTGGGTTTGATGAAAAACAAGGGATAACTATAAATTTTGACGATTCAATTTTTGAAGATACAGAAAGCGTAAGAAGATCGGCTTTGCTAGAAGTAAATTCAAACATTATCGATCATGTAGAATACTTCATGAGAGTTTACAAGTTATCAGAAGAACAAGCGATTGAAAAAGTAAAAAGAATAAATATTAGAAAGCTGACGCTACAGGAACAAACTATGGAAGTGGTTGATGATGAATGATTAATACCAACAGATTAAACAGTATACAGAGCGTTGTATTTGATGATTTTAACATTATTGAAATGGACATGCTTATTAATATCTCAAAACTTCTCAATGCCAGTCTTGATGTGAACGAGTCAAACATTTCTAAGTGGTATGATGAAATGGTTTTGAAAAATAAAAAACTAAACTCAGATCAGTTAAAGGTAATAAAGAAATATGAAAAAAAAGTCAAAAAAGACATTGCTGAAATGTACGAATTGATCGGATTTGAAACCATGGATCATGACGAGAAAACGTATTTAAAAGCCGTTCAGCAAGGATTGTTAAGCGCAAACCCAACGCCTTACACTGAGTCAAACGCGGTTTTAAACATTCTTAAAACGTCAATTAAGAACGCTGATGATGCTTATAACTTAATTAGAACGTCAGCAATAGAATCATCTAGCAAAGAATTTTTAAGAACTCTTTCAAAAGTGCAAGTCGAAGTTTCAACCGGTGTCAGAGATTACAATAGCGCTATTAGATTAGCTACTAGACAATTATCTGATTATGGCATAACTGGTCAAACTTATGTAAGTGATAGCGGTAAAACTATTCGATATTCTATGGAATCAGCCGTTAGACGAGAGATAGTGTCGCCAACGGTAAAAACCACAGGAGATATGCAAATTGAGCGCATGGGAGAATACGGAAACAATCATGTTGAGGTTTCTAGCCATGTTGGAGCAAGACCCGACCATGCACGATGGCAAGGTTATGTGTATATGCTTGTTGGTAGCAATTCTAAATACAGAAATTTAACCGAAGCTACCAATTATGGCGACGTTGCTGGACTTCAAGGTGCAAATTGTAGACATTTCTTTTATCCGTTTGTTCCTGGAATATCAGAAAGGACGTTTAAGCATTACAATGCTGAAGAAAATGACGTTATCTATAAAGAGTCACAAACCCAAAGAAGGCTAGAACGCAATGTTGTAAAGAACAAAAGGCGTGTTGTTTTGTCTGATTACACAAATGATCAAGTTGGTTTTAAAAACGAATCAATAAAGCTTAAAAAAAGCAGAGTTGAACTAGAAAACTTCATGAAAGAGACAGGGAGAACTCAGCAAACAAGGTTATTTGTGCATGGTTTTGATGTCAGTTTAAGCAATAAAGCAAATGCAGTTGTAAGATAAAAAAATTAATGGTATAATAACAACAAAGTTATTGATTCTTTATCTTGCTACTGATAAAATTTTCATGGTACTTACTCCTAAAACTTTTGATGCCCCCTATACTTCTTTCTTGAAACCACAATGAAAACTTGTGGTTTTTTTCTTTTTTGTGTAAAATATACATAACAAGTCATACGGACTATAACTGGTAACGTCATACGGACTATAAACGGAATGTAGAAAGCGAGGATTTTTTATGAAAAAGCACATGTTTAAAGTAACACCTAACTTACAGTTATTTTCTGAGAAAGACCCATCGGACCCTGTTGAAACAGCAGATCCAAAGAACGACCCTTCGAAAGATGATCCTTCTCAAAAAGAAGTAACGATGACTCAGGCTGAACTCGACAAGTTAATTGGTGGTGGGAAAAGTAAAGCAGCTGATAAAGCTTTGAAAGATTACAAGAATTCTGATGAATTTAAGGCAATGTCAGAAGCTTACGAGTCATCAAAAACAGATAAGCAAAAGCAAGACGATAAACTTGAAACGTTAAGTGCTTTAGAAAAAGAAAATGCCGAGCTAAAAGCTAAAAACTCTTTGATTAAAAACGTCAATTTTGCAATTAAAAACAACATGGACCCTGATGTGGCGGACGTGTTGACCGAAAAACTGTCCAAATCAGTTGATGAAAATAAGACGTTTGAAGAAGCATTCAATGATTTTAAAGCTGATGAAAAGAATGCTAAATGGTTTATTGACAACACCGACAATGTCGGAAACAACAAAAATCTTACTACAGGCAATAGAAAAAACTCGGCTTCGCAAGTTGATTTAGAACAAATCAACAAAGATAGAGCGACAGTTGGATTGCCACCGGTTAGTAAGTAGAAAGGCAAAATATGGCTATTGAATTAATTACTAAGTATATTCCTTTGCTGGATGAAGTTTGGAAACAAGGTTTAAAAACCACTGATTTAAACATGAACATGAGTTTAGTTTTAGAAGCACAGAGCGCGAACGAAGTAAAAATCCCTAAGATTGATTCACAAGCGTTAGCTGACTATGACAGAGCAACAGGCTTTGTGGCTGGTACTTCTTCCTTGGTATGGGAAACCCACACATTTACACAAGACCGAGGTCGATCTATTCAAGTTGACAATGCTGACAATTTAGAAACTGCTGGTGTAGCATTTGGTGCATTAGGTGGCGATTTTATGAGAACTAAGGTTGTTCCTGAAACGGACGCTTACCGATTTGCAAAGATGGCAGCTGGTGGAGCTAATACAGTTGCAGCAGACTTAACATCCTCGACTGTTGATAAAGCTATTATCGATGCAGAATCTATTATGGATGATGCGAACGTTCCTGAAGAAGGAAGAATCCTTTATGCTTCAAATGAGGTCTACGGGTTGATTCAACAATCTGATAACTTTAGCAGACAATTAATGCCAGGTAATGACATTAATACTAAGTTTGAGTTTTACAACAATATGAAAGTTGTAAAAGTTCCAAGAACACGCTTTTACTCTGAAATTACACTTTACGACGGAACAACAGGTGGCCAAGAAAATGGCGGTTATATCAAAACTGCCGTTACAGGAAAAGACCTAAACTTTATGATTGTTCATCCATCGGCTGTAGTTCCAGCTGTTAAACTTTCGAAGGTTAGAGTTTTTACACCTGATGGAGAAGGCGGAACCCCTGTTACTGAAAACGCAGACGCTTACAAGTTTCAAATGCGTTTATATCACGATCTTTGGGTTCTTGAAAACAAAGTCGATGGTATTTACACTCACACAAAAGCATAATTGAAAACTAAAGAGCGAGTATTATTATTCGCTCTTTTATTTATTATTGGAGGTTTTATGTTAATTCAAAGAATGGGAATAAATAGAGTTTGTTCCGAAGCTGATTACAATAGAAAATTCAAATCACAAGGGTATAAAGTTATTGAAGAACAAAAAACTAAGTCGGAACCTAAAAAACTTTACGAGTTAAAAGCAAACGAAATTAGGATTCTTGCAGAAGCTTTAGATTTTGATTTTGCAGAAATGACGGCAAAAGAAATCAAATCAGAGTTAGAAAAACTTTTTGACGATGAAGTTATTGAAGCTACTATTGCTAAGATTTTATAAGAAAAGAGGTTAATATGGGTCAAATTGTGTTAAGTAATGAGGATGGAAAATCTGTTGAATTTGTTGGAGACAATACACTAAATGGATTTATACAACCAGCAGCGAATGAAAGAATAATTGTAAAAGGAATGTTAATATCAGGAGACGGAAACAACGGCATAACAAGAATTACAACGTCTACAGGAAAAGTATTGTTAGCGCTATATCATTCTGTAAACGCTCAATTATCCCCGTCCGGAAGAACTCACTTGATTTTGGAAGTTGGCGAAGAAATAAATATCGTTTCATCTAGTCGAGGTCCTACAAACAACACATTTGTCGGAATCTCTGTTGAAAGAGAATTTATTTTCCCTGAAAGTTGAGAGGTGATCTATGTCTTATATTACATTAGTAGAATACCAAACTTTATTTCCTGGTGATGATATTGCACAAAGTGATTTCGATGTATTGTCAGACATTTCCAGTAACGTTGTTAATCGTTGTACTTACGGAAAAATCGACGGGTTTGGTATCTCCGAATTTACAGAAACGTTGCAAACAAAAATAAAAGAATCAACAATATATCAAGTTAAGGCCTTGTTTGAAAATGGCGGTATCGATGCACTGTATGGACAAAGCGATTTAAATGCTGGTTCCGTATCTATTGGTAAATACTCGGAAACAATAAGCGGACAAGGTAACTTTAAAGGCTCAAAAATGCTTTCTGTGGACGGTATACCGATTAGCCCGTTAATCAACATAAAGTTGCTTCATACAGGACTGCTAAATCCATCTATAGGTTGTTATAGCTTGGAGGTGCTAAATGAAAGGAATCCGTAAAAATCTATTGATTCATGATGCAACTTTAAAAGCAGAGACAAAAACCAATGATTTTGAACTGCCCTCCACACTCGAGACTTTTTTAAAAAGGGTAAGAATTGACCCTAGCGACAAGGTTGTTAAGTCCGCAAACAACAACGAACAAGAGCTCACATCGATTATGTTCTTTGATATTAAAAATAGTTTGCCTAAAGATCAAACATTTGAAAAAGATCAAATTATCGTTTTTAACGGAAAAGAACATACTATTGTTGAGATATCATCTTTGTATGATGGTAAAAGGTTGCATCATTACGAAATAGGGTTAGTGTAATGGGTTTTAAAGTTAACTTCAACACAGGAAGATTAAAGCAGAAAATGAAAAAGTCAAACGCTGAAGCAATATCAATCCTGAGTCAACAAATATTAAAAGACTCAAATTATTACGCTAAACATGATTCGGGTTTACTTATTGCTTCTAGTTTGCTTAACTCAGATTTTAAGAATGGTAGACTTATATGGTCTACTCCTTACGCTAAAAAGCAATATTATTTAGAAACAACCAGCAAGGATGTAAACCCTAATGCTAGGCCGATGTGGTTTTTATACGCAAAAAGTGTTAAAATTAAGACATGGGTAACTATGTTTGATAAATTAATTAGAAAGGGGTTTAAACGATGAATGATTTTTATAAGTTTCTTCAGGAATTAATAAACAATAATCCTGAATTACCTAACGTTAATTTTTCGCCCCTTAAAGACAATGTAGAAAGCGTAAGCATGCGACCAATGCCAAGCTCTCCGAGTTCTGAATTTTTCGATAGAGAGGAAATAACACCTATTGGCGTGCTTTTCTTATCTAAAAGGAAATATGACGCAGATGCTTCATTGGATCTTGAAAAAATCATTAGGGAATTTACTAAAATGACAGATTACCCACAACCACCTGAAGAATCGGGTATACAGTGGATAACTGCAACAACAGGAAATACTCCGTCTCCTGTAACGCAACAAAGTGACGGAATGAAAATTTATAGTTGCTCGCTAATATGCTTGCTAAATTACTAGGAGGTAATTGAATGGGAAAAAAACGTATTCAACATCAAATCACTTTAGAAATTGATTCGACACCTAACTTAACACCTACATGGTTAGTGGTTAAAGGGTTGGAAAATGTTTCTGAAGCTCTCAATGAAGTTGTTCAACAATTTCAATTTTTCGACAAAAGCGGTTACTCTGAATCAGAAGTAACAGGACAAGCACCAGTTACAACATTGACATTGAAAAGAGATTTAGAAGATCAGGCGCAAAACTACATTCTCTCAAAGAAGTATTCAGTTGGAGAAGATAGAAAAACAAACATGAGAATGCTTGTACCACAAGACAACGGTAATGTTACAACCATTGTTGTTCCTGTTACTATCGCTACTATCATGGACGTTGACGGAGCTTCTACAGATGTTTCTAACTTTAGTGTAGTTTTACATTACAACGATCGACCAACAATCACAAACGGCGATACAATCGAGTATTTAGCTGTTACATCAACGCCGGGTTCTTTAAGTGGTGACACAGAAATTAAAGTGAATCCAACCATCGAAGGCGGAAATATTTACAAGTATCAAGTCGCTGCTAATGTATCACAACCTGTAATCGATCAAGATTTATCAGCATTGACTACATGGAATGGAACTGATGAAATCACAGCAACTACAGGACAGCAAATTTTAATTGCTGAAACAACTGCTGCTGGGTTAGCTAAAAAGTTTGGTATTGCAGTAGTTACAAGCGCATAGTAATTGAATAAGGGTGGCTTTTACCACCCTTATATTTTTTTAGAAAGAGGTAATTAAATGGCTTACAAGGTAAAAAAGAACAAGACTATTAAAAATTCTATCGAATTATCAGACGGTACTATTGTTGAATATTCGTGGAAACCTTCTAACGTATCATCAAGATTTATCCAGTCTCATAATCAACTAATTAGATTAACGAGCAAACTGAAATCATTAAAGGACGATCCGCAAAAGTTGTATCAAGAAATGGGCGAACAATGTATTGAGATCCTAATACTTATTCTAGGAGAAGAAAAAGCAGCAGAAGTAGCAAACGACTTTACTCAGGATGAAAAAATTGATTTTGCAGAATTTTTAATGGATTTTGTTGAAGATGAAATTCAACCAGAAATCGAAAAGTTTACAAAGAATAAACTTAAAAAAGCTAAAAAGTACATGGGTAAATAATATGCTTCTTCATGAAAAAATGATTGATTCAATCGAATATAACAGCAAAACTTTCAACGTTGATTTTTCCTTCAACAAAATATTGTCGGTTTACGAATTATTTAAAGATGATGATTTTGATGATTTAGAAAAGATTAATATTGCATATGACATATTGGTCAAGAACTATAAAAACGTTGATTTGGAGACGAAATCGAGGGTTATAGACGCTATTTTTAAAGAGATACAGCAAAAGAAATCATCAAGCGATAAAAAACCGTCATTTTGCTTTGTTCAAGATGCTAATTATATTTTTTCTAGCTTTTATAAAGACTACGGCATTGATCTTATAGAATTTCAAGACAAGTTGCATTTTGAAAAATTTATAGCTTTGTTTGGCGGGTTGTCAGAAAAAACGATAATCAAAAAAATAATTGATATCAGAACAAAACCTTTGCCTGTACCAAATAAGCACAACCAAGGAGAAATAGTTAATTTGCAAAAGTTAAAATTAATATATCGATTAGAAATAGAGGATGAAGAACAAAACGAACAGGATGAACTAAGAAAATTAGCGAACTCATTAATAGCTTTCTCAGAAACGAGGTGATTAAATGCCAACAATGGGACCCGCTGACGGCAGCGTTATTATTGATATTGACGGCGATCAAAAACCGTTGGATGATGCTCTTGAAAAATCCGAAAAGGATTTAGAGAAGTTTGGTAAGAAATCAAACGAAATATTTAAAAAATCAGCAAAAATAGCTGCTGCTGGCTTTGTGGCCATGAGTGTAGCATCTATAAAATTTGGTAGTGATTTAGAACAGTCATTAGCAAATGCTTCAACGCTGTTTGGAGACACAGAAGTTGACATGGACAACTTAAAAGAAAAAATGCTTGATGTTTCTGACGCTACGGGAGTGACGGCAAAATCTTTAAGTGATGGGTTGTATCAAGCGTTGTCCGCTGGTGTTCCTATAACAGAAGATGCAGCTGAAGCAATGTTGTTTATGGAAAAAAGCGCAAAACTTGCCAAGGCTGGATTTACGGACGTTACAAGTGCAATCGATGCAACAACAAGCGTTCTTAATGCATATGGATTGAAGCTAGAAGAAACAGATAGAGTTCAAGGCATACTTATTCAGACTCAGAACAAAGGTAAAACAACACTTGATGAACTCTCAAAAGTAATG
>Ga0193959_1000117_pt1 | contig 31987 bp, 32 predicted proteins | sample FB_2_MG_FD_140333 | JGI IMG/M metagenome (GOLD analysis project Ga0193959, IMG submission 140333) | Microbial mat bacterial communities from the Broadkill River, Lewes, Delaware, United States - FB_2_MG | ecosystem: Environmental > Aquatic > Freshwater > River > Microbial mats | place: USA... | reverse complement strand
GGTGAAGACGCTATTGTAAATAACAGGTGGGGACATGGAAGTGATACAGGTTTTTTAACTCCTGAATATAGCGCAGGAATAAATAGTCCAAACAGGCCTTGGGCTGAATGCCGTGGTATTGGACGCTCATTTGGATTAAACAGAAATGAAGAATTAGATGCCTATATGACTCCTGAAGAACTTATTCATTTCTTTGCACGTGCTGTTGGAAATGGTGGTGGAATCACATTAAATGTTGGACCTAAAGCTGATGGACAAATTCCATTATTACAACAAGAGCGTTTATTACAATTAGGAGAATGGATTAATACCAATGAAGAAGCTATTTATGCCTCTCGCCCATTTTCAAAAACAGGTGAAGAAAAAGAAATTTCAAAAACCAGAATAGACGCTAATATTGATTTTTACTGGGCAAGAAACACCCCTTTAAAATCTATTAAAGAAGATCATTTTAATATAACTTGGGAAGGTTTTATTCAATCTAACTTTTCTGAGACCTATACTTTAGAAGCAAAAGCAGATGATGGAATTAGAGTTTATATAGATGATAAATTGGTAATTAATCAATGGAAAAACAAAGATCAAGCTTCTGATGGAAATGTTATGGAAAATATCAATCAGGAAAAAGCTAGTAATACATTTTCTTTCGACAAATCAAAAAAACATAAAATTAAAGTTGAATATTTTGAGTCTAAGCAAAATGCATTTGTTCATTTATACTGGAAAAGTCAAAGTGAAAAAAAAGAAATTATTCCAGCAACGGCGTTTTATTTAAATTCACAAGAAAATTCAAACAATGGTTTAACAGGAACCTACAGTTCAATGTTACAACATATTGCTTATTCAACAAATAACAACAATTTATATGCAATTTCATTAGAATGGCCAGAAACAGAACTTGCACTAAACATAGCAAAACCTAAAAAAGGAACAAAAATTGAATTACTTGGAAGAGAAGGTGATTTAAAATGGACTTATAAAAAAGGAAAATTATTAATTGATATTGGTGATATAAAATACAACGAAATGCCAAGTAATTATGCTTGGGTGTTTAAAATTTCAGGTTATTTAAAATAAATTAAAAACAAAAAAACCTGCATATGCAGGTTTTTTTGTTTTTATAAAAGAAGTTAATTCTTAATTTCCTTTTTTGTAATCAGCTAAAAATTGAGCTAAACCAATGTCAGTTAAAGGGTGTTTTAACAATCCTTTAATTGCACTTAGAGGTCCAGTCATTACATCTGCTCCAATTTTTGCGCAATCCATAATATGCATTGTATGACGAACCGATGCGGCTAATATTTCAGTTTGAAAACCATAGTTATCATAAATAAGTCTAATTTCTGCAATTAAACCTAAACCGTCAGTTGAAATATCATCTAAACGTCCAATAAAAGGAGACATATAAGTTGCTCCAGCTTTTGCAGCTAAAAGAGCTTGACCAGCTGAAAATATTAATGTTACATTAGTTCTAATTCCTTTATCTGAAAAATATTTACAAGCTTTTACACCATCAGCAATCATAGGTATTTTAACAACAATTTGAGGGTGTAAAGCAGCTAATTCTTCACCTTCTTTTATCATACCTTCATAATCAGTTGCAATTACTTCTGCACTCACATCACCATCAACGATATTACAAATATCTACGTAATGTTTTAAAATATTATCTTTTCCGGTAATACCTTCTTTCGCCATTAAAGATGGGTTTGTAGTTACTCCATCTAAAACTCCTAAAGCTTGTGCTTCTTTAATTTGATCAAGGTTAGCAGTGTCAATAAAAAATTTCATTCTTTATAATATATTTAGTTTATACTGAATTGTTTAATATTTGCAAAAGTACTTAAATCATTACAATTTATAATGATTCATCAACATCTTTTCATAAATAGTATCTGGAAGTACTTTTTTAAGGATAATTGAAAACTTTTGCAAAAAATCCCCAACTTTATAATGTACTTTAGGATTTGACGTATTAATAATTTTATATATTTCTTTAGCCATTTCAATAGGATCACTTCCACTATCTACATGTGAATCCATTAAATTTAAATTACTTTGATAATTCTCTTTATATGGAGAGTCTTCAAATACTGGTGTATGATATCTTCCCGAAGCAATATTTGTAGCAAAATCTCCAGGAGCCACATTGGTAACTTTAATACCAAAACTTTTAACTTCCATTCGAATAGCTTCAGTAACAATTTCGAGTGCGCCTTTTGTTGCTGAGTAAATTCCTCTAAAAGGCAATCCCATATAACCTGCAATTGACGTAACATTAACTATCAATCCACTTTTTTGCTTTCTCATTTGAGGTAAAACTGCTTTCATAACATCAATAGCTCCAAATAAATTGGTATTAAAAACATTCCTCATTTCATCAGTTGGCGTCTCTTCTATTGGTCCCGTGATTCCCATTCCTGCATTGTTAATAAGGATATCTAATTGACCTTCGGTAGCTATTACCTTTTCAACAGCCTTTGAAATAGTTTCAATATTATTTACATTTAAAGAAACTAATTTAAATGGATGCTCTTTTATTTTACTTGCATCTCTACTAGTACCATATACAATAAAACCTTTCTGAGATAAAAATTCACCAACAGATTTACCAATTCCTGAAGAACCACCCGTGATTAAAACTACTTTTGCCATTTAAATTATAAAAATTATACGTTAATATGTTATATAAGGTCAAAAGTAAACTATTTCACACAAAATAGCAGTGAAATTAGATACTTGAAAAAATAAAAATTGGATTTCTTAGAATGGAAAATAGCTCAAAAAAGGGCATAAAAAAAGGCAAGCTACCTACATCACACTGCTACAACCTAATACCTTTGCTGCGTTCCCGCCCTGGAGGATTCAAAGGGAGCTAGTTGTGTAGGACTTGCCGGGTGCAAATTTACAATCATTTTTTTGTTTAAACAACGATTTTTTTTATAATTTTATGTAACATTTTTAAAAAACTGTTTACTAATGAATTAGTATTAACTAAACTTTATTATTAATAAATAACAATGTATACTTAAACACTTATCAGTATATTTGTTACTCAAAAAACTATTCAATTATTATGGAAGACCAAAAATCAACACCAAAGCAAATTATGTTAAACAATGGCTTAATGTTAGGAATTATTTTAGTAGTAATTTCTGTTGCCAACTTTGCAGTAGGAGATGTTTACAAACCACACTGGGCTATTCAAGTTGTGAGTGTATTAATTATGATTGCATTTATAGTAATTGGAATTAAGAAACTTAAAGAATCTAACAATAATTTACTATCTCTAGGGCAAGCTTTAAAAACTGCTGTAGGAATATCATTAATTGCCTCTATTATTATTTTAATCTACATGATTCTATTTGCCAATTTTATTGAGCCAAATTATATAGAAAATTTAATTGAAGTTAATAGAGCAAATATGCTAGAAAAGTCTCCAAATGTTTCTGACGAAATGTTAGACATGCAAGCTAAAGGAACTAGAGATTACTTTTATCCATTCCTTGTAGGGGGAGTTATTATCTGGAATTTATTTTTAGGGTTTATTTTTGGACTTATTACAGGTTTAATAATGAAAAAATCAGACGAAGAAATCACGAGTATTTAATAAAACAACACATTAAATGAATATATCAGTAGTAATTCCACTACTTAATGAAGAAGAATCTTTAAATGAATTATACGATTGGATTGCAAAAGTTATGCAATCCAATCGTTATTCTTATGAAATACTTTTTATAGATGACGGTAGTACGGATACATCTTGGGATGTCATTGAAAAATTATCACAAGCTGATCCAAATGTTAGAGGAATAAAATTCCAAAGAAATTTCGGGAAATCACAAGCATTAAATGCTGGTTTTAAAGAAGTAAAAGGCGATGTAGTTATTACTATGGATGCTGATTTACAAGATAGCCCAGATGAAATCCCTGAATTATACAATCTTATTGCTAAAGAAGGTTTTGACCTTATTTCTGGTTGGAAAAAAAAGCGTTACGACTCTAAAATTCGTAAAAATATACCTTCAAAATTATTTAATGCTGCTGCTCGTAAAACTTCTGGATTAAAACTGCACGACTTTAACTGTGGCTTAAAAGCTTACAAAAATGAAGTTGTAAAAAGCGTTGATGTTCGAGGTGAAATGCATCGTTACATTCCGGTACTTGCAAAAAATGCAGGGTTTAATAAAATTGATGAAAAAGTAGTAATTCATCAGGCAAGAAAATACGGTGTTACTAAGTTTGGTATTGATCGGTTTATCAATGGATTTCTAGATTTAATTACTATTTGGTTTTTGTCAAAATTTGGTAAAAGACCAATGCATCTATTTGGCTTATTAGGTACTTTAATGTTTGCAATCGGATTTTTATTTGCCTTCTACTTGGGAATTGATAAAATATTTTTGAATCCAACAGGTAGACTTATAACCCAAAAACCACAATTTTACATTTCACTTGTCACTATGATTATTGGTACTCAGTTCTTTTTAGCTGGTTTTTTAGGTGAAATTATTTTAAGAACAAAATCAAACACAAAACGTTATTCAATCTCAGAAAAGATTAACTTATAACGTTTTAGTGAAAAGTGGTATTAATTTTTATTTATTAAGAGTTAATAACATTATTTTTGCACATATCAAATATTAAGAAAATGACTATTTTAGAGAAAGCACAATTATGGTTGTCAGATACTTTTGACGCCGAAACTCAAGCAGAAATTCAAAATTTAATTGGTTCAAATGAAGAACATTTAACAGAGAGTTTTTATAAGGATTTAGAATTCGGAACTGGTGGAATGCGTGGAATTATGGGAGCAGGAACTAACCGAATTAATAAATATACATTAGGTAAAGCAACTCAAGGTTTATCTAACTATCTGCAACAAAGCTTTCCTAACAAACAACTTAAAGTTGCTATTGCTTTTGACTGTCGTCATAACAGTAAAGAATTTGCTAAAATTGTTGCTGATGTACTTTCTGCAAATAATATTAAAGTATTTTTATTTGAAGATTTAAGACCAACACCTGAACTTTCATTTTCAGTGAAACATTTAGGGTGTGATGCTGGAATTGTATTAACAGCCTCTCACAATCCTCCTGAATATAATGGATATAAAGTATATTGGAATGATGGTGGACAAATTGTTCCTCCACAAGATGGTGGAATTATTAATGAGGTCAACAGCTTAGACTTTTCTGAAATCAAATTTGATGCAAATGAAGATTTAATTGAATATGTTGGTAAAAATGTTGATGATGTATTTATTTCAGATTCAGTTAAAAACGGAACTTTTGATATTAAAGGGAGAGAAGATTTAAAAATTGTATTTACATCTTTACATGGAACATCAATTGTATCAATCCCAGAAGCGCTTAAAAAGGCAGGTTATTCAGATGTTAATATTGTTGAAGAACAAAGAGAACCAAATGGAGATTTCCCTACTGTTGCTTCACCAAACCCAGAAGAACCAGCTGCCTTAAAAATGGCAACTGATTTGGCAGAAAAATTAAATGCTGATATTGTAATTGGAACTGATCCTGATTGTGATAGATTAGGTATTGCAGTAAGAAATTTAAATGGTGAAATGACACTCTTAAATGGAAATCAAACCATGAGCGTTATGACCGATTTTTTAATTAAAAACTGGGAAAAAGAAGGTAAATTAAATGGAAATCAATTTGTAGGATCTACAATTGTTTCAACAAACTTAGTGAATAAAATTGCTTCAAGTTATGGTGTTGAAACCAAAGTTGGCTTAACTGGATTTAAATGGATTGCAAAAATGATTCGCGATGCTGAAGGTAAACAAGACTTTATTGGTGGTGGTGAAGAAAGCTTTGGTTATATGGTAGGTGATTTTGTAAGAGATAAAGATGCTGTTACTGCAACTTTATTAGCTTGTGAGATTGCAGCAAATGCAAAATCTAATAATAGTTCATTCTATCAAGAATTAGTTCAATTATATACAAAACATAATTTTTACAAAGAACACTTAATTGCCATTGTGAAAAAAGGAATGGATGGAGCTGAGCAAATCAATAAAATGATGATTGAAATGCGTGAGAATCCTTTAACTTCTATTGATGGTTCTAAAGTTGAATATTTGTTCGACTATCAGGCTTCAACTAAAACAAATATCCAAACTGGTTCTGTTGAAACCATTGATGTGCCAAAATCTAACGTGTTAATTTACCATACTGCTGAAGGAACTAAAATTGCAGCAAGACCAAGTGGTACTGAACCTAAAATTAAGTTTTATTTTAGTGTTAACCTACCATTAGAAAGTGTTGAAAATGTTACAAAAGTTGAGGCTGAATTAGACGCTAAAATTCAACGTATTATAAAAGAAATGAAATTAGCTTAATGAATTATTTCCAGAAAATATTAAAATACGCTAAACCATACACTAAATATGCATATTTGAATGTTGTTTTCAACATTCTATATGCTTTGTTTAATGTTCTTTCTGTTCTGAGTTTTATTCCAGTACTAGGAATCTTGTTTGGAAAAGATGATAAAGTTTATACAAAACCCGTATTTGAGGGAATTACAAATATATTTAAGTATGCACAGGGCTCATTAAATTATGAAATTACTCTTTTATTAGATAGTGGAGGAACGGATAAAGCTCTAATGTTTATATGTATTTTATCGTTTAGCCTATTTTTCTTGAAAAATTTATTCAGGTACCTTGCCTCATTCGTATTAGCCTATTTGCGAAATGGTGTTGTTAAGGATTTAAGAGATAGTTTATATCATAAAATAATTGAGCTACCCCTAGCCTATTTCTCTGAAAAGAAAAAAGGGGATATTATTGCAAGAATGACTTCAGATGTACAGGAAGTTGAAGTATCTTTTTTAACTTCATTAGAAACTGTCGTTAGAGAACCTTTAACAATTGCACTTACACTAATATCAATGTTTGCCATTAGTGCAAAACTTACATTATTTGTTTTTATTCTTTTACCAGTTTCTGGTTTTATTATTTCATCAATAAGTAAAAAACTGAAAGCTAAATCTTTGTTAGCACAACAAGAAACTGGAAATTTTTTATCATTTATAGAAGAAACTTTAACTGGCTTACGTGTTATAAAAGGTTTTAATGCTGAAGATAAAATTGAAGGAAAATTCAAGTCATCAACCAATGAATTTAGAAATTTAATGACTAGTGTTATTCAACGAAAAACATTGGCCTCTCCTATGAGTGAGTTTCTTGGTTCTGCAACTATAATTGCAATTTTATGGTTTGGAGGTAGATTAGTTCTAGGAGACAACAGTGACATGGAGCCACAAGAATTTTTTGGATATATTGGGTTGTTTTACTTAGTATTAAACCCTGCAAAAGCAATATCTACAGCTTTTTATAATATTCAAAAAGGAAACGCTTCAGCAGAACGAATATTAACTGTTTTAGAAACTGAAACCACTATAAAAGATAAGCCAAAGGCTATTTCAAATCCATCTTTTGAAAAAGAAATTAGTTTTGAAAATATTTCATTTAAATACAAAGATGAATTTGTTCTGAAAAACTTTTCTTTAACTATCAATAAAGGACAAACAATTGCATTAGTTGGTCAATCTGGAAGTGGAAAATCTACTTTAGCAAATTTGATAACACGTTTTTACGATGTTAATAAAGGAGCCATTAAAGTTGATGGTATTGACATTAAAGATATCACTCAAAAATCATTAAGAGGTTTAATGGGGATTGTTACTCAAGAATCTATTTTGTTTAATGATACCGTAAAAAACAATATCAGTTTAGGAGTTGAAGAAGCTTCACTAGATCAGGTAATTGAAGCATCTAATATTGCAAATGCTCATGAATTTATTAAAGATTTACCATTGCAATATGAAACAAATATTGGAGATAGTGGTAATACCCTTTCTGGTGGTCAAAAACAACGCTTAAGTATTGCAAGAGCTGTTCTTAAAAATCCACCAATTATGATCCTAGATGAGGCTACGTCTGCATTAGATACAGAAAGTGAACAATTAGTTCAAAAAGCGCTGGAAAAAATGATGGAGAACAGAACTTCATTGGTTATTGCCCACAGGCTTTCTACCATTCAAAAAGCCGATTTAATTTTAGTTTTGAAAAAAGGTGAGATTGTTGAACAAGGCAAACACAACGATTTATTAGATAAAAAAGGAGAGTATTTTAAATTAGTTTCAATGCAATCTTTATAATGAATAAAAAAAAGAGGAAGTTAAAACTTCCTCTTTTTTTGTTTATTTTTTCAATCCTAATTCACCCGCCCTTTTCATCATAAAAGCATAGGCTTCATCATAATCGTTAGCTATCTTGCCATCTAAAATTGCTTCTTTAATAGCATCTTTAATCTGTCCTATTTCCCTACAAGGTTTTAAGTTAAATGTTTCCATTATTAATTCCCCTGAAATTGGTGGTTGAAAATTACGAACATGATCACGTTCTTCAACTTCTTTAATTTTTTGACGAACAATTTTAAAGTTGTTATGGTATTTTTTAAATCGATTTGGATTCTTAGTTGTGATATCTGCCTCACACAAGGTCATTAAACTATCAATATCATCACCAGTATCAAAAACCAACCGTCTAACAGCTGAATCAGTTACTTCAGAAGCCAAAACTATTGGACGAGAACTTAAAAAAACCATTTTCTGAACAAACTTCATTTTATCATTCAATGGCATTTTTAACCTCTTAAACAATTTGTATACCATTTTTGACCCAACAAATTCATGACTATGAAAAGTCCAGCCAATTGTTTTATGAAATTTTTTTGTTGGTGCTTTTCCAATATCATGCAACAAAGCTGCCCAACGAAGCCAAAGATTATCAGTATTCTCAGATATATTATCCAAAACTTCCAAAGAATGGTAAAAATTATCTTTATGTCTTTGCCCTTCTACTTCCTCAACTCCTTGTAAGTCGGTTAATTCAGGTAAGAATCGTTCTAATAATTTTGTTTTATGCAATAATATAAAACCAATTGAAGGAACTGTAGATTCAATTATTTTGTTTAATTCAACAATAATCCTTTCTCTGGTTATAATATCTAACCGTTCAGCATTTCTAGCAATTGATTCCAACGATCCTTTTTCAATAGTAAAATCCAATTGAGTAGCAAAACGAATGGCTCTCATCATACGTAATGGATCATCAGAATAAGTAATATCAGGATCTAATGGAGTTCTTATAATTTTGTTTGCCATATCATCCAATCCATTAAAAGGATCTAGCAATGCACCATAATTTGACTCATTCAAACTTAAAGCCAAAGCATTAATAGTGAAATCTCTTCTATTTTGATCGTCTGGTAAAGTACCATCTTCAACAATAGGATTTCTACTATTTTCAGTATAAGATTCTTTTCGAGCTCCAACAAATTCAATTTCTATATCGTTAAACCTCAACATTGCAGTTCCATAGGTTTTAAAAACCTGAACTTTTGGTTTATCTGGAAGTAATTGAGCAACTTTTCTAGCTAATTCAATTCCGCTACCTATTGCAACCACATCAACATCTTTAGGTGTGCCTCTTTCCAAGAAATAATCACGAACAAACCCACCTATAACATAGGTTTCAAGTTGCAATTCAACCGCTGCTTTAGAAATATATTCAAATATTGGATGTTTTAATGCATCCGTGTAAACTTTATTTTCAGCCATAAACTAATTACGAAGTACAATAATTTCGCCTTTTTCACCTAATTTTAAAATAGTAGATGATTTTTCGCATACTTCATTTCGCTGCAAATCTACAACATAGTCAACGCTATCCAAAATTGACAATTCAATTTCTTTAAAACTTTTTGGAGTTTCATTTCCACTAACATTCGCTGAAGTAGAAACTATTGGTTTTCCTAAATATGCAATAAGCTCTTTGCAAAAATCGTTTTGCACAATTCTAATAGCAACAGTATTATCACTTGCAATAACATTTTTTGCTAAGTTTTTAGGATTGTTATAAATGATAGTAGTTGGTTTTTTTGAAGCTTCCAAAAGAGTTATTACTTCTTCTGAAATGGATTCAACATATTCCCTAAGCATTTCTAAACCATCAACTAATATTATTAAGCTCTTACTTTCTGATCGTTGCTTAATATCATAAATTTTTGAAACAGCTACTTCTGATGTAGCATCGCATCCAATTCCCCATACTGTATCAGTTGGGTAGAGAATAGTTTTTTGATTTTTTAAAACCTCTAATGAATTTGTAATTTCTTTAGTTTTCATATTCATTTACCAAATATTTTATGAATTTTCATTCTTCTTAAAAAAGACAATTTCCTTTTATCAGGTACACCATTCGTTAAAATAAATTTTTCAGATGCTTCAACCATTCTTTTAGCAGAATTACCATCATGATATGGGTGGTATTGCTGAACGACTTTCTTTCTTTCAATTTTAAAATTATCTTCTTCTAAATTCGATTTAATTTTTTCAGAAAGGTTCTTGTATTCTAATGAATTGTCCCATTGAATATTTTTCGAACTACTTTTAAACGTAATCACCGGCTTATCTAATAATAAGAATTCGTATACGACAGATGATGTATCACTAATCATGATATCGGCTATCAACAAAAACTTTATAATATTTCTTTCCTCTTCAAAAATTATATTTTCATTGTTCCTTGCCAAATTCTTATAAGCTTCTATTAGTTCTTCAGCCATTAAATCATGAAATTTAAAAAGAATTAAATAATCTTTATTCTTTCCTAAATTTTGAAATTCTTCAATTAATTGAGCTGCTGAATTTAATGAAGGTGAAAAAGTTGGAGCATATAAAACAATTTTTTTTGCTTTAAACTTCTTTAGAAGTACTTCCTTTTCAGTATCATATTTATGTAGTTCTTTTCCATAAATATCAAGTTTTGGCCAACCTGTTTCAATTACATCAAAATCTTTAAACTTATTTTTTAGTTCATTAAATCTATTTGTAAAATATGGCCCTTGAGTTAAATATAAATCGAAATAATGTCGAATTCTAAAATGCCCTTTCTTCTCTCCTGCCAAACCATGAAACACCTGTACCTTAAGACCTCTTAAATAATACGGAACTTCGTTTCCAGGCACAAAAACAACATCACTTTTAAAAGCTTTAACTTTCTCCATATTTGAGGTGAAAGACTCTTTTTTAAAAGGAAACTTATGTTTTATAGGTTCTTTAACAAACCATAAATAATCGTCATTTCTTTCTTTTAAAACCTGCATTATAGGTTCTAAAATCCCAAATGCGTACGGATTCTGACAAAAAAGTACTGCTTTCAAAATCTAAACTATTTTGTTGGCATTTTGCAAATCTTCTTTAAAGTCAACCTCTATACAATTGTATTTAGAAATATCAATTGCCTTTATTTTTAAATCGTTTTCTGCAATTGCCAATTCTAAACCTTTTTCAAAATAATCATTATCTCCACAATTTTCTAATTGAGAAATAAAAGTATTCAAATCATTTGATGAAATAAAGTTAATACCAACTGCTTCACCCAACCCATTTTTAACCACTTTTGAAAGTTCAAAAACAAAATTATCTTTTAATGTATACTTCACTTCTTCTTCAGCAACACTCAACGTATTTACAGATATAAATGAATTATTCTCTTTGATATCATCTAGTAAAACACTTAGTAATTTTTCATCAAAAACAACATCTCCATTAAACCATAATATAGACTCTCCTTTGTGTTTTTTTAAAGCTTGCAATAAACTTTTTGATGTATTTGTTCTATCGAAAAAAGGGTTATACACATAGTTAACTTCAGGGAAACGCTCCATAATAAGATCCTTTTTAAATCCAACTACAGTAGTTACATCATTAATATCAAAATATTTAGAAATATTTTTAAGTTGTTTAGCCATTATACTTTCACCATCTTTTAATGGAGTTAATGGTTTTGGAAATGGATTTCCAAGTCTTGATCCTATTCCTGCTGCTAAAATGACAATTTTCAATGTATTAATATTTTAAGTTAAATTAATTATCAGCAAAAATATAACAATAAATTTTAAATACGATAGCATTTAAAAAAGGTTGATAGTTTCAAAAAAAAAGCCTCGTTAATTAACGAGGCTTTTTATATTCTATATATTCTTAAACGGCTACATCATTTTCTCTAAGCGCATCGTTTAATGACGTTTTTTTATTAGTACTTTCCTTTCTTTTTCCAATAATCATTGCGCATGGAACATTAAATTCTCCAGCAGGAAATTGTTTTTTATAACTTCCCGGTATGACAACTGATCTGGCAGGAACTCTCCCCTTCATTTCAACCGGTTTATCACCAGTAACATCAATAATTTTAGTAGATGCTGTTAAAACAACATTAGCTCCTAATACTGCTTCTTGCTCAACATGAACTCCTTCCACTACAATACAGCGTGAACCAACAAAGACATTGTCTTCAATAATTACAGGAGCAGCTTGTAAAGGTTCTAATACACCACCTATTCCAACACCACCACTTAAATGTACATTTTTACCAATTTGAGCACAACTTCCGACAGTTGCCCAAGTATCTACCATAGTACCTTCATCAACATAAGCTCCAATATTTACATAACTTGGCATTAAAATAGTACCACTTGAAATATATGCACCATGACGAGCTACGGCATGAGGGACAACTCTTATTCCTTTTTCTTTATATCCTGTTTTTAATGGAATTTTATCATGAAACTCGAAAATCCCAACTTCTTGAGTTTCCATTTTTTGAATTGGAAAATACAAAACAACACCTTTTTTCACCCATTCATGTACTTGCCAACCATCATTAACTGGTTCAGCAACACGTAATTCACCAACATCTAACAAACTAACAACTTTACGAATAGCATTTTGAGTAGTTTCTTCCTTTAATAGCTCGCGATTATCCCAAGCAGTCTCTATAATATTTCTTAATTCTTTCATTAGTATTTAATTCTGTTGACCACAAATATATAGTTTAAAAAAAATATATAATTCAAAAACCTTAAATTTGCACGAATTTATTAATTATGTTATTATTTTGGGAAGAATTTTGGCCATAGATTACGGAGTTAAGAGAACAGGAATTGCTATTACAGATGAATTGCAAATCATTGCTTCAGGGTTAACTACTGTCAATACAAAAAAAATATTTTCGTTTTTGATGGAGTATATTAAAAATGAAAATGTTGAATTATTTGTTGTTGGAGAGCCAAAACAATTAAATAATAAGGAAAGTGAAAGTGCTAAATTTATCAATCCTTTTGTTGAAAAACTTGCATTAACATTTCCTAAGATTCCAATAAAACGTGTAGATGAACGTTTTACATCTAAAATGGCATTTCAATCCATGATAGATAGTGGTTTAAAGAAAAAACAACGTCAAAACAAAGCTTTAATTGATGAAGTAAGTGCAACTATTATATTACAATCTTATCTTTCAAATAAATTATAATTTTCAATGAGTAATTCACAAAATAAAATTGAAGTATTCATTCGAAGAAAATACAGAACTGTTTTCCGAAAGTTTTTAAGTAAAAAAGATATTGCATTATTAAAGGATACTGATATAGTTATTATATCAAATAACTGTTGGGGTGGAGCACTTTACCAATGGCTTGAACGTCCTTATAACTCACCTTTTATTGGATTGGGAATTAAGGGAGATTGCTATCTGAAAATAGTTTCTAACCTAGATTATTATATGAGTCAGCCATTAACTTTTAAAACTGAAAGTAAATATCCTGACAGAAAGATAACTTATCCTTTGGGTATAATAGATGATGTAGAAATTCATTTTACACATTATAAAACAGAAGAAGAAGCTACAAAAAAATGGAATAGAAGAACATCTAGAATATTAGAAGAAAATAACAGAGATAATTTTTTCTTTAAAATTTGTGATTCATGGGATGTAGATAAAGAAATGATGGAAAAATTTCATCAATTGCCTCATAAAAATAAAATATCCTTTTCAATTCATGATTATTCTGACTTAGAATTGAAAAATCATTTCAAAATAAATCAAAGAGATAAAAAAAATAAAAACTCCATTCCAAATGGTGTAAAATTGTTCAAATTATCATTTTTGTATACAGATATAATCTACTGGCTAAAAAATAAAAAAGCTCAAAGTGCTTAATTAAATAGATTATTTCAACCAATTTCATTATTTATTTAATCTTTCGTACTTTTGCAATCCAAAAAAAAGTAAATGATATTACCAATTATAGCATATGGAGACCCTGTTTTAAGAAAAATGGGAGTTGATATTTCAAAAGATTACCCAAATCTTTCAGAATTAATAGAAAATATGAAAGAAACCATGGTAAATGCAAACGGTATTGGTTTAGCAGCTCCACAAATTGGAAAGGCTATTAGACTGTTTATTGTTGACACATCGCCATTTGAAAAAGATGAAGAGCTAGAAGAAGAAGAAAGAGCTTTTTTGGCTAATTTTAAGAAAGTATTTATCAATGCTAAAATTACAAAAGAAGAGGGTGATGAATGGGCTTTTAACGAAGGTTGTTTAAGTATTCCAGACATTAATGAAGATGTTTTTAGAGAAGAAAAGATTACCATAGAATACCTTGATGAAAATTTCGAAAAACAAACTGAAGTTTTAGACGGTTTGGCAGCAAGAGTAGTTCAACATGAATATGATCATATTGAAGGAGTTTTATTTACAGATAAAATTTCATCATTAAAAAAACGATTGATAAAGAAAAAATTAGAAAATATTTCAAAGGGAAAAGTGAACCCAAGTTATAGAATGAAATTCCCTTTATTAAAAAGAAAATAAACTTATGGATTTAAAAGATATAGTAGCAATAAACGGTAAACCAGGATTGTATGAAATTAAAGCACAATCTAAAGGTGGAATTATAGTGGAATCATTAGTTGATGGAAAAAGAATTAATATTACTGTTACTCATAATATTAGTGCTTTAAATGAAATTGCTATTTACACATATGAAGAAGAAGTTCCTTTAAGAACAATTTTAAAAACAATTGGTGAAAAGGAAAATGGTAATGAATCAATAAATCCTAAAGAAAGTGGTAAAGTTTTAACTTCATATTTTAGAGAAATTTTACCAAATTTTGATGAAGAACGTGTTTACAATTCAAACATCAAAAAAGTTTTGCAATGGTATAACTTACTAGCTTCAAAAAATTTCGATTTTGCTTCAATTGTTGAAGAAGAGGAAGAAACTGAAGAAGCTTAATCATATGAATACCCGCGAACAACAACTGCAAGCATTTGGTCGATTATTGGACATAATGGATGAATTGCGTTCAAAATGCCCGTGGGATAAAAAACAAACTTTTGAAAGTCTACGTCACCTAACCATAGAAGAAACCTATGAATTAGGTGACGCTATTCTAAACAATAACTTTCAAGAAATTAAAAAAGAATTAGGCGATGTGTTGCTGCACATTGTTTTCTACGCTAAAATTGGCTCTGAGACAAATGATTTTGACATTGCCGATGTTGCCAATAGCATTTCTGAAAAACTAATTCATCGTCACCCTCACATTTATAGCGATGTTAGTGTGAAGGACGAAGAAGAAGTTAAACAAAACTGGGAAAAGTTAAAACTAAAAGAAGGAAAAGAGTCTGTTTTAGAGGGAGTTCCTATTTCACTACCATCAATGGTGAAAGCAAACAGAATTCAGGATAAAGTTGCTGGGGTAGGTTTTGATTGGGAAAAACCCGAACAAGTTTGGGAAAAAGTTCAGGAAGAGTTAAGTGAGCTGAACGAAGAAGTTATAAATGGAAATCAAGATCAAATTGAGTCTGAATTTGGTGATGTTTTATTTTCAATGATTAACTACGCACGTTTTATCAATGTAAATCCTGAAAATGCTTTAGAACGTACTAATAAGAAATTTATACGCAGGTTTCAATATTTAGAAAAAGCCTCTAAAGAATTGGGAAAATCATTACAAGATATGTCACTTGATGAAATGGATGTTTTTTGGAATGAATCAAAAAAATTCTACAAATAATTTTTTATATTAGTGTAGATAAAATCTACTACTATGAAAATATCAGCAAACAATCCAGAAGAATATATATCAAATATTCCTGAGGATAGAATTCCATATTTCAAAAAACTACGTAGAATAATTTTAGATAATATTCCTAAAGGATTTGAAGAGCAAATGAGTTATGGCATGATTGGTTATGTTGTTCCCAAAAGTATTTATCCAAAAGGATATCATTGTGACACAAAATTACCTTTACCTTTTACAAATATTGCATCCCAGAAAAACTTTATTGCATTATATCATTCTGGTGTTTACGCAAGTAAGGAAATTTTAGATTGGTTTGTGAAAGAATACCCAAAACACTGCAAACGCAAGTTAGATATGGGTAAAAGCTGTATTCGATTTAAAAAAGCTGAAGAAATACCTTTTGATTTAATTGCTGAACTCATGCAAAAAATGACCGTTCAACAATGGATTGAATTGTATGAAAAAAATATAAAAAGATAATAAATGGGAAAAATAATTATAATTACTGGAGGAAATAAAGGGCTTGGTCTTGGTATCTCTCAAGAATATCATAGAAAAGGTTATCAAGTTATTTCAATTGCCAGAACTAAAATTGACAAACTTTATAATATTGAACAATATCAATGTGATTTAAGTAAACCTGAAACTATTGAAAACGTATGTGCTGAAATATTCAAACATTTGGATAAAGAAAGTACTACTGATTTAACTTTTATTAATAATGCTGGAGTACTTGGAACAATTAATACCTTGGAAAATCTAGAACCTTTAGACATCAGTCATACACTTCAAGTAAATTTAATTGCTCCTTTAATTCTAACTTCTCAATTCATAAAGTTATCAAAAGATTGGAATTGCAAAAAAACAGTGATAAATATATCATCTGGAGCCGCAATAAACCCTTATGAAAGCTGGTCTATGTATTGTGCTTCGAAAGCAGGAATTGACATGATGACAAAAGTAATTTCAAAGGAGCAAAAAGAATTGAAAAATGCGGTTAGTATTGTTTCTATTTATCCGGGTGTTGTAGATACTGGAATGCAATTAGAAATTAGAAATACACCAAAAGAAAATTTTAAATCTCAACAACGATTTGTTGATTTTTATGAAAAAGGCGAATTATTTACTCCGAAACAAGTCGCAGAAAAAATTTATAAATTAGATAGTTCAGGTGAACTCAAAAATGGAAGAATACTTGATGTTAGAAATGTATAAAAAAAGCAGCCAATTGGCTGCTTTTTTTTATTAAATTAAGTTGAAATCAACTTTTATAATTTTTTAGCATTCTTAACCTTTTGTTTAGTTAATGCCAATTCAATAACTTCACTCATTTCAGAAACATAATTAAATGTCAATCCTTTTAAATAAGACTCTTTAATTTCTTCTACATCTTTTCTATTTTCAACAGAAAGAATTAATTCCTTAATATTTGCTCGTTTAGCTGCTAATATTTTTTCTTTAATTCCTCCAACAGGTAGTACTTTTCCTCTTAAAGTTATTTCACCAGTCATTGCCAATCTCGATTTCACTTTTCTTTGAGTAAATACAGACACTAAAGATGTTAACATTGTAATACCAGCACTTGGTCCATCTTTTGGTGTTGCTCCTTCTGGTACGTGAATATGTACTTTATATTCATCTAAAACTTTACTATCAATTCCAAAATCACTAGCATTTGCACGGATATATTCCATTGCAATGGTAGCAGATTCTTTCATTACTTTCCCTAAATTTCCAGTAATAGAAAGACCTTTTCCTTTTGAAATAATGGATTCAATAAATAAAATATCTCCACCAACACTTGTCCAGGCTAATCCTGTTACAACTCCAGCTACATCATTACTTTCATATTTATCTCGCTCTAAATGAGAAGGTCCTAGTACTTTTTCAATAGTTTCTACTGAAATTTTAGTATCATATTCCTCTTCCATTGCAATAGATTTAGCTGCAAAACGAACCATTTTGGCTATTTGCTTTTCTAAACCTCTTACTCCAGACTCACGTGTATAAGCTTCAACAATTTTTTCAAATTGTTTCTTACCAAATTGTAAATGATCTTTTGTTAATCCATGTTCAACCAATTGTTTTGGCAATAAATGACGTTTTGCTATTTCCACTTTTTCTTCAATAGTATATCCCGAAACATTTATAATCTCCATTCTATCTCTTAAAGCCCAAGGAATAGTTGATAAACTGTTCGCTGTAGCTACAAAAAGAACTTTAGAAAGGTCATAATCTTTTTCTAAATAATTATCATAAAAAGTTGTGTTTTGCTCAGGATCTAACACCTCTAACATTGCTGAAGAAGGATCTCCATTATGGCTAGACGAAGCTAATTTATCAATCTCATCTAGTACAAATACAGGGTTCGAAGTTCCTGCCTTTTTTATATCCTTTATAATACGACCTGGCATTGCACCAATATATGTTTTTCTGTGTCCACGTATTTCAGCTTCATCACGAACTCCTCCTAATGACATACGAACGTATTTTCTTCCTAATGCTTCTGCAATAGATTTCCCTAAAGATGTTTTTCCAACACCAGGAGGTCCATATAAACAGATAATTGGAGATTTCATATCACCTTTAAGCTTTAACACAGCTAAATGCTCAATAATACGTTCTTTCACCTTTTCTAACCCAAAATGATCTCTGTCTAATATTTTTTGAGCTCTTTTTAAATCGAATTGATCTTCAGAAAATTCATTCCAAGGTAATTCTAATAATAAATCCAAATAATTACGCTGTACTGAATATTCAGCCATTTGTGGATTCATACGTTGTAAACGACCTAATTCTTTATCAAAAGTAGCCTGAACATCTTTATTCCACTTTTTAGACTTAGATTTCTCACGCATTTCTTCCAACTCTTCATCATAAGAAACCCCACCTAATTCTTCCTGAATTGTTTTCAACTGCTGATGTAAGTAATATTCACGTTGTTGCTGATCCATATCAGAACGTGTTTTAGATTGAATATCACTTCTCAATTCTAAACGCTGTAATTCAGCATCCATCTTTTTTAAAGTAAGTAAAGCTCTTTCCTTTAAATTTTTTGTTTCTAACAAACCTTGTTTTTCATCAACCTTCAAATTCATATTAGAAGAAACAAAATTTATTAAAAATGGCTTGCTTTCAATATTTTTAATTGCAAATGAAGCTTCTGAAGGTAGGTTTGGATTCTCTTTAATAATTCGAACAGCCATTTCCTTGATTGAATCTATAATTGCATCAAATTCAGGCTCATTCTCATCGCTTCTATCCTCTGGTCTCGATTTTGTTGTTGCTTGAATGTATGGTTCTTCTTGCACAAAGCTATCCACTTCAAACTGTTTTTTACCCTGAATAATAACAGTTGTATTTCCATCAGGCATTTTTAACATACGTAAAATTCGAGCTACCGTTCCAACTTTATGAATATCTTTAATTGAAGGATCTTCAACTGCCTCATTTTTTTGAGCCACAACTCCAATAATTTTATTTCCTTTATTTGCCTCTTTAATCAATTGAATTGATTTATCACGACCCGCAGTAATGGGAATTACTACACCTGGAAACAATACAGTATTACGCAATGGTAAAATTGGTAAAACCTCAGGTACATCTTCTTTATTTATCTCCTCTTCATCTTCTGGTGTCATTAATGGTATTAGATCAGCATCTTCATCTAAAATATGCTGTAATGACATATTGTCTAATTTTAAGAATTTTGAATTACTCATAGTTCATATATGGTCATTTTGTCATTCTATAGTTTCCTTTTAAAGAAATTTCAAAAACAAAATTATTTTATTATTCTGATTTTCAGTGTTTTATAGTTTTGATAATACTTTTATCACTTATTAAATTTCAATTGTTATGCCAAAAAAGTTAAATAGCGTACATTTTTCAGTAATTTTAATAAAAACTGTAACACTTTACAAATTACTTTGTCTTTTAATTAGAAATTGATTTTTGAAACTAGATATTCAACATAATAACCAACTGATTGAACATTGTAAGAAGGGTGATAAAAACGCTCAATTTACAATTTACAAACAATACTATAAAGCTATGTATAATACAGCTTTAAGAATTGTGAATGACAGTTTTGAAGCTGAAGATATTATGCAGGAATCATTTTTATCAGCTTTTACAAAATTAGACTCTTTTAGCGGCACAGTTACATTTGGTGCTTGGTTAAAAAGAATTGTAATTAATAATAGTTTAACAGCTTTAAAAAACAATAATAAATTTAATACTGTTCCTCTGGAAAAAGTAACAGTTAAGGAAGTTCTCGAAGAAAATGTTGATTACAGTATCCTAAAGGCAAGTGATATTTTGAATAAGGTTTCACAACTAAAAAATAATTATAAAGTTGCCCTAACCTTAAATTTAATTGAAGGATATGATTATGAAGAAATAGCTGAAATAATGGATATTTCATATGAAAATAGTAGAACAACTGTATCAAGAGCAAAAAACAAATTAAGACAACTTTTATCTACATAAAAATGAAAGATAATATTGATGACATATTTAAAAATTTAGAAAATCAATTTGATATTGAAGAACCAACTATTGGGCACTTTAATAGGTTTGAAGCTAAATTAAATAAACCTGAAAAATCAAAAAATAAATTTAAACTGTATTCTTTGGTTGCAGTTGCAGCCTCAGTTCTTCTTCTTTTTGGAGTTTGGATTGGTGATAATTTTTCAAACAACGGAATGGAATTAGCTAATATTTCAACTGAAATGGGTGAAACTCAAAGTTATTTTGTTGCTGTTATTGAAAAAGAACTTCAGATCGTTGAAAATGAAAGAAACAGCAATACTGAGCAAATTATAAATGATGCTCTTTCACAAATAAATAAATTAGAAAAACAATACCGATCACTAACCTTAGAGCTCAAGGAAAGTACTGAAGACAAAAGAATTATTTACGCAATGATTTCAAATTTTCAGAAACGTATTGATGTATTGCAAAATTTGTTAACTCAAATTAAAATTATTAAAAACTCTAAATCACAGAAAAATGAAAAATATGTATAAACTATTACTCGTAATATTCCTTATACCTCTTACTATAAACGCAACTGATAGAAAAGGAAAATACACAAAAACTAAAACTCTAAATAAAGAGTATAGTGTTAGTGACAATGCAACCTTAAATGTTAGTAATAAATATGGAAACATTGTAATTACTACATGGAACGAAAATACCATTGACATAAAAGTTACTATTACAACCAATGGTAATGACGAAGCTAAAGTTGAAAGACGATTAGAGCAGATTGATGTGGATTTTGAAGGTAATTCTAATTTTGTTTCAGCCAAAACTATTATTGAAAAAAATTCAAAATCCTGGAGTTTTTGGGGGAAAAATAACAATGTGAATATGCAAATTGATTATTTAATTAAAATGCCAATAACCAATAATACCGATTTAAACAATGATTATGGAGCTATTAGCATTGATAAATTAGAAGGACGATTAAATATTAATTTGGACTATGGTAAATTACATATTGGTGAATTATTAAATTCTGAAAACAATATAAATATTGACTATACCAATAAGTCAACTATAGATTATATGAAAGATGGATATATAAATGCAGATTATTCAACACTTCATATTGAAAAATCAGGTAGAACAAAATTGAATGCAGATTATTCACATATGTCTTTTGGAATGGTTACAAACCTAGATTATAACTGTGATTATGGTGATTTAAAAATTGATGATGCAGGAAATATTGCAGGAAACAGCGATTATATGCAAACAAGCATTAATAAACTTAGAAATCGTGGGGATTTCGATTCTGATTATGGATCAATAAAAATTTATAAACTTGGTGAGAATCTAAAAAGTTTAGAAATTGAAACATCTTATGCTCAAGTTAAATTAGGTGTAAATAATACAAATTCATTCAATATTAAAGCATCATTAAGTTATGGAGGATTTAAATATGGAGATGGTTTTACATTTAATAAAGAAATCACTAAAAGCTCATCAAAATACTACGAAGGCTTTTATGGATCACCAAATTCTAATGGAAATATTAATATAAAAGCAAGTTACGGTAGTGTAACATTTATGAACAAATAAAAAAACTGATATGAAACTATTAACAAGTATTATTACATTATTAATAATTAGTACAAGTGTAAATGCACAATTTTTTACAAAAAAAATAAAAGGTAACGGCAATATAGAAACAGAAACAAGAACTGTTTCAGATTATGAAAAAATAAGTATTGCAGGCTCTTTCGATGTAAAATTATATAAAGGATCAGAAGGTGAAATAACTGTGAAAGCCGATGAGAATTTAATGGAATATATAATTACCGAAGTAAAAAAAGGTTCTTTACAAATAAAAACGAAAAAAGGGTACAACATTAGAACAAGAAAAACTATTAAAATTATGGTTCCTTTTAGCGATATTGAAGCTGTTTCTTTAGCTGGTTCAGGTGAAGTTTTTACTGAAGACACAATTGAAGCAAATGACTTAAAATTAAGTGTTGCAGGATCAGGTAATATGAAACTGGATGTTTCTTCTAAAAATTTAAAATCAAGTGTCGCAGGATCTGGAAATTTAAAATTGATGGGAGACACAAAAGAACTTAAATGTAGTGTCGCTGGATCTGGAAATATCAATAGTTTTGATTTAAAAGCTAATAAAGTAACTGTTAATGTAGCTGGTTCAGGTAATGTTAGAGTAAATGCCATTGATGAAATTCATGCAAAAACAGCAGGATCAGGAGATATTTATTATTCAGGAAATCCTGAAATTCAAAAAATAAAATCAGTAGGTTCAGGTTCTGTTAGAAAGAAAAACTAACCTTAGCTATTATATAAAAATAAAAAACCCATTGTAAACAATGGGTTTTTTATTTAAAAATTTCTATACTTTTTTGTTTCTTCAAAAACATGTTGAAATATACGTTGATCCATTTCATTCAACTCTAATCCCTTCCTTTTTAAAACCAAACTAGCTGTTTGCTCAGCCTTATTAACTTGATACGTAGTATAGCCTAATGCACCTCCCCAACTAAATGAAGGAATAAAATTTCTTGGAAAATTACTTCCATAAATATTTGCTGAAACTCCAACAACTGTTCCCGTATTAAACATTGTATTTATTGCACATTTAGAATGATCTCCCATGATTAAACCACAAAACTGTAACCCTGTTTTGGCGAATCCTTCTTTTTCAAAACTCCACAACCTTACCTCAGCATAATTATTTTTTAAATTGGAATTATTAGTATCAGCACCTAAATTACACCATTCTCCTATCACAGAATTTCCTAAATAACCTTCATGCCCTTTATTTGAATAAGCCATTAGAACAGAATTTTTAACCTCACCTCCTACTGTACAAAATGGCCCAACAGTAGTAGCTCCATAAATTTTAGATCCCATTTTAACAACAGATTTATCACCTAGGCTAAAAGGACCCCTTATTAAACTACCTTCCATAACAAGCGAATCTTTTCCAATATAAATTGGACCTTCATTGGCATTTAAAATTGAAAAAAGAATTGTTGCACCTTCTTCAATAAAAATGTTTTTTTCATTGATGCATTGCACACCTTCCGGAATAGGCTCAGATTTCCTTCCTGCAGTAATCAACTCAAAATCGTCACTAATTGCCTGGTCATTTAATGAAAAAATATCCCATGTGTTTTTTATTTGAAGTAAATCAAAATTAAAATCAATTTGTTCATAATTTTCAAAATTTACTTCTTCCTGAGAATCACTTGTAAAAAAAGCTATTACTTCTTCATTTTTAAAAACAGCTTGATTTTCTTTTAGGTTTTTAATAACTTCTACTAATGCCTTAGATGGTAAATAGGAAGCATTGATCATAATATTTTGCTCCATTTCAACCATTGGGAATTTTTCTTCTAAATATTCCTCTGTAAGTGTACTTGAAGTAAAACCAAGATACTTCTCCCATTTTTCACGAATGGTTAAAATACCCACACGAATATCTGCAACAGGCTTAGTATAAGTAAATGGTAACAACGAATTTCTTACTGTACCATCAAATAAAATATAATTCATTTTTCAAAATAATTTATACAAATGTACAGCAAGTTTTTTTAGTTCTCAAACTAAATAAAACAGCCAACTATATAATATTATTTTTCTTTAAATAAGTATCTATATTGTCTGCAGTATCAAAACAAGCACTAACTGAATTTATCTCAGAACAATAACGAGAATCTATTGGGTGATTTTTACATCCAATTGTTCCCATTTCAACTGTTTCAAAATCTTTATCAATGGCAACGCATTTATTATACAATGATGCTATAGTTTCATCTGAATTTAACAATACTTCTTCTTTAGTAGCTAAAAATCCTTTAAGGTAGTTTTCTATTGCAAATTGAGAGTTTTTACAAATTGAATAGCTAACAATGTCTTCAGCAGGCTTAAACATCTCTTCCTTTGCTATTTTCAACTTATTTTGTGCTTCTTTTAAAAATGCTTCTGATCTTGATTTCATCTGTGTAATTTTTTTAATTCTATTAATTTTAAAGAATAAAATTTTATTCACTAATTATTAGACTAATACTAGTTTTAAAATCAAATTTCATGAAGAAAAAAGTGATTTTTAATCAGTCAAAAACTAGTTAATAACGACACTTAAAGGTACAAAAAAAGTGCCAAGTAATCAATACTTGGCACTTCAAAATCTACAATTTTATAAATTTTTATAAAGCTCTAATCTTTCCCACTGAACCTCAACTTCTTCTTGTGCTTGCTCAAGTAATTTTGCAGCTAATACTGCATCATCTTTCACAACTCTAGTAAAACGTGTTTCGGTATACATGAACTCACTAACAGGAGCTGCAGGCGCTTTAGAATCTAATCTAAATTTCTTTCCTTTTTTTGCTAAAGGATTAAATCTAAACAATGGCCAGTAACCTGTTTCAACCGCTTTTTCCTGATGCTTAGCACCATCTTTTAGATCGTACCCATGTTCTCCACAATGTGAATATGCAATTATTAAAGAAGGACCTGGATATGCAGCTGCCTCTTCAATAGCTTTCAATGTTTGATTGTCCTTGGCTCCCATTGCAATTTGAGCAACATATACATTTCCATATGAAACTGCCTGTAAAGCTAAACTTTTCTTAGAGGTTGTTTTACCTCCCATTGCAAACTTAGCGCTTGCTCCAAGTGGAGTTGCTTTTGACATTTGTCCACCTGTATTAGAATAAACTTCAGTATCCATTACCAATACATTGATATTTTCACCTGATGAGAATAAATGATCTAAACCACCATATCCAATATCATAAGCCCAACCGTCACCACCGAAAATCCAAACATCTTTTTTACGTAAGTATTCAGATAGGTTTCTAAGTTTTTTTGCTTCATATGTATCAATCGTATCTAAAATACCATTTAATTCAGCTATTTGATTTATTTTTTCTTCTTTAAGAGCTTCAGTGTTCTCTTCATTCTCTAACATCTCAGAAACTAAAGTAGTACCTATTTTACTCTCTAAAGATTTCAATAAATCAACTGCTATTTCCTGTTTTTTAGATAAAGCTAATTTCATTCCCAAACCAAACTCTGCGTTATCTTCAAATAAAGAATTAGCCCAAGCTGGTCCTCTACCATCTTTATTTGTTTTATATGGTGTAGTAGGCAAGTTACCACCGTAAATAGATGAACAACCCGTTGCATTTGCAATAAGCATACTATCTCCATACAATTGAGTAACTAATTTTATATATGGCGTTTCTCCACATCCTGAACAAGCTCCAGAGAACTCAAATAAAGGTTCTAGGAATTGTGAACCTTTTACAGTTGAAGTTACTAATTCTTTTCTATCATAATCTGGTAATTCAATAAAGTAATCCCAGTTTGCATTTTCAACCTTTTCTACAGATCTAACTTCTGTTAAATTAATTGCAAATGTATTTTCAACTTCTTTACTTTCTGCTGGACAAACCTGTACACATAAATCACATCCAGTACAATCTTGAGGTGATACCTGTAACACATAGCTTTCTGTTTCTGCATTAAATGGTCTTCCTTTTGCAGGTACGCGTTTCAATGTAATTGGAGCATCAATTAAATCTTCATTTGAAACTACTTTTGCTCTAATAGCTGCATGTGGACAGATAGCTACACACTTATTACATTGGGTACAAAGATCAGCATCATCCCAAACTGGAACATAATCTGCAATTCCACGTTTTTCAAATTGAGTTGTTCCCGTAGGGAAAGTTCCATCAACTGAAAATGCACTTACTGGTAATGAATCTCCATTTCCTGCTAAAATTGTTCCTAAAATCTCTCTAACAAATTCATCAGCATTATCCGTCATCATTGGTGTTAATGCATCATTATTTGTTGTATGACGAGGATATTCTACTTTTTGAAGGTTTTCTAAAGATTTATCAACTGCATTAAAGTTCATTTCTACAACTTTATCTCCTTTATGAGAGTAAGATTTTACAATTGCATCTTTAATTTTCTTAATAGCTTCATCTTTTGGAAGTACACCAGATATTGCAAAGAAACATGTTTGTAAAATTGTATTTGTACGCTTACCTAATTTAGCCTCATGAGCCACTTTGGTTGCATCAACTACATAAAACTCAACATTTTTTTCAATAATTTGATCTTGTAAAATACCTGGTAATTCAGCCCATACTTTGTATTTAGAATGAGGTGTATTCAATAAGAAAGTTCCACCTTCTTTAATATTTTTTAAGACATCATATTTATTAATAAAACTTGGTTGGTGACAAGCAATGAAGTTTGCTTTATTAATTAAGTATGAAGAATAAATTGGTTCTGGTCCGAAACGTAAATGTGATACTGTTTGTGCTCCAGCTTTTTTAGAATCATATACAAAATATCCTTGAACATAATTATCAGTTGTTTCTCCAATAATTTTAATTGAATTCTTGTTAGCTCCAACTGTACCATCAGATCCTAAACCATAGAACATACAATTAAAGGTCTCTTTATTTGTTTTAAATTCTGGATCAAAATCTAAACTGGTGTTGGTAACATCATCATTTATACCAATTGTAAAATGATTTTTAGGTGAATTATTTTCTAATTCATCATAAATTCCTTTTACCATTGCAGGCGTAAATTCTTTTGAAGAAAGACCATATCTACCTCCAACAATTGTTGGCATAGATTCACCCATTTCAACAAATGCAGAAACCACATCCATATATAAAGGTTCACCAATACTACCCGGTTCTTTTGTTCTGTCTAATACTGCAATTTTCTTAACTGTTTTAGGTAATCTTTCTAAGAAATGATAAATTGAGAATGGACGGTATAAACGCACAAATAATGCACCTACTTTTTCACCATTCGCAACCAATGTATCAATTGTTTCTGCTACTGGCCCTTCACCAGACCCCATAATAATAACAACCTTTTCTGCTTCAGGATGTCCTACATAATGGAATAAACTATATTTTCTACCTGTTTGTTTATAAAATTCATCCATAGTGTCTTGAACTATTTCAGGAACTTTTTGGTAAAATGTATTCGACGATTCACGAGCTTGGAAAAATACATCAGGATTTTGAGCTGTACCTCTAATTACAGGGTTGTCTGGATCTAATGAGCGTTTTTTATGCTTCATTACTTCCTCTTCTGGCATCATCGATTTGATAACATCGTTAGAAATAGCATCTATTTTTGAAATCTCATGAGATGTTCTAAATCCATCAAATATATTTAAAAATGGAACTCTACTTTTTAAAGTAGCCACTTGAGAAATTAAAGCAAAATCATGTGCTTCTTGTACATTTCCTGCAAATAACATTGAGAAACCAGTTGCACGAGTTGCCATAACATCAGAATGGTCACCAAATATAGATAAGGCATGTGTTGCAACTGTTCTAGCAGCAACATGAATAACTGAAGGCAATAATTCTCCAGCCATTTTATACATATTAGGTATCATTAAAAGTAATCCTTGAGAAGCCGTAAAAGTAGTTGTAAGTGCACCTCCTTGTAAAGAACCATGAACTGCTCCTGCAGCTCCTCCTTCACTTTGCATTTCTACGATTCTTGGAATATTCTCCCATATATTCTTTTTCCCTTGAGCACTGTAAACATCTACATGTTCACCCATCGGTGAAGCTGGTGTAATTGGATAAATTGCACAAACTTCGTTTGTTTTGTGAGCAATTATAGCTACCGCTTCATTGGCATCACAAATTAATTTTGAATTCTCTTCTTTCATTATACTTTATATTTACATGTTATAATTTGCAAAATGAATAGTTAATTATGGAGCATTCCACAAATTATATTATTCTACAATTCAATTAGTAAAGTAAAATTATAGGTTAAAGATTAGAGTTATAATGATATATATCAGCTAATTAGCTTCAAAAATTATTTAGAATAGATAAAAATAACATCTATAAATAATTGATTTTACGCCTATTAAAAGGTCTTAAAAAAGAATAAAAACAAAGTGTGTAACAATATTTACAAACCAAAACAACAAATATTCATCAAATTATCGTATTAATAATTTTTAATGAACCAAAATTGACATAATATTGTTAAAATAATTGATTTTTGAAGATTCCATTAAATTTTTAAAAAACTCTTAGCAAGTTAAATCCAAAATAGAAATCTCCCTTTTCCCATTGACCCGTTGTATTCGTCAAAAAACCAGCATCATACATTGGTTGAGAATTTGTAAAATGAACTTGAAATATATGCCCGCCTGTTTCTATATCGAAACCAACGGATAGAGGATTGTTAAAAAGGCTGTTTGAAGCTCTATTGAAATGATAAGCATAGTCAATATTAAACGTAACATACTTACTAATTTTATATCTTCCTCCACCTCCCAAGGCAAATTGAGTATTATCTTGAAAGTCGTTTTGAACATAATTTTCATGAAAAACAATTGGAACCAATTCCAATGACAACTCTTTATTTATTTTTCTTGAAATTATTAATTCTGATAAATAGGTAAGCCTATGTTTAAATTTATAATTTAAAAAAGTATCTCCATCAAAGGCACTATTTATTGCTAAACTATTAAAACCTACAACTGTTAGAGGAAAACCATTTTCTTTTTGATTAATTAATCTATATTTTGTAGTAAAATCATATGTTTTATTAAATGAACTCCTTGAAACCCCAAAATTTAACCAATCTGAGACTCCAAATATAAAACTAAAACGAATGGTTGACTGATCCAAACCAAACAACTCTTTTACGCCACCTTTAACAGATCCAAAACGATGTGCAATTATAAAATAAAAATCACCTTTAGAAGCCAATTTAGTAGACTCTAAATTCACAATTTTTAACCCTTTGAAAGCAGAAGTGACAGAACTATCAATCTTAACATCTGTATTTAATTCATCTAGCAAGTCATTCTGAGTATAACCTATAAACGAAATAAACAATGCGATAATAAGTAGTAATTTATTCATAGTACAAAGTTTTAGTTAGTTAATACAACACATTGATCTATTTTAATTTCTGAAAGCAATTCATCATAACCAATAAATCGTCCTTTTACAATTACATTCTTTTTCAGCATATTCAATCTATTTATTGTATCATTGAAGTAAAGATTTATAAACGAATCCAATTGCAGCATAGAATTATCAACAGAAGTTACAACTCCAGAAATTTCTAATACCTTATCTAAATATTTTTTTGATGATTTTATATTATTCATAGAAAATTCATCTAATATCTCAGCTGATGTAACAATAAATGAGGGCTTTTCAAGCTCTACATTTCTATGGCTTTTATAAATATAATTATACAATACAATAATACCTATTATAAGAAATACACCAATAAAAAATCTCTTTTTCATAATTATTATTTTTATTTTTTCTATATATTTTATACATATTAGACGATAATTTAACGTTTTTTTTACACATATACACGTCTAAAATCATTTATATGTAATTTTTCATATCTTTAAACGACTACAATTTAAAGACTAACTATAAAAATTATCAAAATGAAAAAAACTATCCTACTCTCTGCAATACTGTTAACCTTCATTTTTGGAGCTTGTTCAAATGACAGCGATGATGACATGACACCACCACCACCACCACCACCTCCACCACCAAATAATGTAACTTATGCTAATACAGTAAAAGCTATCATTGACAGTAATTGTATAAACTGCCATGGAAACCCTCCTACAAATAATGCTCCAATGTCACTTACCACATTTGATGATGTAAAAAATTCCGTGCAAAGTAGAAGTTTGATTGTTAGAATTGAAAATGGTACAATGCCTCCTTCAGGTAGTTTATCTACATCACAAATTCAAGCAATAAAAGATTGGCAAACAGGTGGATTCCTTCAATAAAAAAAATGAAAACTATATATATATACATATTATTAATATTAACATCAAGCCTGCTAACGGCTCAAACTAAGTATTATACAAAATCTGGCAATATAGATTTTGAAGCTTCAGTTCCTTCTTTTGAAGAAGTAATAGCTAAAAATGTTGCAGTTACTTCAATTCTAAATATAGAAACAGGAGATATTGCTTCTCTAGCTTTAGTAAAAGGATTTAGGTTTAAGGTTGCCTTAATGGAAGAACATTTTAACGAGAATTATGCCGAATCAGATAGATTTCCAAAAGCAACTTTTACTGGTAAAATCACCAATTTTTCTTTCGAAAATTTAACAACTGCCCCACAGCAGTATGAATTGATTGGAACGTTAACCTTTCATGGTAAATCGGTTGAAATAAATCCAGAAATGTCAATCTATTTAGATGAAGATGTAGTTAATATATCCTCTGAATTTATTGTTAAACCAGAGAAATTCGACATTAAAATACCTAAATTAATTCGAAAAAAAGTAGCTGAAACTGTAAAAGTCACTATTAACTATGCCTTAACAAAAAAAAGTTAATAGTGACTTTTATTATATAAACACAATTTCCATACAATCATTGATTTATTCTAAACTAATACTATCAATAATTAATTCAAATTTTTCATTCTTTTTATTCCCAATTAAAAAACTAAGCTCTTCCATAGTTTCACTTGGATAATTACTCATATTTAACTTTCTACCTCGAAACCTAGGTTCAAAATTTGACAACTGTAATTCAATCAATTGCCATTCATTATTCGTAACGAATTCTTGAATGTAAGCCTGCTGATCGAATTTACTAGTTTTAACTCTAAATTGATACTTTTTACCATCTCCTTTCAATCTAATTTTTAGCTTTTCAAACTTAGAAACGTTTAAAGCTTCAAACCGATGTCTCAAAGAAGAAAACCCTCCATTATTCTCTAATGAAACAATTCCTTTAAAAACAGCATTTCCGTTTTCATTAATACTAATTGAACCATTTGACTTTCCTCCCATCACTACATCATCAACTACTCTCCAATCATAAAGTTTACTATCCTTATTAAATTTTACAATTGTATGCTCTGTATTTAGAATTAAAGTCATTATTATAAAGTATTTAAATATTATCATTGTCTATTTTTTATACTCACCAAAAAGTTCAATAAGTTTTAATGTTCTATAATTAAAAATCTCAACCAACTTTGGTTTTACTAAAATTGGATGGAAAAACCTTCCTATAGCACCAAAAGGTACTTTATAATCTATAATATCTTCCATTTCAACACCACCTTCAACACTTTTAATAAAATGTTTATGATGCCACATGGAATAAGGTCCAAAACGCTGCTCATCAACAAAATACTTTTTTTCAACTAAATGAGTAATTTCTGTAACCCAATTCGTTTTAATTCCAAATAGTGGCGTTACAATGTACTGTATAATTTGACCGGCATACATTGATTTGTCACCTCCTGACACAACATCAAAACTCATATAATCTGGTGTGATTTCTTTCAAATTATTTGGGTTAGATAAAAAACCCCAGGCTTCATCTACAGAAATTGGTAATTTTTGTTTTGATGATAATCTATAAACAGTTCCTTTTGCACTAAACTTCATTTTAATTTTTTAAATAGGAATATGCGTTTAAACTTGT
>Ga0193959_1000114_pt1 | contig 32407 bp, 27 predicted proteins | sample FB_2_MG_FD_140333 | JGI IMG/M metagenome (GOLD analysis project Ga0193959, IMG submission 140333) | Microbial mat bacterial communities from the Broadkill River, Lewes, Delaware, United States - FB_2_MG | ecosystem: Environmental > Aquatic > Freshwater > River > Microbial mats | place: USA... | reverse complement strand
TAATCTCTCTAGGTGATACAGTAGAGGATAATATCTCAAACTCAACTTATAAAATAGAGGATATATTTGTCTATAGAGATAACTCATTTAAAAAACTTCGCTCTATAAATGAGCTTAACTATGCTGAAGCTACTTGGATTAAAAAGAGAGAAGCAACAGAGCATTTAACTCTTAATCAAGGCTGGAATCTAGCTTCTGTTCCGGTAGTGAAAAATATAGATGATTTTTCTATCTTTTCTGATTATAAATCTATAAAAGTTTATAGAGAAGATAGTTGGGTTGCAAATCCAGATTCTATCATTCCAACAGAGGGATTTTGGATTGATATGGAGGAGGCATTAGATATTCCATTTTATGGAGCAAAGTTTGAGGCAGATTTAACTGATGTTTATAGTGAAAAGTGGCATTTAAAAGGTGGTTATATTGAAGATATAAGTAAACATGATTTTGAGTTTTGGATATATAGAAATCAAAAGTGGTTATCAAATAAATTAAATAACTTAAAAGAGATTAAAGCAGGAGAGGGTTTTTGGGTTAAGTAGAGATTCTTTAATCTCTTTAAACCTTCAAATCTAGTACAGTTCCCATCATCTCATCATAAGTTTTTACACTAAGAGCATTTGCTTCAAAGCCATAACCGATAATAATCTGTTCAGGAATCTCTTTTGTAATATCCGTTTGTGACTGTTTAGCTCCACTATCATCAGCTTTTTTAGATATAGCTTTTACACCATTTTCAGATTCATTTAGATTTGTCTGTGTAGGAATAAAATTATCTGTGTTTACATTTGATATATTATTTGCATTGCTATTTAACCAGCTACTATGAGCATTTATTGAAGAGATAGAGTTTAACATCTTAACACCCTTTTTTCTTTTATCATATAGAATTTCTAGTTAATAGAAAATAAACCTATATTTAAATATCATATTTTAAAATAAACTATTTGGTAAATTATGAAATTTTTAAATGATGAGTACACTTTAGATATTGATGATTTAGGTTATAAAAAACAAGCCGATACAATAAGAGAGCTTATAATAGATTCAGATACTCCCTTTTCGATTGGGGTTTCAGGTAGGTGGGGTGGTGGTAAAACTTCGCTTATGAAATATCTTTTAGCCTCACTTGGAGGAGAGCCAGTCAAAAGAGAGCTAACTTTTCATACAAAAAGTATCGAAAATCAAAAAAGCTTTGAAAATGTAAAAAATCTTTACGATAGAGAGGATTTTGAAAATATAGAAGCTATTTGGTTCAATCCTTGGGAGTATGAGAATCATAATGAGCCACTTGTTGGGCTTTTGCAAGAGATATTAAATCACTTCTCATTTTTAGCTAAAACTCATAGAGAAACAAAAAAAATTCTCTCGGTTGCTTTTGAGAGTAGTTTAAATGCTATTGGCTCATTTTTAAAGCTTGGCAAAAATCAAGGCTCAAAAATAAAAGAGCTTGGAGAGAAGTATGAGAGTGAAAATTTTACCTATTTAGATAGAAATCAAAAGTTTAAATTTGTTTTTCAAGAGGCGATAGAGACTCTACTTCTAAAAGATGAGACTAGAAGTGAGCCTGATGAGAGTGCGAGACTTGTAATATTTATCGATGATTTAGATAGATGCGAAGATGAGACAATATCAAAACTGCTAAAAGAGATAAAACAGTATCTCTCTACCAAAAGATGTGTTTTTGTCTTTGGTTATGATAGGCACCATATAGAAAAATCTCTCTCAAGTAGCGAAACAAAGACAAACAAAGAGACAAGAGCCTATTTAGAGAAGCTATTTCAAAGCACATTTTATATAAAAGAGCCAAAAGAGAACTATTTAAAAGAGTTTATCAAAAATATTTTAAATCAGTTAAATTTTATAAAAGATAGTTTTATTGATGAGTTAGTTATATTTATAATCTCTATTCTCGATTCAAATCCTAGACGAATTAAGAGCTTTTTAACAACTCTCTATTTTCATATCAAAAATTCAGACTTTGAAGAATCAAAAGATATAGAGCTAGATGATTTAAAAAGATTGGCTTTAGTAGCTTATCTAAAACTATTTTACGAATCGGTTTATAGTGTCGTAGAGAATCAACCAGAGTTAAAGGAGAGTTTAATAAATTCATTAAATAAAAGTAGTATCTTTGATGTAGTAGATGAGCGAGAGTACTACTTTACGCTAGAGTTTAAAAATCATTTAGGCTTTAGTGAAAATTATAGTGATGTTTTAGATAGTGAAAAGGAGGGTTTTATCGACAAGATAGAGTATAAAGATGAGTTTGAAGATAAGTTTCTAAGCGAGGTTTATGAGATGCAAGGAAAACATAGAAGTTTTTCAAATTTTAAAAATGAGTTTATCAATCTATTTACAGATATAGATATTAAGAGTTATCTATGAAAAAGTACCCCATTAGAGAGCCTTTTAACAATCTAAAATATGGTAAAAAGCAAGAGGTTTATAAAAAGCTTTTAATCTCACTCTATGGCAGAGAGGATACTCTAGAGGAGTCTCCTATAAATCTAAGAGACATCTACACGCCTTTAGTTTTGAAAGATAATAAAACAGATAAAGAGTTATCTATTGAAGAGATTCTATGTAGTTATCAATTCATTGCAATCTCTGGCGTAGCTGGGAGTGGAAAATCGACAATTACAAAATTTCTCTCGATAGAGACATCGCAAAATGGACTAAACAAAACAGTGCAATTTATTGGAAAGCGTCTAGTTATGCCTATTATTCTGAGAGAGCTGGATTTTGAAAAGATTGATTCTTTAGATTCTCTTTTTGATGCTTGGATAGATAATATCAATCAAAATTTAAAAAAATCTATCTTTGATAGAGAGTTTTTCGATTTTTATATCTCAAAGGGTTGGGCTATCTTAATCTTTGATGGGTTTGATGAGATTGGAGCAGGTCAAAATAGAAAACTCATAGAGTGGTTAAGTAGCTATCTATCAACTCAAAAGCTACAAAGTGATGAGATTAGAAGCAATATCGTAATCACAGCTAGACCAACTGGCTTTTTAAACGATATTAACTACTCTAATTTTGCAAAATTTGATATTGAGCCATATAACGAAAATCAAATAGAGAGTTATATCGGTAAATATATGACTCTTCTACACTCTCCAAATCAGCAAAAAACAAAAGAGAGAATAGAGACTTTTTCAACTAGATTAAAGAGTATAGATGATTTAAAGCAGTTAAAGAGTAGACCAATCTATCTAATGATGCTCTGCTATATTTCCGAGCATAAAGGGGAGATTCCTCGAAGTCGTGTTTTAGCCTATCAATTGATGGTTGAGGCTTATATCCATATATTAGATAAGCAGAGAAATTTATTAAATATGCCTAATTGGGACTATCAAGATAAATATATTATGTTAGAGGAGTTGGCTTATAAGATTCATCTAAAAGCTACTGAAGAAAAAGATAGTGGGCAGTTGCATATAGAGGTTTCACAAGAAGAGATAAAGGAGTATTTTAAAGAGATAGTCAAAGATGAAGATGAGAAGCTAAAGAGTATTGAAGAGAGTGAAAAAATAGAAAAAATAATGAAATACTACTTAAGCCGAAGTGGGCTTTTGGTTGAATCGAGAGAGGGGTTTATCCAGTTTTCACACTTTAGCTTTCAAGAGTATCTCACAGCTAGTAAAATCTATCGAGATAGAGATGATTTAGATTTGATAGAGTATCTAAACGATGAAATTTTTGATAAGTTAGAGGGAAATGGGTTTGCAGAGGTGGCACAACTCTACTTCGGTATCGATAGCTTAAAAGGTGGTAAAAATCAATTTAAAATAACAGAGAGAATTTTTAAAGACTCTCTCCCTTATCATGAATTTATCTATAACTTGATTTTGATTAGTGAAAATCGCTTAAAAGAGAGAGAAGAGCTAAAGTGGTTAAAGACTCTCATCTACTCTTGGATAAATAGAGAAGATATTTATAATTTTAGTAAGCTGATAGAGAAATTTGAGCAAAAACTAAAAGAGTATAGAGGTGAGCTTCATAAAGAAATAGAGGGTTTTATATTTCAGATAGCAGAGCAGATATTAAGAGATGCTATAGAGTATGAGCTAAAGATAAAAAAATTAAAAATAGAGAAGTTAGATAAATTTAAGCAGTTAAAAAATATTTTATATATCGGTTTTTGGTTTGAGGATTTTAGAGATAGGTTCTTAACTAGTGAGAGGTTAGAATTGTTTCCAAAAGATACAAGGGGTAAAAATTTTCAATTTTGGCTAGATAATTACATTATTTATAATGAGAAGTTAAAAGAACATATAGCAAGTAGTGTTATTTCAAATATTTCTGTATATCAGTTTTTAGCTTTAAATGGAAGTAATTATTTATTATTTTCTCCATTATTTATAAAAAATACATTTTTTAGAATAGTTTTAAAATTGCAACTGCAAATTAATAAAAATTTATTTTTTTTACAAAAAGACTATATGTTGGAAACTAAAATAAGAAAATTTTATATGTATATGTTTGTATATTTATATATGGATAACTATATGGACATAGCTCTTTCTTTTTTTGGAGTAATGAATATTCCAAATATTAGGAATATAGCTATGCGTAAAAATATGGATATGGCTATTAATTTATCTCGTTCTAGAGGAAGGTCTATATCTACAGAGTTTTATAATATAGATGGAAATATTAATTATGAGAATCAAAAAGAAATATATAGTGATATTAGTGATAGTATAGACTTAGCACTAGATAGATGTTTAGATATAAACCTAAATTTAAAAAAAGAGATGATTATATCTAAAGAAATTATAAATAAAAGTAGTTTTACTAAAGATAATATTAAGTTTAAAAATATTTTAGGATTAAGTATTAGGTATTGGCTTTTTTCCATATATGCTAGTTCAAAGAGATATGCTAAAGAGGTAGGATTAGATATAGGTATATCAAAAAATGAATTTATAGAGTTATATAGAGAGTTAAAAGAGAATCCTATTGGCTATTTTGAAAAAGAGGGATTTGCTTTAAGAGAGAGAGAGAAAGAGGAGATAGAGGAGCTTTTTGAGAAGAGTTATCTGCTTAAAGCGATGGAGTTAATAGTTGAGAGTGAATATGAAGAGTTTGATGAAGTAAATGAGAAAAAGGCGATAGAGGATTTTCATAACTCAATAAAAGAGTTTAATGAAAAATATGGAAAAGATTTGGATAAATTGTAAAATACTCAAATCTATCTGGCGATGATAAGTATGATTATGAGAGAAATTTAAAAATTTATAGAGATTTAGTAAACTCATTTGATACACTAAAAGAAGAAGGTAGAGAGGAGAAAGCTATTGAAATAGCTAAAAACTGTTTAGCTAAAGGGTTAGATACCTCTATGATTTCAGAAATTACTAACTTATCAATTGAAGAGATAGAGAGATTAAAACCTATTATTTAAAAATCTCAAAATAGCAATGATAATAATCGAGAGTAGAATCATCAAAGCACTTATCGAACTAGCTTCGGTAAGTCCATAGCTTGTAAATCTATCGTAGATTAGCACAGGTGTAACCATCGGGTGGTAAGCTAAAATCACAACAGCCCCAAACTCTCCAAGTCCTCTAGCCCACATCATAATAGAGCCATTTATTATATCTTTTCTAGCTAGAGGCAGAGTAATTACAAAAAATGTTTTAAACTGGTTTGAGCCGAGCGTCCTTGCGACAGCTTCGAGTTTTATATCAACTTTTCTAAAGCCATCTTTTGCACTATTTATTAAATATGGAGCAGAGAGAAACATCATAGCTATCATAATTCCTTGCTCTGTGCCTAAAAATTCGATTCCAAAAAAGCTGAAAAATTTTCCACCAAAATACTCCTCACCAAAAACGCCTAAAAGGGCAATTCCCGCAGCTGTGTGTGGAATCATTACAGGAATATCGATGATAGCCTCTAAGATTGATTTAAAAGCAAAATCGTATCTAGCCAAAATATATCCAAGTGGTAGACCGACAATAATAATAAAAAGTGTTGCCCAGAGTGATACTTTGAAAGTTAAAATGATAGAATCTGTAATATCTCTATCTTTTATTGCTTCTAAATAGCTACTTCCATCGATACTTGTTAAGATATTTATGATTGGAACTGAAAAAAATAGAAGTGATATTAAGGCAAGAGTTGCAAAAAGTGCTAAAAAGGGGTTTATTTTTATAGTTTCCATATATTCTCTTTGTTAAAACTTAGATATATTTTTTCATTTTTTTCGATATTTAATTTTTTAAACTCATCAATTGAGAGTTTTACAAAAAATTTACAACTACTTGATTGTAGATAGAGTTTAAAATGGTCAACTATTCCCATAAATTCAACTATTTCACACTCAAAAACATAGTTTTTATTAGATTTAGTTTTACTAAGCTCTATCGCATTTGGGTCGATTGTAAATTTTCCACTTAGATTCTTATCTAAAATATCCAAATCCAAAATATTTTTAAACCCTAAAAATCTAGCCACTTTCTCATTTTTTGGCTCTGTTAGGGTTTGATTTCCTAGTGAGCATTGAGCTATCTCTCCATCGATTAAGATAGCTATTTTATCGGCTAAAAATGAAGCCTCTCGGAAGTTGTGAGTTACATGAATTGTTGTGAGGTTAAATCTTTGGTGAATATTTTTGATAAGTGCCATAACTTGATTTCTCATCGTTGGGTCGATTGCACTTAAAGGCTCATCTAATAGTAGATATTTTGGTTTTGAGAGCAAAGCTCTTGCGATTGCGATTCGCTGTTTTTCTCCACCTGAGAGGTTATTAATATTTCGATTGATTAAGTGTGCAATATCAAGCTCATTTAATATCTCTTCAAAAAAATCTTTTTCAAAAGGGAGTTTTTTATTTCTCTGACCAAAGAGGATATTTTTTTTGACACTCATATTTGGAAAGAGGGCAAAATCTTGATAGACAAATCCAATATCTCGCCTCTCTGGTGCCAATAGAGTAATATCTATATCATCAGATATTATTTTTCCACTATCTATGTCCTTAAGCCCTGCAATGCTCTCTAAAACATAGGTTTTACCACTTCCTGTCTTGCCAAGTAGGACAAAATACTCCCTTTTTGATACTTCAAAAGAGATATTATTCAAAACAAAAGGTTTAACTCCCTTTTGTCTCTTTATTACCGATATATTCTCTATTTGTAGTTTCATCTATTTTATGATTGTAGAATCGCCCGTAACTCTTGCTGGGCTAATAGTTGATTGACCATTTTTTTTGATTATCGCTTTTCCCTCATCGCTTAAGATAAATTTAACAAATTTAATTGCTCCAGCTCTGTTTAGAGGTGATTTTTTATTCTCTGGAATTGTTAAGCCATAAACCATAGATTCGCCAACTTGAGTTAAGCTCTGCCCCTTTTTCTTGCCATCGATTTTAAAAGTGGCTTTTGCATATTCACTATTTAATTTTGCATTTCCAAGATTTACACTATCTTCTAGCGTGATATATTTTAATCCATGCTGTTTTGCTACCGATTCGTAGATAAATAGGTAATCGATGCTTGAGCTCTCAACTAAAGCCAATAGGTCTGTCTCTTTTGGTCTTACAATTACTTTTTTCTTATTCTCCTCACCAACTTCATAGTGGTCACCATAGCCAAATAGCTCTTTAAAAAAATCTTTTTTACCATAAGCTTTTTCAGTTAATTGTGCTACTAACATTGTTCTATAACCACAAGGGTCAAGGTTTGGGTTTGAGTGTCCAACCTTTACACCATCTTTTAAGACAATATCAAACCAGTTTTTTTCACTGATTTCATCTCTAAATTTAGCCTTAGGTGCTATTGCGATAGCCATCTTATTAGTTGCAAAAGAGGCGTTAAATTTTGCATCTTTTCCAATCATCAACTTATCTATCGCTTTGTAATCAGCACTTGCTACAACATCAGCACCTCTGTTTAAAATAGTTACTTTTTTAATCGCTGCAACAGAACCACTAGCCTCTCTCAAAACATCATATTTAGGATTTTTTGTTTCAAAAGCCTTTTCTATATCTTTAAATGGTTTTGCTAGGCTTCCTGCGTGAAATACTACAATTTTCTCTTTTGCCAAAAGGGTAGAGGCAAGTAGAGAGGCTACTAAAATATATTTTTTCAAATCAATCTCCTTTATTTATTAGAATAATTATCATTTTCATTAAAATAAAATTTCATTTTTAGCTTAATGCAAATGAGAAAAAGGGAAGAATCTAAATAGATTCTTTAATTATAGGTTTAGATATGAGATGTTTTTATCTGTTAATGAAGCTTTAAATGGAACTATTTTTACACTCTGATTCTGCTCTACTATCGAAACACCTTTCTCTATTACAATAAAAGCGTTACTCTCAAGTAGAGGTGTTAACATTCCACTTCCATATCTATTATCTCTTGTAACTCTAAACTCTCCATTTTGATAAGAGCCTAAAACTATGTTTGCTCTTGAGTCTTTTAATTTAAACTCTTGAGTATTTTTTGCATAGATAAAATCGATGAAAAATTGACTATCACCACTCATTTTTGCAACGGCTGGAACTACAAATAGGTTTAGATTGACTAATGCACTAAGTGGGTTTCCAGGTAAGCCAAAAAATACTAAATCATCAAGCAGAGCCATTAAGTTTGGTCGCCCTGGCTTTACATTTACTCCATGAAATAGCACTTTTGCATCTAAAATCTCAAGCACATCGCCAATAAAATCAGCCTCACCCTTGCTTATTCCACCTGAAGTTACAAGCACATCACATTGACTCTTTGCTAACAAAAAGCCCTCTTTTATACTCTCTATATCATCGCCTAGTGAGCCTAGATAGATTGCTTCAAAATTATGCTCTTTTAAAACAGAGTAGATTCCCATAGAGTTTGAGTTATAGATTTGATGCTCACTTGTCTGCTCCCAAGGCTCTTTTATCTCATTTCCAGTTGAGAAAACTCCCACTTTTACCTTTTTGTAGACTCTAATAGAGCTGATTCCCTGAGATGCGAGAGTTGCTAAGTGGTTGCTTGAGAGTTTTTCACCTTTTGAGATTAACTTATCACCAATTGATACCTCTTCAGCTTTAAATTTAATATTTGCATTTAGCTTTAAACTCTCTGGCAATTTAATACTATTATCTCTTTTGTCTAAAACATTTTCAAACGGTACAACTGCTTCAGTTCCAGCTGGTGTTGGAGCTCCTGTCATTATTTTACAGCAAGAGCCATCTTTTAACTCATAATTTTTTAAATCATCTCCAGCAAAACTATCATCGATTACAGGAGTATATTTACCACTATCACTCAATCTAACGGCATAACCGTCCATTGCAGAGTTGTCAAAAGCTGGTAAATCTTTTGTTGCAAAAATATCATCATAAATTACTCTATCTAATGCATCAAAAAGCGATAGATACTCAAATCTATCTAAAATTTTCACACTCTCTAGTGAGGTTTTGATAATCTCATCTATATTTAAGCTAGTTCTAGCCATTTTAATCCTTTATTGCTCTTATTTGTCTATATTTGAAATGTATTCTATCAATAGAGCTCTTTAATTCATCAAAATTTTGCATAAAACTAAGCGATAAAAACTCTCTTGCTTCATCTTCGCTCAAATTTAGAGCCATTAGGGTTTTAGATGGTTTTTTTGTCTTTAGATAACATCTAGTGCTATTTAAAACAGAGATATTTTCTAGCTCTAGTGTATTAATCAAATCTCTAACTCTGATATTTTTTAAAAAGATTCCAATACTATTATCTAAATTATCTATCTCTAAAACTCTAATATCGTCTCTAAATAGCTCTTTTAGATAATTTATAGTTTTCATTTTTTCGATTTTATACTCTTGAAAAGCATACTTTTTTATTTCTATTTTTGGTGAGTTTTTATCTAAAATCACTTTTTCTCTATCTGAAAATCCAAAGATATTATCTGCATAGATAGGCTCTGCTAAGTCAAAATCGACGATAAAATCTATTGACCTGTTTTTTTCGCTTAGAGTTTTTATAGCATTTTTATAAAATATATCATCGTCAATAGCTTCGATAAATAGGGCTATATTTTTAAAACTATTTAGATTTATCTCAAAATCATCATAATTATCAATTACATCAACTTCGAAATTATCGTTTAACTGCTCTATTAATTTCTCATATCTATAAGATATTTTACTACTGATATAGACTTTTTTATACTGTTTTGATTTTAAAAATCTCTCTATTTCATTAATTAAAGATTCGTATCTATATCCAAAAGCTTCAACTTTTTCACTTTTTAGAGAATCTAAACTGTTGATATTCAGAGCTAAATTCATATTTTAATCTTTCGTTTTTATAATAAATTCGCCATTTTTCATAAAGACCTCTTCAAATATTTCATCTGAGACTTGATAGATTCTAGCTCTAAACTCTCTAAATTGTCTTATAAGCTCTCTACCCTTGTCTGTTAGCTGAGTTCCTCCTCCGTTTGCTCCACCCTTTTTACGGATTACAATCTCCTCTTTTATAGAGTTTTCAACTATTTCGATATGTCTCCAAGCCTTTTTATAATCCATCTTAAGCTTTTTAGAGGCTTTTGAGATGCTTCCTAACTCTTCGATTGCCTCTAAAAGTCTAACTTTTCCCTCTCCAAAAATAATATTTCTATTGTTATCCTCTATCCAAATTTTAATTTTTTGCTTCATTTTTATCTCCTTAAAAACAGCCCAATATGCACTTTTTAGCTTGAATATTTAACCTATTTAGAGCTACTCCCATAACTTCTCTATCAATACTATTTTTATTTGAGATTCTCTGAGCTTTTGAGCAGTTAATTTCTCTCTCTAAATTTAGATTCTCTACTATCTCTAATTCACTTAAATTAATATCGCTTTTAACTTTTTTTCCAAAAAAACCAAATTGACAATTATCTATTTTTATATTTTTTGATTCTACAAATTGCATAACATATTTAATTGATTTTTTCTCTTTTTTTGATAAGTTAAATACTGTTTTACAATCTATTTTCCCTTTTGGGTTTAGTGAGTTCTCTATCTCTTTTAACATACGATTCTCCCTGAGTGAGTATAGATATTCATCTTTCTGCCTCTTGCAAAACCTATTAGAGTTATTCCATGCTCAAGTGCTGTCTTAACTCCTAAAAATGTTGGGGCTGTTCTTGAGACTACAATAGGTAATCTATGCATTACAGCTTTTATTACCATCTCTGAGCTTAATCGACCACTTACCATTAAAATCGATTTTTTAGTATCGAGTTTTTTTAGTTTTGCTTTGCCAACAGCTTTATCGATAGCGTTGTGTCTGCCTATATCTTCAGCTACTAATTTTGTCTCATCTTCCAAAATCAGCATAGCTTTATGTACACAACCTGTTTTTTTGTATAGTTCGCTATCTTCATAAAATTTATTTATATTATCATTTATATATTTTGGCGTTACGCTAAATTTAGTATCATTAAAGTCTATATATGTAAAGCTCTCAGAGTTACCAGTTACACCACCTCCACAGCCAGAGACTAGAGTCTTCTCTTTATAGAGGTTTTGGAGGTTTTCCTCATCGATTTTAGCCTCTATTTCAATTTTTAGATTCTGCTCATCGATATTTATCGATTCTATATCATCTATATCTTTTATAACACCCTCTGCCATCAAAAAACCAACAGCGTGAGCGTCCATATCGATAGGAATGCACATAGTTGAAATACTCTTTTCTCCATTTAAATAGATACTAACACGACTCTCAAGTATTACAATATCTTTTAACTCATTAAAATTTTTTCCATCAAATTTCTCTATCAAAATATCTTTTAATATTTGGGGCATTATTTATCCCTTTTGTAACTCTCTTTATTGCAATTTTACATAAAGAAACTTACATAAAAGTTAAATATTTATTGACTTTTATTAAAATAGGTAAAAATATACTTTACCTATTCGGTTGTCTTTAAGGAGGTTTTTATATTTTTACTAAGATTTTATCTAGGTATGAAGTGGGTAAGATTCGTTTGAAAAATGCTAAAATGCTAGAGGCTTTTGTTATATAGTATCTAGGTTTAGGCTTTTTAGAATTTAAAATATGCTCTATTTTCTCTATTACAGCATCACTATTTTTTGTAAAGATAGACTCTTTCTCTTTACTCTCTAATCGTTTTCTAACTTCTCTTTTATAAATTTTGCTAAAGTAACTATTCTCTACATCTACATTCTCATTAAACTTTTGAAGTGCGTTTTCTCTAAATTTGCTAACAATAGGACCAGTATTTAGAGTGCTTACATAGATATTACTACCTTTTAACTCTAACCTAAGTGTATCTGTTAGCCCCTCTACGGCATATTTTGAAGCGTTGTAAGCCCCTCGAAACTTAAGAGAGATTAGACCTAAAATTGAGCTATGCTGTATTATTTTTCCTCCACCATTTTTTCGCATGATAGGAATCACTCTTCTTGTTAAGTGGTGAAGTCCAAAGACATTTGTCTCAAACTGCTCTCTTAAAACCTCTACCTTTAAATCCTCTATGCTTGAGGGTTGACCATATCCAGCATTGTTAAACAGAATATCTATCTTTCCGTTAGTAGCTCTTAACACTTTTTCAAGAGTTTTATCTATTAAATCAGGGCATCTCATATCCATGAGAAAAGATTCAAACCCCTCTTCTCGAAGAGCCTTTACATCTTTTGCATCTCTTGCTGTTGTTATAACTAAATATCTATCTTTTAAGGCTCTCGCTACATCTAAGCCTATTCCTGAACTTGTTCCTGTTATTAAAATTGATTTCATCTTTATATCCTTTTTTTCGCTAAAATGGTATAAAAATTAATCTTACAAAGGGAATAATTTGAGTTTTGATTTTGAAAATTTACCAAATAGATTAAATACAAATTGTGAAAAATATGATGGATTAGATAAAAAGTTTGGATATAGCGATATTACCCCTATGTGGGTAGCTGATATGGATTTTGTATCTCCTGATTTTGTATCTCATACTGTTTTAAATAGAGCTAGACATAAAGTTTATGGTTATCCTATGTTTGATAAAAAATATTTTGAATCTATTATAAATTGGCAAAAGCGACATGGATTTGAGATAAAAAAAGATTGGATATGCTTCTCACCTAGTGCAGTAACAAGTATAAATTTGGCTATAAATGCCTTTTCAAATGAGAGTGATGGGATAATTATTCAACCTCCAATCTATCCACCATTTTTTGGCTCAATTAAAAACAACTCCAGAGAAGTGTTAGAGAATAGACTTATTTTAAGAGATAATCACTATGAGATAGATTTTGAGAATCTAAAAAAGCATAAAAGTGCTAAAGCAATTTTACTTTGTAACCCTCACAACCCAACAGGTAGAGTATTTACTAAAGAGGAGCTCTATAAAATTGGTGATTTTGCACTTGAGAATAATATAGTAATTATCTCTGATGAGATTCACAGTGATTTGGTCTATAAAAAATTTAAACATATCGCTATTGGCTCGATTGAGAAGTTTAGTGATATTGTAGTTACTATAAACTCAGCCAGTAAAACTTTTAATATTGCAGGGCTTAATAACTCCTATGTGATTATTAAAAATAGAGAACTTAGAGCTAAATTTTTGAATATAAGTAGAAGATTCTCTCTTGCTCCAAATCTATTTGGTGCTGAAGTGACAAAAGAGGCATATTTAAAAGGGGATATTTGGCTTAAGAGTTTAATAGAGTATTTAGAGAGCAATAGTGATTTAGTAAATCTCTTTTTAAAAAGACACATTCCAAAAATAAAATTGATAAAACCAGAGGCTACTTATCTGCTTTGGCTCGATTTTAGAGAGTTTGATTTAACTCATAAAGAGATAGAAAATTTACTATTAACTAAAGTCAAAGTTGGATTTAACTCTGGATTGGAGTTTAAATCTGATGAGAAGTTTTTTAGAATGAATATAGCAACTTCTAAAAGAAGAATATTGAAAGTGCTTGAGAGAGTAAGTGAAATTTTCAATAAATACTAAAGAGCTGTTTTTTAAATAAATTTTTTTCAAAAAAAAGATAAAATATAGTTTTTAAATTATTTCAAAAGGTAACATTTTGAGAATTTATGAAGTTTTTGATAATAAAAGCCCCTGTTCCTATCTGAGTGAACAGTATCAAAATAATCATTATCTATTTATTAAAGATTGTACACCAGATTATTGTTCAAAGCTTATAAAGAGAGGCTGGAGACGCTTTGGATATATGTTTTTTAGACCAATTTGTGACAAATGTAGAGAGTGTCAGAGTCTGCGAATCGATGTGAAAAACTTTAACTTAACAAAATCTATTAAAAAATCTATAAACAGAAACAGAAATACAGAAGTGATAATAAGAGAGCCAACAATTACTGATGAGCATTTAGAACTTTTTGATAAATATCACTACTTTATGCATCAAAAAAAGGGTTGGAAATTTACAAAAGTTACATCTTCTCACTATATGCAATCCTTTGTGCAAGGTGCAAACGATTTTGGACATGAAGTTGCTTACTATATTGATGGAAAATTAGTAGGAGTTGATTTAATAGATATTTTAGAAGATGGAATATCAGCAATCTATTTCTATTACGACCCTGATTTTCCTAGAAACTCTCTGGGGGTATTCTCTATTTATAAAGAGATTGAGTTTGCAAAACAGTTTGGACTTGATTGGATTTACTTAGGTTATTATGTAGAGCATAATAGTGGTCTGAATTATAAAACAAGATATACACCCTATCAGATATTAGAGGGTAGACCAGAAGTTGATGATAATGATATTTGGTGTTAGCTAAGAGTTTTATAAAGCTCTATAGCTTTTTCTACATCTTTAGGGTTTGGTTTTGTTCGAATTGAGCAGTAGAAAATTTTACCATTTTTTACCATTTTTAAAACAGAAGCATCAACCCAGTAGTAGTTTCCATCTTTTGTTGTGTTTTTGACAAAGCCTCTCCAAAAGCCTTTTGTCTCTATATCACTCCAGAGCATTTTAAAAGCAGCCCTAGGCATATCGTTATGTCTTACGATATTATGTGGTTTTCCAATGAGTTCATCTTTTGAGAATTTAGATATTTCACAAAAAGTTTTATTTACATAAGTTATTAAACCATCTTTATCAGTTTCAGATAAAATATAACCATCAAAAAATACCTCTTTATTCATTACAAAATCCTACTTTTAAATTTGATTATATCTATTTTACTCTTTATTCCTTTTGTTTTTTTGATTAATTTTTGTATCTAATTTGATTAATATTCATTTTATAGTGTGTAATTTTTAATCTATTTTTAGAAAATTTGCAATTTTTAATCTATTTTTAGTTGCATATGAAATACAATTACATTGGCAACTAAGTTTTAAAAGGAAAAATTTGGTAAAAAATATTTCAATAAAAAAGAGTTTTATATCAATAATTAGTTTTTTATTAATTGTTATAGTGATTGCTTCTATTTTTTTAGGAATGAAAGAGTATAGAAAATATCAAGATTTAACTAGACTAGAGAAGATGGCTATTTTATCTACTAAAATTAGTTTAGTTATCCATGAGATGCAAAAAGAGAGAGGTGCATCAGCTGGGTTTATTGGCTCAAAAGGTGCGAAATTTTCATCTATTTTAAAGACTCAAAGAGAAGATACGGATAAAAAGATAGCTATTTTAAAGAGTTATTTGCAAGAGTTTGATGTAAATAGTCTCTCAAGAGACTTTTTAAACTACTTTAATGTTGCTATGAATAAAATAAACTCTATCTCTAGTATTAGAAGTGGTGTTGATTCATTAAATATAGACATTAAAAAAGTTTTATCATTTTATACATCAACGATTAGCAATTTTTTAAATAGTATAAGTGGAATCTCTAAAATTAGTTTTGAAAATGGAATTACTAAAAGCTTAATAGCCTATTCAAATTTTTTGCTCTCTAAAGAGAGAAATGGAATAGAGAGAGCAGTTTTGAGTAATGTTTTTGCTAAAGATAAATTCTCAGCTGGTCAGTATGAGAAATTTATTAGATTAATAACAGAGCAAGATGCCTTTATGCACTCATTTAAAATAAGTGCAAAAAGAGATTTATTAAACTATCTTGACACTTCACTTGAAAATCCATCTGTGAAAGAGGTTGATAGATTAAGAGTTATTGCCTTTAAAAAATCAAGAACTGGTGGTTTTGAAATCGATTCTACATATTGGTTCAAAACTATTACAAAAAAGATAAATATTTTAAAAAATATAGAGGATAAACTCTCACAAACTCTAATAGCAGATGTACAAGTTTTAGAGAGAGAAGCAGAGAGTAAATTAACTCTATTTATATCAGTAAACGCAATAGGTGTTTTATTACTTTCTATTATCAGTTTTACTCTAGTTGGAAGCGTTGTAAGAGAGTTAGATAAATTAAGAGAGAGAGCCAATAATTTAGCAAGTGGCGATGGAGATTTGACTAAAAGATTAGATGTTAGCTCAAATGAGATAGGAACAGCTTCTTTAGAGATTAATAGTTTTATCTCAAAAGTGCAAAATACAATAGAATCTATAAAATCAAGCTCTTCTGATACTGCATCAGTTGCAAATGAACTCGCTTCAACTGCAAATCAAGTTGGTCATCAAGCAGAGAGAGAATCACAAATTGTAAAGAGTGCTGTTGAGAGTGCAAAGTCTATGAATGCACTTTTAGATTCATCTATTGGAAAAGCTAAAGAGAGTTCAGAAGATATAAATATTGCTAATGAAAAACTTTTAGTGGTAAAGACTCAAATTTTAACTATGTCAAATCAGATAACAGAGAGTTCAGAAGTTGAAGCAGAACTCTCAAGCAAACTTTCTCAACTTAGTCAAGATGCAGAGCAGGTTAAGAGTGTCTTAACAGTTATTAGTGATATTGCAGATCAGACAAATCTATTAGCTTTAAATGCAGCTATTGAGGCAGCTAGAGCAGGAGAGCATGGACGAGGATTTGCCGTTGTTGCTGAAGAGGTTAGAGCATTAGCTGAGAGAACACAGAAATCTCTAAATGAGATAAATACGACAATTTCAGTAATTGTTCAAGCAATTATCGATTCAAGTGACCATATGAGCCAAAATTCAGATTCTATTAATAACTTAGCTAAAAGCTCTGAAGATATAGTCAATCAAGTAACAGCGATAGCTGATACAATAGAGCATTCAAAAAATGTTGCTCATGAGAATTTAAATGTAACTATTGAAGTTGTAAATAGTTCAAAAAATAATATAGAGCAGATTAACTCTATTAGCGATATATCTTTCTCAAATACAAAAAGTGTTGAAGAGATAGCAAGTGCAACAGAGCATCTACACCATATGACTGAAGAGTTGAATTACAAATTGAGTGAATTTAAGACTTAAAAAAGTAGATAGAGAGTTAATCTCTATCTTTTGTTAGAGTAGAATCAATCTATAGCACAGATTAAGTTTTTTTCAATTGCATTACTATGTGTTGTTTCACAATCTACTGAAGTAGTAGGTAAATCAGCCTCTGCAACACTCTCATCTACTATAAAAAGTTCACCCTCACCAGGACCCATTCCACTTTTATTATTTCCAGCTTTTATTGTGTAAGCGACAAAATCATATTCTGATAGGTAGTGAGTTGTTAAAAAATTCTCAACATCTACCTCTTTTATCTCAGGAAATCCCTCTATTTTGACTTTTTTAATATCTGCATTAGCATCTTTTAAGTAAAAGACTATATTTGATATAGCACTTTTATTTGGTGATTTTAAAACAAAATTTATATCATTTTCTACTTCTGTTTTACAACTTAACTCTTTAGTTGTACTCTCACCAGCTTCAGATACAATTATTATCTTATCTAAGTTATCTATATACTCACTATTTAGAGAGAAACTACCATCTGCTGAGAATGTATGACTTAACTCATTCTCTTGGCTAACTTTATTTTTATAAATTTTAAAACTACTCAAACCAACTATATTAAAATTTTTTAAATCACTCTCTATAGAGCTTGTGCTAGAGTAACTTTTTACCTCATGGTCTCCTATCGCTTGTATTATTCCTAAAACTTGATTCCAAGCTAAATCTTTCTCATCTTCATAGTACCCACTATTGTGATAGTTTTGATTATGAAGAAAGAATGGATATATATTTATATTCGAATTAGTCGCTTGTTGCGATTGGTAAGCCGTATATCCAAAATCACTTGATGATGGAACATGACCAGAGCCAAATGGCAGAGTTGGAATCCCATCAGTTAATAAAATAATCGATTTATGGTCTCCTTTTGAGAAATCAAACTCACTTAGAGATATTTTGATAGCATTTCCTGTATCTGTTCCACCTTTTGATGTAATATCTGTTTTATCTCCATTTCCTAGAGAGTAAGTTAAGTTATCCATCGATATATTATTATCATAGTTAAATAGTACAACTTTACTTGTATAGTTACTATCTCTTTTTGAATCGTTATAATCATCAATTTCACTGTAAGAGATATTGCTATCTTCCTCTATATCAACTTTATCTTCATCAAAAAATCGAGAAAATTTTACAAATGCAAAATCATTTTTACCATTGTTTAGACTCTGATATAGAGACTGTACAATATCTAACTCTACTTTTAAGACACTATCGCTTGTCTCAAAAACTCTCTCTGTACTTCCAGATCTATCTAGTAGAAAAAGTACACTTTGAGTTTTGCCATACTCATTTGTATAGCTCTGACCAGTAATATCTACTATACCACTGCTACAAGTTCCATTATAATCGATAACAGGAGCTCCTAGATTTAAATTATTTGCCTCTCTTGTCTCGCTCTCACAAAGTGTCACACCAGAGCTAAAGTCACTCTTTACATTGGCTTTAAATGGTTTATAGCCATCTTTTATAGCTGTTAAATAGAGACACTCTTTTGTTTTATCTACTCCCTTAACAATAAAGTTTCCATCAGCGTCGCTATCACCTTCAGCTCTTAGATAGTCAACAGTAACAACAGCACTGTCCCAAATCTCATTATCTATAAGTAGTTTTCCATTTAGGGCATCACTTTTTGAATCCAAGCTCAAATAATCAAGCTCTAAATCTTTTTTGCTATTTATCCATACTCCACTATTTTTAGCAAGTAAGAAACTACTATTTTTCTGTTTTAAAAAGTTACTCCAACTCTCTTTTTCTCTATCGTAGTACCAAACATAAGAGAAGTTTTCTCTATCTATATCTGATATCCACTTCTGCTCAGTTGTTCCTATTAGATTCCACCCTTTAGTTACAGAGAGTTTATCGTTTAGCTCTTCACTTTCAAAAGAGACAGAAAAGTTACAATCCTCTTTTGCTTTTATCCAAAATCCACTATCTTTATCTATTATATTTTCACTATCTGTTTTGATATAGTTCCAATTATCACTATATAACCAAAACCCATCGAAACATTGAGATTCTATATTTTTTGTATTAAACTCATAACTAGTACCTTTTAGATTCCAATCCTTTTGTAGGTTAAACTCATTAGCACTTAGTATAGATGCTAGGATAACACTAACTTTTATTAAAGTTTTCATTTTATCATCCTTTATTATGATATATATAATTATATACTACATCAAAAGTAATTCATTTACAAGATATATTGAAAAATTTGGAAAATTTTATAAATATTGATGTAGTATAGTCTTTTTTAAGATAAAAGTTATAATAATATACTAATTATATAGGTATGAAAAAGGAAAGGAGACTAAAATGAAAGCTTTAGCTCTATTTGATTTTGACGGCACGATTTCAAATCGTGATTCTTTTTTAGATTTTTTGCTCTATGCAAATAAGAAAAAAAAATTAGCAACTTCGCTTGTGAAATTAATGCCAACATTTGTAAGATATAAATTGAAATTAATATCTAAAAAGAGAGCCAAAGAGAAGATAATATCACACTTCTTCTCAGGTCAAACCAGTTATCTATTTGAAGAGAAAGTAAAAGAGTACTCTAAAGATAGATTACATAAGTTAGTTAAACAATCAGCCCTTGAGAGGATTAAGTGGCATAAATCTCAGCACCATACTGTTGTAGTGGTTTCTGGTTCACTCTCTCACTGGCTCAAAGATTGGTGTAGAAAATATAGTGTTGATTTGATAGCGACAGAGCTTGAGATTGTAAATAGTAAAGTAACGGGTAAATTTTCAACTAAAAACTGTTTTGGAGAAGAGAAAGTAAATAGAATAATCAAAAAGTATGATTTAAATAAATTTGATTATATCTACGCTTATGGAAACTCAAGAGGAGATAAAGAGATGCTCTCTATTGCAAATGAGCGATTTTATAAAAACTTTAAGTAACAGCAAAATATAAGACGCTACACCATATTAAAAATGTGATAAATATTGAAAAGTAGACAAAAGCACTAGCTATATCTTTTGCTCTTTTTGCAGTGACTTGATACTCTTTTGTAGCTGTATCGACAGTTTTTTCTATTGCTGTATTTAAGATTTCAGCTGATATTGGAAACATTAAAGATATTACTAATATAATTTTGAAATAGTCTTTTATTGGAAGTAGTAAGGCAATTGTTGCAAAGATAAAAAATGCTCTTACAATTCTTTTGAATCCTACCTCTGTTCTGTAAGTGTATATAATACCACTTCTTGCATATTTTAGTTTTTGATATATATTTTTGGGTTTTAAAATTTTTTTCATAACTATATCTACTATCCTTCTATATTTATGATGGGTATTATATCAAATATAAAAAAAGGTTTTTTTATGAATCTATTTACAAAATATAAAAATATTCAAAATGAGGAGATTTTTGAGACAATTTTAACTCATAAAGAGGTTGAGATAAAAAAAATCATATCTCCAGCAAATTTTGAAAGTGAAGAGTTTAAGCAAGATATAGATGAAATTGTTTTTATTATTGATGGTTTTGCAAAATTAGAGATTGAAAATGAGATTATCTATCTAAAAAAAGGTGAAAATATTTTTATACCTAAAAATGTTAAGCATAGAATCTTAGATACATCAAAAGAGCCACTTTGTATATGGCTCGGGGTATATATAAAATAGGGGGTTTATATTGAATTTAGCTAGGTTGTTTTTTAAGTCAAAAATATTTTTAAAAGCATTTTTGATAGTTTTTATTATGATTATCTCCTATGCAGGGTATATCTATTTTGTGACTATTCCTATTATCAAAAAAAATACATACTCATTAGAGGAGAAGTTAGCTAAATCACTTTTAGATAAAACTTTAACTCTAGTTGAGAATACTCATAGAGATTTGATTATCTATAGAGAGTTTGCTCTAGAATCGCATAAGAATAAGTTAAAAAATTTAACAGAGATTGTAGATTATGTAGTTAAAGATAAATATTTTAAATTTAAAGAGGGGCTTTTAAGTGAAAAAGAGGCACAAAAATTAGCAATAGAGGAGATAGAGAGTTTTAGATATGGAGAGAGTGGATATTTTTGGATAAATGATTTTTCTCCGAAAATGATAATGCACCCGACTATTCCTAGTTTAAATGGAAATGATTTAAGTGGTTTTAAAGATACAAATGGAGTCTATCTATTTAATGAGTTTGTAAAAGTTGCTATTGAGAAAAAAGAGGGGTTTGTCTCTTATATGTGGCCAAAACCCAACTTCAAAGAGCCTCAACCTAAAATATCTTTTATTAAATCATTTAATAAATGGAATTGGATTTATGGAACGGGAGTCTATGTAAATGATGTAGAGCAAGAGGTTCAAAGAAGAAAAGAGAATCTAATAGCTATGTTGCAAACTACGCTTTTATCTACAAAAATTGGAAAAACTGGATATATGTTTATTTTTGATAGAGATTCAAACATGATAGTTCACCCAAATATAAAGGGAAAAATTACAGAAAAATTGATTGAGCCTCAAAGTGGAGAGAAAATTACAGATTTAATAGTAGATGCTTATAAAACTAAAGAGAAGATTCTCTATTATAAGTGGAACTCTCCTGATGATTTAGATAACTATATATATGATAAAATCTCTTGGATAGAGTATTTTGAACCTCTAGGGTGGTATATCTGCTCTAGTGCATATATAGATGAGTTAAATGAAAGCTCTGTTGAGGTTAAAAATATAATTTTAGTAGTATCTATTATTGTACTGATTCTCTCTTTTGGATTAGGTTATTATTTTTTTAGAAAACTTCTCTCTCCAATTGATGATTTAGCAACACTAGCACTAAAGGTTAAAAAGGGAGATTTTTCAGTAAAAAGTAATATAGTTAGAGATGATGAGATTGGAATACTTGCAAAAGAGTTTGATAATATGGTCTCTACGATTCAAAACAATATCAATACTTTAGATACTAAGGTAGAGAAAAAGACAAAAGAGTTAAAAGTAAAAAATGATACTTTGACAAGTCTATCAAATAAGTTATCAAAATACCTCTCTCCTCAGATATATGATGTAATCTTTTCAGGTAAACAAGATGTTACTCTCGATTCAAAGAGAAAAAAATTAACTATATTTTTCTCAGATATTGTCTCTTTTACAAAAACAACAGATAATCTACAACCTGAAGATTTAACAAATATTTTAAACTATTACTTAACACAGATGAGCAAAATAGCATTAAAATATGGTGCAACTATCGATAAATTTGTAGGTGATGCTATTTTAATATTTTTTGGTGACCCTGATTCTAAAGGTGTAAAACAAGATGCTATGCTCTGTGCTTTGATGGCTATTGAGATGCGAAAAAGAGTTTTAGATATGAGAGATGAGTTGAAAGAGTATGGAATCGCTAAACCATTTGAGATTAGAATGGGAATTAATACAGGCTACTGTACTGTTGGAAATTTTGGAAGTAGCGAGAGAATGGATTATACAATTATAGGTGGAGAGGTAAATCTAGCTAGTAGATTGGAGACAAGTTCTGATAAGAATGAGATTTTAATATCTGAAGAGACTTATTTACTTATAAAAGATAACATAGAGTGTAGAGCAAAGGGTGAAATAGAGGTCAAAGGGATAAATAAACCTATTAAAGTTTATCAGATAGTAGATGTCTATAAGAGTATAAAATTAAATAGTGATATTGATGAAAATGAAGATGGATTCTCTATCCATTTAGATTTAGAACTTATAAAAAAACTTCATAAAAAAGAGGAGATAGCCAAAGAGTTAGAAGATATTTTAAATCGAGTAAAAAAGATTTAACTCTTTACTCTTTTTATATTAAATTTAATCTAATTTAATACCTTTGATTGCTTTTAATAGTGTAAAAATTGTTGTTCCGTTGTGTAAAAATGCTGTATTGATTGGTGAGAGTTTACCAACAGTAGCTAATGCTAAAATGATAGAGTTAAGAGTTACTGTTGTTTTAAAGTTTGTATCGATAAGTTTTATAGTCTTATTTGCCACCTCTTTTACTTTAGCAACTAATGCTAAATTGTTATCTAAAAGTGCAACACTTGAAGCCATTTTTGCAATATCTGCACCTTTATGCATACTGATTCCTACATGGCTTGATATAAGTGCTGGTGCATCGTTGATTCCATCACCAATAAAGGCAATTTTTGAATCTTTTGATAACTCTTTTACAATATTTGCTTTATCTTCAGGTAGTAAGTTTGCATAGACTAAATCGATATTTAACTCTTTTTTAAGCTCATTTGCTTTTATCTCATTATCACCAGTTAAAATAACAATTTTTTTAGCTCCAAGCTCTCTAAGTTTTGTTAGTGTAGATTCTGTCTCTTCTCTAACTTCATCTTTTAGAGCAATTAAACCTAGTAGCTTTTTATCATAAGCGATATATATGATAGCTTTTCCAGCTCTACTAAGCTCTTGTATCTTTTTGTCTGTCTCTTTGGAAAATTTTACCTTCTCATCATCTTCTAAAAAGTGTCTACTTCCTATCAATACTTGTCTATTTTCAACCTCCGTAGCAACACCATGAGCAACAATGAAATCAACATCATCATGATTCATATGTTCAAAGTTTTTCTCTTTGGCTGACTTTACGATAGCTTCTGCAACAGGGTGAAAGTAATGCTCTTCAATAGATGCAGCTAAAGATAGGATTTTATCCTCATTCCAGTTTCTATTTAAAGAGATTATATCTGTAACTTCTAAATCTCCAGTGGTTAGAGTACCTGTTTTATCAAAAACAAATGTATCAACTTCTGCTAGTTTTTCAAGTACATCAGCCCCTTTTATCATTATTCCATCTAAGCCTGATTTATACATACTTGATTTAAATGCAACAGGAGTCGCTAGACGAAGAGCACAAGAGTAGTCAGCTTGTAAAACAGCAGATACTCGTTTAAAGTCTTTGCTACTTAAATAAGCTATGCTTGATAGAATCAAAGTTACAGGTACTAGTTTTTCAGCTAAATGGTTAGCTTTTAGTTGAGTTTGTGATTTTGAATCTAGAGAGTTTTTTATATAATCAGCAATTCTAGCTGTTGCTGTATTCTCTCCTATGTTTTCGGCATAGATTTTGATTCTACCCTCACTTATTACTGTTCCTGAAATAGCTCTATCACCTCTTGATTTTTTGATAGGTATAGATTCTCCACTCATAGAGGCTTCATCTATCAACGCTTCCCCAGTTAAAATAGAGCCGTCAATTGGGATTGTATCACCAGCATTTACAATTACAATATCACCAATTTTTAGCTCTTTAGTATCTATTTTTATCTCTTGATTCTCTTTTTCAATCCAAACTTTATCTATATTTGGTTTAACTAACTGTTTTAATAGATTATTTGATTCATTTACAATAGATTCCTCTATATATTCAGCTATTTGAATTAAGAGTGATGTTGTATTTGCTGCTGAGTAGTCTCTACCAATCAGTGAAGCTAATACAGCCATCGATTCAAGAACATGTGAAGTAAACCCTTTTTTCAAAAACTCATCAACCCCCTCAAGTAAAACGGGAGTATTTGTATAGTATGTAAGTGGCATCGATATTGAAGGTGGTAGAGTTTTTGAACCAATTAAGGAGATAATAGCTTTTAGGACATTATCGGGATTTGCTCTATCTGTTGGCATCAATGCTAATTTTTCATTTTTTAATTCAAGTTTTTCTAAAGATTTTAGAACTAAATCTCTTTTATCTTTTTGATACTCTATAGTGCTTGATGAGATAGTTTGATTTATTCGAACTTGTGTCACAAAAGGGATAGATTTGATTTGAGAGTAGATTTGATTCTTTTCAATTTTTTTTGAGATAGAGTTTGATTTTATTCGAACTCTCCCCTCTATCTCATGTATTATAGTGAAAATCAAAGTTAATCCTTTGAGCTTTCCATCTCGGCTTGTGCATCTAAAAACTGCTCTTTCATCTCTTCAAAACCACCTTGTAGTCCCATCCAACCTTTTGTTAAAAACTGTACTAAGAGTTTTTGTACATTTTCGTTTGTTAAAGCATAAGTTGCTAACCCACCAACTAATAAACCTTTTAAAAATTGATTTGTATCAAAATTTGCTAAGTTAAACTTTGGAGGAAATATAGATTCAAGAAGCGAATTATTTGGAACTTGATTGAAGTTTTGAGCTTGAGCATTCATCTCTAAATTAGGATTTTGCTGTTTAGAGATTTGCTCTAGAAGATTTTGAAGCATTTTTTGATTCTTTTCATCTTCTTTATCTCTATTTTCAAGCTGTTTATACTGCTCTTTCTCTTGCTTCTCTTCCATCTTATTCATCTGGTTTTGCATCTTCTCCATGCTTCCTTGCATAGCTTCTAACTGTTGCATCATGCCTGACATATTAGCTACTAACATCTCATTCATTTTTGCCTGTTCATTTATATTCTCTGGCATCTATATCTCCTTGCTATCTACATCTAAATTACTGTTTGTTTTTTCTAACTGCTCTTGCATCTCTTTTATCGCTTCTTGACGATTATTTGCATAAATTACACCAGCTGATACAATAGGAAGAGCTAATGATTTTACAGAAGGATTTACATTAAATTTATTTAGAGCAAACATACTTCCTGCATAGAGAGCTCCACCTTTTAGACCAACTCTTAAGCTATTAGAGATAGCTTGATTGATAGTTGTTTCACCTTTTTGAATCTTTTGATACTCTATAATACCAGCTAAAGCAGATGTTAAAAGTGTTCCTTTTAAAGTATTAGTAGCTAATTCACATAGAGGCTCATTAGATATATGAGAGCAACTATTCAGCATTTTTTGGCTCTTTTAGCTCAGATTCACAAGGCTCACACTCTTTTTGTTTTTTTTTCTCTTTTATGCACTCAGCAGTTGCTTTTACTGTATCTACTGTTGAACTAGCAACAGAACCAACTTTTGTAGTAGCTTTTTTAATTGGCTTTTTTAAAAGTATAGCACCTAATGCCCCTACAACGGCTCCAGCGATAAATGGTGTAATTGGTAACATAATATATCCTTATTTTATTAATTTTGTTAACTTCTGTGATAGATACTCTTTATCATTTGATTGAATAAGTTCAATCCAAAAACTATCTTCTATAAGCGATGAATCATAAGAGATAGTGACAGAGAGAGCCATCTTATTTACTCGAATTGATTTAATGCCATTTAGCTTTTTTTGAATCTCATCAATGTCAGATAGAGCTAAACCTATAGAGTTTTTAACTATAGAACTAGAGACTTTAAATCTAACTCTTCCTGATATTTGATGGGCTATTTTGAAATATTTAGCTAAAGCAATTATTTTATCTTCTAAACTCACTTAAAAAACCTCTCTTTTTAATCCCACCCACCCACTAATTTGTAATAAATTAGTTGCCTTTTACTACTAATATATTTATAGATATATAGAGTTAATTCAATTATTATTTAATTTTACTTAATTAAGTGTTAAAATAGTTAAATTTATTGACTTTTTATTTAAATTATGTATTTTTTAAAATGAATAATTATTATCAAAATAATATAAGAAAATAGTTGAAATTAAAATAAAATTGATAACAATTCTCATTTTAATATGTGGTTAAGAAAAAGAGTATATAATTGGTTTAATAATTATATTTTTGATAATCATTACTAAAAAAAAGAGGCAATATTATGAGTACAATACCAAATGATTTAGCAACTATTAAAAATATGTCTACAAGTTTTGATAAAGAGGCTAGTAGAGAGTTTATTCAAACTCAGCCAAAGAGAAGCTGGAGCGAAGATTTTAAACTTTTATATGAAATGGTTAGAAGTAAATCATTTGAATTAGACCAAAAAACATTAATTACAATAACAGGAGCTTTAGCTTATGTCGTTATGCCACTAGATGCTATCCCTGATGTTATTCCAATTATTGGTTGGCTTGATGATTCTATTGTTTTAAAACTTGTAGTTGATTCATTTAAAGGAGAAATTGGTAGGTTTAGGGACTATAAAAACGAATCTACTTTGTAGTTTTTGCTACAAGTTTAGTTAAAAACTGAAATTTTTCACCATTTTTAATTACTTTACTTTTGTATAATAAAACTAATTACTTTTATTAACACTTTTAAGGAATTAGATGTGAAAAAAATATTTTTATTTATTTTAATGAACTTATATATTGTTGCTGGAGACTACATTGTTGAAACAGTAGCTGGAAATGGAAATGGTTATGCAAATATGATTGATAACTCCATTGGAACCAGTGCAGAGTTTTATTATCCAAGAGATTTAATAATCAAAACTAATAAATTATTAGTTTTGGATACAGGGAATAATGGTGCTTCAGGACAGGGTTCAAAAGTTAGAGAAATTAACTTAACAAATAATAATGCAGTTAGTTCAACTATTGGTAGTGGTGTTAATGGCTCAAGTGATAATGCAAATCCTCTTTTAGCTACTTTTTCCAGAGCATATTTTTTTGATGAAGATAATTCAACAGGAGATTTATATATAAATCAATTAAGTAGTGGAAAAATTAGAAAAGTTACAAGCTTAGGTGTTGTTACTACACTTTTTACAGATTCAGATTCAGATTATGGTATAGCTGTTGGAGATAATGGAAAAATATATGTAAATGGTTATCACTATCCTAATGTAAAAGAGTATAATATTTCCAATGGTGTTTTGCTCAATACTTATGATTTAAGTTCTGTTGGTTGTGGTAGTGGAGATAGAAGCGAGGGTGGACTTACTTTTTATAATGGTTCCATATATACAGCTTGTATGGATAAACTTATTAAAATAGATTTAACAGATAGTAATATATCAACTATATTAACAGCTTCAAGCAATGTAAAATATATAACTTTTGATTCAAATGGAGTAATGTATTATACATATAATAAAAAAATTCATAGTTATGATTTATCGAGCAATACAGATACTCTATTAATTGATACAGCTATTGATAGTACAAGTGAACCTATATATGGTTTTAAAGTAGATAGCAATGGAGATATATATTATACAGATGGTGACCATAATGGAAAAATATATAGAGCATATAAACCAATACCTATAAAAGCTTCTTTAAAAATTCATGGTGGAGTTTTGCAGTTTAAAGCTGATGGCTATATTAAAAGAGATACTCCTCTTCTTACCTCTACAGATAATATAACTATGGAAGCTTGGATAAATTACCAAGGTTCAACAGGAGCTAATCAGTCAATTATTTTTAATGGCGATGCTAGTAATAATGGATATGGGCTTTACATAGATACATCTGGTAACTTAAAAGCTCTTGCAGGGGGCTTAAATGAGTGGTCAGGAGGAACGCTTACAGTTAGTGGTTGGAATCATGTCGCTTTTGTTATTAGTAGTGGAACAGGTCAAATTTATCTTAATGGAGTTAATTTTGGAAGTTCGTTTGCAATATCTCCAAATACTCCATCAGGCAACTTTGTTATTGGTGCAAATATAGATGAAACAGGATATTTTAATGGCTTAATTGATGAAGTTCGTATTTGGAATGTAGCAAAGAATCAAACAGAAATATTTAATAATATGAACTTACAATTAAATGGGATTGAGAGTGGCTTAGTAGCTTATTATAATTTTGATGAGAGTATTGGAGATACTGTTGTAGATATTGTAGGTAGTAATAATGGAGTAATTGAAGGTAATATTACAAGAGTAAACTTTTTAGATACTCACTTAAACTTTCAAGCCCAATCAAGCTTATCTGACCATGTAGATTTAGGTGATATAATAGAGAATCAATCAAAACTCTCACATGTAGCTTGGATAAAACTCGATAACTATAGTTCTGAAGCAGGAGCAATTATTGCAAAATATCATATGGACTATATTGCTATAAGTTCAACAGGTAAACTATTTTCAAGATTTGGAGATGGTAGTAGTTATGATGAATCTACTTTTTGTAATAGTAATATAAATTTAGAATTAAATAGATATTACCATGTTGCAATGACAATGAACAGTGATACAAATCAGACAAAGCTTTATATAAATGGAGAGTTAGATAAAACTTGCAACTCTAGCTTTATTACAGGAGATAATAGTAGTTTAAGAGCAATAGGTGCTTTTTCTCCAACTTCTAGTAGCATATTTAGATTCAAAGGTGATATTTTTGAAGTTGCCACATTTTCAAAAGACTTAACCCAAAACGAAATTAAAAAAGCGATGCACTTTGGATTAAAAGGAGATGAAACTGATTTAGCTGGATATTGGAAATTAAATGAGGGAAGTGGTTCAAATATCTATGATAGAAGTTCTAATAACTATCACGGAACTATTACAGGAGCTACTTGGAATAATAGAGTACCAACTCTCTATGGAGACAGTATCTATACTCAAGGTTTATCAAAAAGAGATGTAAAACTAAATATAGAAAACAATACTTCATCACCAAGCTTAACAACTTTTACAAATCCATCAAATGGAACATTAGAACTTAATAGCTCTATATATAACCTCTCGTATACTCCAACATCTTTAGTAGATGATTATTTTACTATCAATTTAAATGATGGAGTTACAGAACAAAACTTAACAGTGAATGTTAAAAACAGAGGTTTATATGGAGAATTAGATGTGAATGGTTCTCTCAATTTTGGACTAATAGATACTATTACAACAAAAACTTTAACAATAAATAATTTAGAGTTAGGTACATTAAATTTAAACAGTATCTACTTAACAAATGAATTTAATGGAACATTTAGCTTAACAAATAACTGCTCATCTACCCTATCAGTAAATAGTAACTGCAGTGTAGATATTACATTTGACCCAACAAAAAGCAAAAATGGTTTTATAGCAACAACTCTGCAGATAGAATCAAATGATGCTTTTGATGATAATAAAACAGTTATTATCTATGGCTATGGAGCTGGAAATTATGATATAAGTATAAGTACTTATCATGCTTTAATAGTTAAAAAAGATGGAACTCTTTGGAGTACAGGGAAAGGTGATTATGGACAATTAGGTACAGGTTCTACAACAGACATACTCTCACTAACTCAAGTTGGAAGCGAAAATGATTGGGCGATAGTGTCAGCAAGTTCAGCATATTTTTCAATAGCTTTAAAGAAAGATGGAACACTTCGAACTTGGGGAGAAAATACACTTGGGCAATTAGGAAATGGAACTAATATACAGCAAAGTTTACCAATTCAGATAGGAAACTATAGTTGGCTAGATATTTCAACTAGAAATTCTCATTCACTAGCTATTAAAAATGATGGGACTCTTTGGGCTTGGGGATATAATGCAAATTTACAGCTAGGAGACGGAACTTCAATAGATAAAAATGTCCCTACACAAATAGGAGTAGAAAATAACTGGATAAGTGTAGCTACAGGAGTAGCACACTCCTTAGCAATAAAAAATGATGGAACTCTCTGGGCTTGGGGTATAAATAATGCTGGTCGATTAGGTTTAGGAAATGAAGACAATCAAATACTTCCTGTGCAAGTAGGAAGTGATAGTAATTGGATAAAAGTGGTAGCTCATGATGCTCACTCTATGGCACTTAAAAATGATGGAAGTATTTGGTCTTGGGGAAGTAATAGTTCTGGACAGCTAGGTACTAGTGATACGAGTAATAGAAATAGTCCAACTCAAACAGATAGCAACTATAACTGGATAGATATTTTTACTGGTATGTCAACTGCTCACGCTATGCGTTCAGATGGAACTCTTTGGGGGAGTGGTAGCAATAACTTTGGTCAACTTGGTAATGGAACTACTACATTACAAACGTCAAAAGTACAAGCTGGAAGTAGTAGTGATTGGCTCTCTTTTACAGCAGAAGGTAATAGTGTTTTAGCTGTTAAGTCTGATGGTGCTCTTTGGGGTTGGGGTGCAAATAATTATGGACAGCTAGGTGATGGAACAACTACAAATTCCTCATCTCCAATAGATTTAAACTTCAATTTAATAAATTCTGTAGTAACCCTTCAATTACAAAACCTCTCTTTATTAGATAGAAATATAACATCTATTAAGCTTTTTGGAGTAGATGGTAATAATGAAGTTGTAGAAATTAATAATAGTAGTTTGATAGATGGAGAGAATAATATATCATCTATTATTACAAATATAAATAGCAATTTTTCGTTAGAGCTAAATATTACAGATAGTAATGGAAGTGTTGGAAATTGGTTTATTAATTTTCTTAATGGATATATCTATCCTGAAAACAATGGAAGTAGTGATTTTAAAACAGAAATTAATGCAACAAATAATTATTTTACATTAGATACAAACTTAAGTAGTTGGAAATATTATAAAATAACTGGAAATTTTTTAGAGAATGATAGTAATATAACAGAATTTATCTTTAGAAGTACTATAGATTCAACAAAATATTTTATCGATACAAATGTTAGTGATGGAAACTATAGCTTTAGTTTTGAAGAGCCTAATCATACGATAGAGGTAGTTAAAGATGGAAATGTGACATGGTATTATAACCCTGTTGATAAAACTTTTAGTGAAACGGCTACTGGAAATTACTTAGTACTTTCAACTGAATTTACAAGTGGTTTAGATTTTAACCTCTCAAATCTACTTTTTGGAGGAGCAATATATATAGATGCAATTTTAAACTTTAGTGGAATAAATGATAAAAGTGTAACAGATATAGAGTTAATAGATTTGAGAGTAGATGAGAATATCAGTGCAAACTATACAAACTCTACAGAATCAAACTTAACAATAAATCACAATTTAGGTGCAGATAGATACTTTGCAATAAAGTTAACAACAAGTGATTCTCAAACTTGGCTCTACTCAGAAAATAAAATTTCACTTTTAAGCTCTGTAAATTTTAATGCAACCGATTTTAACTCAACTTATGGATATGTATTTAGTGATTCAATTAATACAAAAACTTTAGATTTAAGTGATAGCAGATGGGAGGGATATATTACTCCAACACCAACACCAGTTCCAGCTCCTATTATTGTTGTGACACCAGCTCCTGCAACAGATACGGCAGAGAGTATAATATCTACTCCTATAGCTGATGTAACGGCTATAGATACTCAAAATAGTAATATAGCTAATATAGAAATAGTAACAACAGAGAGTGGAAATACTGTAGTGGATTATTCAAC
>Ga0193959_1000113_pt1 | contig 32423 bp, 30 predicted proteins | sample FB_2_MG_FD_140333 | JGI IMG/M metagenome (GOLD analysis project Ga0193959, IMG submission 140333) | Microbial mat bacterial communities from the Broadkill River, Lewes, Delaware, United States - FB_2_MG | ecosystem: Environmental > Aquatic > Freshwater > River > Microbial mats | place: USA... | reverse complement strand
TCTTTGGTCAGCTGAGGAATGTCGTCAACGTCCTGGATGTCGTTGTACGCCTGGCTCAGTTTCTCGTGCGGAACGGCAACCAGTTTGGCATCGCCACCGGCTTCGTCGGTCATGTTCAGGATACCGACCGGACGGCAGCGGATAACGGAACCGGTCATGACCGGGTGCGGAGTCAGAACCAGCACGTCCAGAGGATCGCCATCATCTGCCAGGGTGTCGTTGATGTAGCCGTAGTTGGCCGGGTAGAACATGGGTGCAGCCATGAAGCGGTCAACGAAGATCGCATCAGCGTCTTTGTCGATTTCGTACTTGACCGGGGAGCTCTCCGCCGGGATTTCGATGATCACATAGATGTCATTCGGCAGATCTTTGCCGGCAGGGACTTTCTCAAAGCTCATGAGCTGTTTTCCTGTTATCGGTTACAAGGACAGAACGGATAGCGGACCGCAGTATAAACAGGACTGCAGCCCGCTGGAATACGACTTACCGGTGAAATCTATCGGTAAAAAGTTACTTGCAGTGGTACCCGTGCAGCGCATCCACTTCCTCTTTGGAGCCCAGGGCCACGGATACACGTTGGTGAATGTGCTCAGGCTCTACATCGAGGATATCGCTGTAGCACGTAGTAGAAAGACCACCGGCCTGTTCGATCAGCAGGCTCATCGGGTTACCTTCGTACATCAGGCGCAGTTTGCCCGGCTTGGACGGGTCACGCGAGTCCCAGGGGTAGGTGAACAGGCCGCCGCGGGTCAGTACGCGATGTACTTCCGCTACCATGGAGGCGATCCAGCGCATGTTGTAGTTCTTGCCACGCGGGCCTTCGGCGCCCTTGAGCAGGTCGTCGATATAGTTGCGCATCTGCGGTTCCCAGAAACGGTGGTTCGACATGTTGATGGCGAACTCCTTGGTCTGGGTCGGGATCTGCACGTTTTCACGTGTCAGCAGGAAGTCACCGGTATGCGCCAGGGTGAACATGTTTACGCCCTGACCGGTGGTCAGTGACAGTACGGCAGACGGACCGTAGAGAACGTAACCGGCTGCCACCTGTTTGCGTCCAGCCTGCAGGAACATGTCGACGGAATTTTCCTGAACGTCTTTGGGAGCTTCCAGAATGGAGAAAATGGTGCCAACCGAGACGTTGATATCGATGTTGGAAGAGCCATCCAGCGGGTCAAAGGTGACCAGGAAGCGGCCTTCGGGGTTGCCGAATACGGGATCATCTTCCTCTTCGGATGCGATGCCGCGTACCAGCGGGTTATCCAGCAATACCTTTTTCAGCACATCGTTGGAGATGACATCCAGTTTTTTCTGGGTCTCACCCTGAACATTGGTGTCTTCAGTGGTGCCGAGCACGCCGGCCAGTGCGCCTTCACGCAGCTGCAGGGCGATTTCCTTGCAGGCGATCATCAGGGTGTCGATCAGTTCGACAAGTTCGAGGTCGGTGTCGTGGTGTTTCAGGTAGTTGCTGAGCAGCTGCATGGGTGGATTCGGCCTTTGGTTGATCCGATGAAAAAGACAATTGGATTGTACGCCATTGAGGGGTATTTTGCATGACCCGCAGTGGTGCGGTTTTCGTGCCAATGGCCGTGATAAGATGGGACGATACCCAAATAAAAAGGAGTACCGGGGTGCATATTCATATTCTGGGAATTTGTGGAACCTTCATGGGCTCGCTGGCGGTGCTGGCCAAGCAGCTCGGCTATCGGGTGACGGGCTCGGATGCCAACGTCTATCCGCCGATGAGTACCCAGCTGGAGCAGCAGGGGATCGAGTTGATCGAAGGCTATGATCCGGCCCAGCTTGAGCCGCAGCCGGACCTGATTGTGGTCGGCAATGCCATGTCGCGTGGCAACCCCTGTGTCGAGTACATGTTACAGCGCAATATGCGTTATACCTCCGGGCCTCAGTGGCTGCATGATCACCTGCTGGCAGATCGCTGGGTGTTGGCAGTGGCTGGTACCCACGGCAAGACCACTACCGCCACCATGCTGGCCTGGATTCTGGAGCAGGCGGGGATGGCGCCCGGCTTCCTGATCGGTGGCATACCTCTGGGGTTCGATACCTCGGCGCGCTTGGGCGAGACACCGTTTTTCGTGATTGAGGCCGATGAGTACGACACGGCCTTTTTCGATAAGCGTTCCAAGTTCGTTCACTACAATCCACGCACCCTGGTTCTGAATAATCTGGAATTTGATCATGCCGATATTTTCCCGGATCTGGCAGCGATCCAGCGTCAGTTCCATCATCTGGTACGTCTGGTGCCGGATAACGGTCAGATCATCATGCCGGCGGATTCCGAGGCGCTGGATGAAGTGATTGAGATGGGATGCTGGAGTGAGCAGGTACTGACCGGTTTTGACCGCCGCGCCGCCTGGTCTGCCCAGCTGCTGAGTGAAGATGGCAGCCACTTTGCCGTGCACCATGAAGGCGAATCCTTGGGTGAAGTGTTCTGGCCGCTGACCGGTTTGCATAATGTCAGCAACGCCATCAATGCGCTGGTAGCCGCACGTCATGTGGGTGTACAGCCTGAGCATGCCATTGAGGCCCTGAGCCGCTTTGGCGGAGTCAAGCGTCGCATGGAGCGCCTGGGCGAGGTGGCGGGGATTACGGTTTATGACGACTTTGCCCATCATCCCACGGCCATTCAGACCACCCTGGAAGGCATTAAGGCTCGCGTAGCCGGACATCAGCCGGTGGTGGCGGTGATTGAGCCGCGCTCCAATACCATGCGGTTGGGGGCACACAAGGCTGCGCTGGCGGAATCGACGGCGGCAGCGGATCAGGTGTACTGGTATCAGCCGGAAGAGATGGACTGGTCACTGGAAGACGTGGTGGCACAGAGCCCCGTACCAGCCCAGCTTGAAACACGGATCGATGCGCTGGTAAATCGTCTGGTCAGTGAGCTGCCGCGCAGCGCGCAGGTGGTGATCATGAGTAACGGCGGCTTTGGCGGGATTCATCAGAAACTGCTGAAGGCTCTGGAGCAACGGGAATCGATCCATGTCCTCTGAGCGTTCCGGTAACGAAGCGGTGTTTTCGCGTCGGGTGACGCTGGCGATTACCGGCGCATCCGGCGTCCAGTATGGGCTGCGCCTGCTGCAATGCCTGATTCAGCTGGATACGCAGGTGCTGTTGATGGTATCCCGTGCGGCGCAAGTGGTGATCGCTACCGAGACCGATCTCAAGTTGCCCGGTGCGCCGGAGGCGATGGAGCAGTTTCTGACCGAGCATTTCAATGCGCAGACAGGGCAGGTCAGGGTCTATGGCCGAGAGCAGTGGATGGCACCGGTCGCTTCAGGCTCAGGGGCACCCAGTGCAATGGTGGTGTGCCCCTGCAGTACGGGGACGCTGTCGGCGATTGCCTGTGGCGCCAGCAACAACCTGATTGAGCGAGCGGCTGATGTAGCACTCAAGGAGCGGCGTCAGCTGCTGCTGGTGCCCCGGGAAGCGCCGTACTCCGAAATTCATCTGGAGCATATGCTCAAATTGACGCGTATGGGCGTCGTCGTCGTACCGGCAAGCCCGGGGTTCTACCAGCGCCCTCAAAGCGTTGAGGATATGGTGGACTTTATTGTTGCACGCCTGCTGTCCCAGCTGGGCTATGAGCAGACGCTGTTGCCGCGCTGGGGTGAAAATATGCTGTAAAGGCCGTTTTTAACGGCCTGCCCCCTTTTCTGGCCTGAATCTCTGGGAGCGTCGTGACAGCGCACGTTCGATCGTGGGTACACAGGCGTTGTGGAAGTTGGGGGTGTTCTCTTTCAAGGGGGCTCTGTCGTGGAGTGCCTTCTGGCGTGGAAACGCACGCCATCGCCCCCGTCGTGTAAATGCATGCCGTCGTGGGAGCGCACTCTGTGCGCGAAGTGCCTGCCTGCAGGGGCCGGATGCATTGGCCTGTCGATGCCTTTACAATAACCGCGTTTATCTACAGACCCGAGTTTCCCATGTCCAAAATACTTGCCCTGGATACTTCTACCGATGCCTGCTCGGCTGCGCTGTTGCTGGATGGCCAGCTGCTGAAGCGTTTCAAGGTTGAGCCGCGTCGCCATACCCACCTGCTGTTGCCGATGGTGGATGAATTGCTGCAGGAGGCTGGCGTGGCGCTGAAAAGCCTGGATGCCATCGCCTTTGGCCGTGGGCCGGGGTCCTTTGCCGGTATCCGCATTGCCACCGGAGCGGCTCAGGGGCTGGCGCTGGCGGCTGGCCTGCCGGTGATTCCCGTTTCTACACTGGAATGCATAGCGACCGAGCACCTGCTGGTGTCTGGTGCGGCAGACATGCATCTGTTGACGGCGCTGGATGCGCGAATGGATGAGGTGTACTGGTGTGCCTGGGAGGCATGTGACGGCAAGCTGTCTCGTCTGACACCGGAGCGGGTTGGTGCTCCGGCGGACATGCAGGTCGACGGACTGGACAGCGGTTTTGCTGCCCTTGGCAGTGGTTGGCGGTATGCTGACGGCATGCCTGCCGAACTGGTGGCAGCGGCGGCTGATCCGCTCATCGAGCTGTATCCGAATGCGGCGACCATGGCGCTGATTGCTGCCGAGGCGTTTGCGCGTGGTGAAACGGTAGTTCCGGATGAGGTGCAGCCTGTTTACCTGCGTGATCAGGTCGCTTGGAAGAAGAAGGATCAGCAGTGAGCCCAAGTGAGTGGTTGCATACGCTGCTGCTGGCCATCGTGCAGGGGTTGACCGAGTTTCTGCCGATTTCCAGTTCAGCCCATCTGATTCTGCCGTCGCAGCTGCTGGGCTGGGAAGATCAGGGACTGGCGTTTGATGTGGGTGTGCATGTCGGCACGCTGACGGCAGTGATGATCTATTTTCGCCGTGAAATCCGTGATCTGACGCTGGCCTGGTGTGGTTCGCTTGCCGGTCGGCACACGGCCGACAGCAAGCTGGCCTGGCTGGTGGCGCTGGCGACTTTGCCGGCCGTCATCGCGGGCTTCCTGCTCAATGACCTGATCAGTGAGCATGGTCGTTCCATCCTGGTGATTGCAGCGACCACGCTGATCTTCGGGGTGTTGCTGGGTTGGGCGGATTCAGGGCGCAGCGAACGATTCAAAATCAGGGACCTGGGGCTGAAGGATGCTCTGCTGGTCGGGTTGGCGCAGGCCATTGCGCTGATTCCGGGGACCTCTCGTTCCGGTATTACCATCACGGCGGCACTGATGCTGGGCTATGATCGCCAGACTGCCGCACGTTTCTCCTTCCTGCTCTCCATCCCGGTCATTCTGGGGGCAGGATTGCTCAAGGGGCTGGAGTTGGCAGAAGCGGGCAGTGCCGCTCACTGGACACCTATTCTGGTGGGGGCGCTGGTGGCCGGTGCCAGTGCACTGGCGTGCATCCACTTGTTCCTGAAATGGCTTGACCGTATTGGTATGAAGCCATTCGTTGTCTATCGGCTGTTGCTGGGGCTGGTGCTGCTGGGTGTTTATTTTGTTGTACCGGGAGGTGCTGCATGAACCTTGCCGTTGCCTGGTTTGAAGAGTTGGACAGGGCTCGGGCCGAGCAGTTGGCTGGTCGGCTGGAGCTGCCACTGGTGGCGCAGCCGGATCTGGATCGGGATGAACCCTGGGGGCAGCTGCTCTGTGTGGAGCAGGGACGGCTTAGCCTGTGTGCGACCGGCCGTAAGCGTCCAGGGCCGATCCGGGCGGATTTCCTGTCCGGTGCTGTGGCACATCGACGTCAGTTTGGTGGAGGCACCGGTCAGCTGATTGCCAAGGCCTGCGGTATTCGCAAGGGGGTACGGCCCTCGATACTGGATGCTACCGCCGGGCTGGGGCGTGATGCCTTTGTATTGGCAACGCTGGGCTGTCGGGTACAGATGATGGAACGTTCGCCGGTGGTACATGCACTGCTGGAAGATGGGCTGGATGAGGCGCGGGCCAGTGGTGAGCTGGACGATATTCTGGTCCGGATGTCGCTGCTGCAGGGCGATGCGGTTCAACTGCTGCCGACACTGGAGCCGGTGCCTGATGTCATCTATCTGGACCCCATGTACCCACACACGGACAAGAAAGCGCAGGTGAAAAAGGAGATGCTGGCGTTTCGCAGCCTGGTGGGGCAGGACACTGATGATGCCTTGCTGTTGCAGGCGGCACTGGCGGCGCAGCCGTGCAGGGTGGTGGTCAAGCGGCCGCGCAAGGCTCCCGTGATTGAAGGGCCCACGCCCAGCCACGTGGTCAGTGGCAAATCCAGCCGCTATGACCTTTATACGCTCAGGGCATTGCCCGAAGCCTGATGCTCAATAATGTGGCGGCGGTGCATCGGCTTCGGGGGCTGCTTCACCGCTGCCCATTTCGCGCAACTGAGTATTGAGAATCTTGACCATGCGGGTCAGGCGCTCGATATCCATCTCCTGCTTGGCCACCATTTCGCTGAGTTTGTCGATCGCATCTTCCTGAAAGGCAATGCGCGATTCCAGCTCTGCCAGATTATCGGAATTGGACATACTGAACTCCTTCTGAGGGTTGTTTTATGGACAGCTTAGCCCAGGCTTGTCGGGCTGATGTTTCAGGGTGTCGGTATTCGAGGCTAAGCCATTGAAAAAAAATGATGGATACAGTATACCTGAGCGGTCGTGAGGGGTGTTATCCATCAGCTACGGCGCCCTCCGGTCTCCATAATCAAGTCCAATAACAGAGAAATTCAATGAGTGGTAATCAGTTAACCGTAATCAAGAGTGTACTGGCTGGCGTGCTGGCTGCGTTTATCATCCCGTTCCTGCTTCAGAGTGTTGCTTCGGTCGAAATCGGGTTCTCGCCGGCTGTGCTGGCAATTGTTGCCCTTGTTGTGTTCGCGGTAACGCTGGCGGCTGCCTGGCAGCCTGCTGCCGCAGCAGCAACTCAACCCGCCTCCCGGCATGAAAGTGCTGCTGCCGGCAGCGAGGAAAATGACACCCGTGAGCTGGGTGTGGTGAAGTGGTTCAATGTGTCCAAGGGTTTTGGTTTCATCACGCGCGACAACGGTGATGATGTGTTTGTGCATTTCCGTAATATCCGTGGTCGTGGTCACCGCTCTCTGAACGAAGGTCAGCAGGTTCGTTTCAGCGTGCGGGAAAGTGACAAGGGGCTGCAGGCCGAAGACGTGTCCGTCGTCAACGGTTGATCCCAAGGGGTCGCCCTTCTGCCGGGTCGACCCTTTCCATCCTTCCTTCGGCAGTCTACTCTAGACGGCAGTATCTTTCCCGCGACAGGAGTGCTGCATGTTCGTTGTTTCCAACCGTATTATGGTCAACTCGGGTTTTGAAGAGGCTTTTGCCGAGCGCTTTCGTCAGCGTGCCGGTCAGGTCGAAAAACAGCCCGGCTTTGTCAGTTTGCAGGTTATGCGTCCGGCCCGTGAAGGGCAGCCCTGGGTCGTCATGACCCATTGGCAGGATCGCGCTGCCTTTGAAGCCTGGGTCGAGTCAGAGGACTTCAAGGCCGCCCATCGTGAGCAAACCCTGCCGAAAGAAGCCTTTGGCACCGGTGGTGGGCTGGAGATGCACGAAGTCGAGATACAGGCCGGTCACCACAACTGATTTCATCTGGCAGGAGCGCCGCCGATGACACAGATGCACCAACCTTTCGCCTCCCCCAGGGCCGCCAAGACAGACAAAATCAGTACTCAGCGCTGGATGTGGCTCAATTTGCTGCGCAGCGCCCTGATTCCGCTACTGCTGGTGGAAACGGTCCTGATTGCGATTTATTTGTTTTCCAACGCTTATATTCGCGACTCCAATATCAGCGTACTGAGGGATCAGGCCGACGCTCAGCTGGCCAATGCCGCTCGCCTTGAGGTTGATGTGATTGACCGGCAATTGCATGAAATCGAGGGGTTGACGTGGATCTACCGTGATGTGGTGGGGCGCGCATTTGAACGCCCCTTCCCAGTCGTTGATGCGCTGCCGCCAAACTACGCACGTACCAACGACGGGGTACTCTACAGTATCGTGGATGACGGCCGTGCGGCCTCCTTCTACTCCGGCTTCACGCCGCCTGAACAGCAGGATATGGGCAAGGTTGTCCAGCTGGAAAGTGTTGACCCGATGATGCAAAGCATCATGAACTCCAATCCGCTGGTCAATGCGATCTATTTCAACAGCTGGGACTCCTACAACCGTATTTATCCCTGGTTCGAAACCCAGAACCAGTATCCGCCGAAAATGGATATCCCCCAGTACAACTTCTATTACGATGCGGATGCAGCGAATAACCCCGAGCGCAATGTGGTGTGGACGGAGGTCTATGTAGACCCGGCCGGGCTGGGCTGGATGACGTCTGCGGTTGCGCCGGTTTACCGTGATGACTTTCTGGAAGGCGTGGTCGGTATCGATATCACGGTGGAAACAATCGTGCAGCAGATACTGCACCTGAATATCCCCTGGGGCGGCTACGCCGTACTGCTTAATCGCAACGGCACGATTATGGCGTTGCCGGCACAGGGTGAAGTGGACTTCGGCCTCAAGGAGCTGACCGACCACAGCTACCGGGAAGCAATCACGCAGGAGAGCTTTAAGCCCGAGCGCTTCAATATCAACACCCGTGAGGATACCGAAGCACTGGCGGCCGCTATTCAGGCCAGCAAGGCGGGCGGTTCTTCCGTGATGTTGCAGGGGCGCCCCAAGCGCGTGGCCTGGCGTGATATCGACGCTACAGGCTGGACCCTGTTGACCATTGTGGATGAAGCCGAGGTATACCAGGAGGCGACGACTCTTGCAGAGCGGTTTACTCAGGTCGGTTACCTGCTGATCGCCGGGCTGGTGCTGTTCTATCTGTTTTTCTTTGCCTATATGTGGCGCCGCTCCAATGCCATGAGCAAGGCAATCTCCAAGCCGCTGCAACGCCTTAATCAGCTGATGGCTGAGATTGGACGAGAGCATTACGAGCAATCGATGCCGACATTCCGCCTGTTGGAACTGCAGCAGAGTGCGCGAGAAGTAGTACAGATGGGCGAAGCGCTGGGCAGTGCCAACCGGGCCAAGAATCAATTTCTGTCCAGCATTAGCCATGAGCTGAGAACGCCAATGACTTCAATCATCGGGTTTGCCCAGTTATTGAAGTCATCTGAAGAGATTAATGAGGAAGACCAGGACTGTGTTGACGAAATCCTGCACTCCGCGGAGCACTTGCTGAGACTGATCAACGATGTGCTGGAGCTGGCGCGAGTGCAGGCAGAAAGCGGCAAGATTCCCGTTGAGGTCGTGACGGTCAGTGAGGTGGTGAATTCCGCACTGAGGATCAGTGAGCCCGAGGCGCGCAGCCGCAATATCAGGCTTGGCGTTGAACCTGAGCAGACAGCAGCCATGGAGGTGCTCGCTGACGCGGGGCGTCTGTGCCAGATCCTGATCAACCTGATCTCCAATGCAATCAAGTACAACACGCCTGGAGGTGAGGTTCGCATCAGCTGGCAGAGTGACAGCCACAGGGTTCGTATTCTGGTACAGGATACGGGGGTAGGTGTCAGCACCGAGAAGCAGGTCGATCTGTTCCAGCCATTCAACCGGCTGGGCTATGAGACCAGCAATATACAGGGCACCGGTATTGGTCTCACCATCAGCAAGCGTTTGGTCGAACTGATGGGCGGACAGATCGGTTATGAAAGCGAGGAAGGTGTTGGCAGCACGTTCTGGGTTGAGCTGCCATCCCCGCCTCAGCCAGACTGAGGCGGGCGGCTACGCTTGGTGCCTGCGGTGGCGGGTGCCTGTGTAGGGTCTTCGGGCCAGGGGTGCTTGGGATAGCGCCCTTTCATTTCCTTGCGTACCTCCGCGTAGCTGCCGCGCCAGAACCCGGCCAGATCACGGGTGACCTGAAGGGGGCGGCGAGCCGGTGACAGCAGGTGCAGCGTGGGGGCGATGCCAAACCCCAGTGTGGGTGTGTCGAGGCAGCCAAACATTTCCTGCAGTTTGACCGAAAGCACCGGAGGCGACTGGGTGTAATCGACCCGGATATGTGACCCTGAGGGCACTCGCAGGCGTTCGGGTGCAAGCTCGTTCAGTGCCTGTTGTTGTGGCCACTCCAGCAGGCTCAGCAGGATGTCGTGCAGGTTCAGTCGGTTCAGATCTTCCCGTTTGGTCACACCGCTCAGCCAGGGGGTAAGCCAGCTATCCAGGTGTGCCAGCAGTGCTGATTCCGACAGGTCTGGCCAGTTTTCCGGGGTGTTGTCATGGCGGCGGACGAAGTCGATACGGCTCTTCAGCAGCTGGGCGGCATCGCTCCAGGGCAGAGAGCTGATGCCTTCGCGTTGAATCAGCGCCTGTATAACCTGCACGGACTGTTCGGGGGCTGGTTTGGGCAGGGCCCGGCGCTGTAACACCAGTTTGCCAACGTGAAACCGTTCTTCGGCAACCAATCGATCCTGCTGCCGGTCCCACTCAACGTATGTGTCCTTGCTGACCAGGTCATACAGCCGGTTTTCGAACAGCGCCGGGTCCAGCGGTGCTGCCAGACGGATCTGATCTGTTGCCATGTCCTTATGGCTGGAGAGCGCAGCCACGGCGAGCCAGTCGTAGCGTTCCAATCGATCATTAGTGGCCAGTCGGGCACCGCGCCCCTGGCTCAAACGGTAGTGTTCCGGCTGCTCGGCACGCTGCCGGGCCAGTCGGTCGGGGTAGGCGCATGCAATCAGGTAACCTGTTGCCTGAAGGGTATCCAGGGAGGCTGTCGCGGTCTGTGTTTGTGGGCAGAGGCGCAAAAATTGCTGTGCCTGACGCTGCATGCGCTTGGCGAGCCCTGTGTTGTTCTGGTGCAGCCACTCCAGTCGCTGCTGAATATCGGCCTGTGGTGTCTTCAAAGGGTCGCGTTCGCTGAGCAGGGCGGCCAGCTCGGCGGCCTGTTGTGAATGTCCCAGCTCGGCACCGCAGAGTAACATGTGGGCCAGTCGCGGATGCGTGGGCAGTTCGGCCATCTGCTCGCCACGGCGAGTCAGTCGGTACTGGTCGGGCGCTGTTGTTTCAATTGCATCAAGCTGTTGCAACAGGTCCAGTGCCTGGCTGAAAGCGGCTTTGGGTGGAGGGTCCAGCCAGCACAGCTCGTCGGGATTATTGACGCCCCATTGCAGCAGCTGCAGGGCCAGCGGGGCCAGGTCTGCATGCAGTATTTCCGCAGGAGTCTGTGCGTCCAGCTGTGCCTGTTGCTGTTCGGACCAGAGTCGGTAGCAGGTGCCCGGTCCCAGGCGCCCGGCGCGTCCGGCGCGCTGAGTGGCGGCAGCGGCCGAAACACGGGTGGTTTGCAGACGAGTCATGCCGCTGGCGGGGTCAAATCGGGCCTGCCGGCTTAGTCCTGCATCAATGACGACTTCAATGCCTTCAATGGTCAGGCTGGTTTCCGCAATGGCCGTGGCCAGTACAACCTTGCGTTGTCCCGGCTGCGGAGCGGCGATGGCTTTTTGCTGTTCATCCAGAGACAGGTCGCCGTACAGGGGGGTAATCAACAGGTCCTCGGCGGGCAGGCTGTCCTCCAGCTGCTGCATGACGCGGCGAATCTCGCGCTGACCGGGCAGGAACACCAGCTGACTGCCGGTGTGCCGTTCCAGTGCCTGGTGGATGCGATTGGCAGCCCGTTCTTCAATCGGGCTGTCGGTGCGGCTGGGGGCCGAGTAGACCAGCTCAACCGGATAGGCACGCCCTTCACTGCGCAGAATGGGGGCGTTATCCAGCAGGCGGGACAGCGCTTCACCATCCAGCGTGGCGGACATCAGCAACAGTTTGAGCGGTGGCCCTTCGCGCAGCAGCTCCCGTCCCTGCAGGGCAAGCGCCAGACCGGTGTCTGCATCCAGGCTGCGCTCGTGAAACTCATCGAAAATAATCAGGCCCACGCCTTCCAGGCCGGGATCGTCCTGCAGCATGCGCGTCAATATGCCTTCGGTTACCACTTCAATGCGGGTAGCCGCACTGACTCTGGTTTCCATGCGAATACGATAGCCGACACGCTGCCCCACGGATTCACCCAGCTGCTGAGCCAGGCGCTGCGCCGCAGCCTTGGCCGCCAGTCGACGAGGTTCCAGCAGCAGAATTTTCTGTTTACCCAGCCAGGGTTGTTCCAGCAATGCCAGCGGCACACGCGTCGTTTTGCCGGCACCGGGGGGAGCTTCAAGAATGAGCTCGTTGTGTCTGGACAGGGCTTGGCGGATAGGCTCGAGCAGGGCATCAATTGGCAGCTGGGTTTCAGGCATGGTTATGCATACGGGCAGTGGGCAGATAAAGCGCACTTTAACAGATTTCCACAGCAGGCTGCGGGGTGTGCGTGTATCAGTTCGCTATTACACGCGCATGCTGTATTATCCTCTTCATCAATTTATACCGGTCCACGCATACTTGCGATCAAACTGGGCAGCAAAGTGGGTAATAACATCGAGGCTCACTACATCACTTTTATGAAAATCAAAGAGTTACGCATAGTATGCTGTTGATGATCGACAATTTTGACAGTTTTACCTGGAACGTCGTGCGCTACTTCGAGGAGTTGGGCGCCGAAGTTCAGGTGTATCGCAATAATGAGATCAGCCTGGCACAAATTGAAGCACTGGCGCCCAGTCATCTGGTGATTTCACCGGGACCCTGCACCCCTGCGGAGGCTGGCATATCGGTACCGGCAATAGAGCACTTTGCCGGTCAGTTGCCGATTCTGGGCGTATGCTTGGGACACCAGAGCATAGGACAGGCGTTTGGTGCGGAGGTCGTGCGGGCGCGTCAGGTGATGCACGGCAAGACATCCATGATTCACCACACCGGAGAAGGGCTGTTTTTGGGGCTTGAGCAGCCGCTGGAAGTGACGCGCTATCACTCGCTGGTGCTGAAGCCGAAGACCCTGCCCGACTGTCTGGAGATGACCGCCTGGACGGTGGACTCGGCCGGGCAGCCAGATGAAGTCATGGCGGTGCGTCACCGCGAGCTGGACGTGCAGGGTGTGCAGTTTCATCCCGAATCCGTATTGACCCGTCAGGGTCACGCGCTGCTGAATAATTTTCTGCAGCAGCGCTAACCGTTTTATGAGGAGGCTTGGAGAATGAATATTCAGGAAGCGTTGGCCCGTGTGGTCGATCATATTGACCTCAGTCGTGACGAGATGGTCGATGTCATGCGTCAGGTGATGACGGGGCAGTGCAGCGAGTCTCAGGTAGCGGGTTTTCTGGTGGGTTTGCGCATGAAAAGCGAATCGATCGAGGAAATTACCGGTGCCGCTCAGGTGATGCGTGAGCTGGCGACCCCGGTATGTCCTGCCAAGGGCCCGCTGGTGGATATCGTCGGTACGGGAGGCGATGGCGCCAATCTGTTCAACGTATCGTCCGCCAGCTCCTTTGTGGCCGCGGCTTGTGGTGTATATGTTGCCAAGCATGGCAACCGGGGCGTGTCTTCCAAAAGCGGCAGTGCCGACCTGCTGGAAAAGGCCGGCATCAATCTGGATTTAAGTGCTGCAGAGGTGGCGAGTTGTATCGATGAAGTGGGGGTCGGCTTCATGTTTGCGCCCGGCTATCACGGTGCCATGAAGCACGCGATCGGGGCGCGCCGTGCGCTGGGCATGCGCACGCTGTTCAATATTCTGGGGCCGATGACCAATCCGGCGGGTGCCAAACGGGAGGTGATCGGGGTGTTCTCCAAAAAACTCTGTCGCCCCATGGCCGAGGTGATGCAGCAGCTGGGTGCCGAGCACATCATGGTGGTGCATGCGGATGATGGTCTGGACGAAATCAGCCTGGCGACCCACACCTACGTTGCGGAGCTCAAGGATGGCGAGATTCGTGAGTACAGGATTTCGCCGGAGGAGCTGGGTATCGACAGCCAGAGTTTGATTGGCCTGTCGGTGGACTCCTCCGAAGAGTCACTGGCACTGATCCGAGCCGCACTGGGCAACAGTGATGAATTGGCCGCACGCAAGGCCGCCGCCATGGTGGCGCTGAATGCGGGTGCCGCCATCTATCTGAGCGGTCAGGCGGACAGCCACAAGGCCGGCGTTGCGCAGGCGCTGGAGGCGATTGCTTCTGGTGCAGCACTGCAGAAAATGGAACAGCTGGCTGCCTTCAGTCAGCAGCTGGAGCAGAAACACTGATGAACGATACACCCACTATTCTGAAAAAGATCATTGCGCGCAAACACGAAGAAGTGGCCGAGCGCAGTGCCCGTGTTTCCATCGATGATCTCAAGGCGCAGATCGAATGCCAGCAGGGCAGTGCGACAGATCCGCGCGGTTTTGTGGCCAGCCTTGAGCGTTCGCTGGGAGCAGGCCGTGCGGCGGTGATTGCCGAGATCAAGAAGGCCAGCCCGTCCAAGGGCGTCATTCGCGACCCCTTTGTACCGGCCGAGATTGCACCCTCGTATGAAACCGGCGGGGCAAGCTGCCTGTCCGTACTGACGGACGTGGACTTCTTCCAGGGTAGCGATGAATACCTGCAACAGGCGCGGGCTGCCTGCACACTGCCGGTGATCCGCAAGGACTTCATTGTCGACCCCTATCAGATTTATGAAGCACGTGCGCTGGGTGCCGACTGCATCCTGTTGATCGTGGCGGCGCTGGATGACCGGCAGCTGGCCGAGTTGACCGCGCTGACCCATGAGCTGGGCATGGATGTGTTGATCGAAGTGCACAATGCCGAAGAGTTGCAGCGCATACTGCCGCTCAATACCCGCCTGATCGGCATCAATAACCGTGACCTGCATACCTTTGAGGTCAGTCTGGAGAATACCTTCCAGCTGCTGGACCAGATCCCCGAAGATCGGATCGTGGTGACGGAAAGTGGTATTCTTGCGCCCGAAGATGTCGCTGCCATGCAGGCACGAGAGGTCAACGCCTTTCTGATCGGTGAGGCGTTCATGCGTGCCGACGATCCGGGCCAGACTCTGGCCGATTTCTTTGCAGCGGCGCAGAGCGCAAACTAACCTGATAGAGATACAGCAATGAGCATGAGTGTCAGCGTTAACTGGGATGGCGAAGATCGTTTCAAGGCGACCACCGGTTCCGGTTTCGACATTATGATTGACAAGGATCTGCAGCAGGGTCCGCGCCCGATGGAACTGATGCTGGCAGGTTTGGGCGGTTGTACCAGTGTTGATGTGGTGGGCATTCTGCGCAAGGCGCGCCAGGATGTCGTTGGCTGCGTAGCCGATATCAGCGCCGAGCGTTCTGACGAAGTGCCGTCGGTCTTTACCGAGATTCATGTCAAGTTTGTGGTCTCCGGCCGCAAGTTGAAGCCTGCTGCGGTAGAACGTGCCGTGCGGCTGTCGGCCGAGCAGTATTGCTCAGCATCGCTGATGCTGGAGCGTGGTGGCGTCAAGATCAGCCACAGCTTCGAAATAGTAGAAGTGGAATAAGGGCGGCAAGTTTTGCTTGCCAAATAAAGGACGCTGAAGTAAAATTTCGCGTCCTTTTATTTGTTCAACTCCTTGCTTTCGATCATCTGCATGCGGCGGGTGATGTGAAGGCTGTGAAACCGTAAGGAGCAAAAATGCGTCATTACGAAATCGTATTCCTGGTTCACCCGAACCAGAGCGAGCAGGTTCCGGCGATGGTTGAGCGTTACAAAGCGCTGATCGAAGGTGCCGAAGGTACTATCCACCGTCTGGAAGATTGGGGCCGTCGTCAGCTGGCTTACCCGATCAACAACGCGCACAAGGCACACTACGTGCTGATGAACGTTGAAGCGACTCAGGACGTTATGGACGAGCTGTCCAGCATGTTCCGCTACAACGACGCTGTTCTGCGTAACATGGTGATTCGTTGCAACGAAGCGATCACTGAAGAGTCTCCGATCAAGGCTGCAGAATCTCGCGAAGAGCGCAAGCCGCGTCGCGAAGAGCGCACAGAACGTTCAGAGCAGAAGCAGGAACAGCCTGCTGCTGATGCGAACGCTGAAGCTGCTGCAGAGTAATCGTTAACTTACCTAATTGGAGAAATTCAGATGGCACGTTTTTTCCGTCGTCGCAAGTTCTGCCGTTTCACCGCTGAAGGCGTCAAGCAGATCGACTACAAAGATCTGGACACCCTGAAAGGCTACGTCACTGAAACCGGCAAAATCGTTCCGAGCCGTATCACCGGTACCAAGGCACGCTACCAGCGTCAGCTGGCGACCGCTATCAAGCGCGCTCGCTACCTGGCTCTGCTGCCGTACACCGACAGCCACGACGTTTAAGCGTCGGCTGATGCAGCCGGAGGCTGTGGATAAACTGTCCACAGCCCGATCAAGTTTAATGCCGTGAATGTCGTTGGCATTCATGGTCAGGATTCAAACTGCAGCCTTTGCAGAACAAGAGGTTTTACGAGATGGAAGTTATTCTGCTCGAAAATATCGGTAAGCTGGGTAAGCTGGGTGACAAAGTTGCCGTTAAGTCCGGCTTCGGTCGCAACTACCTGGTTCCCCAGGGCAAAGCCGTTCCGGCCACTGCCAACAACGTAGCCAAGTTCGAAGAGCGTCGTGCTGAGCTGGAAAAAGCCGCAGCAGACAAGCTGACCAACGCCGAAGCGCGTGCTGAGCAGCTGAACGAACTGGAACTGTCTCTGGTCACCAAAGCCGGTGATGAAGGCAAGCTGTTCGGTTCTATCGGCACTCGCGACATCGCTGAAGCTCTGTCTTCTGCCGGTGTTGAAGTCGACAAGAGCGAAGTTCGTCTGCCGGAAGGCGCGATCCGCCACGTAGGCGAGTTCGACGTTGACATTCAGGTTCACCCTGAAGTGACGGCTACTATCAAGCTGGTAATCGCTGGCGAATAAGCCACGACACACCTGCTCGATTGAGAAAAAGCACCGCGCAGCCTGTCTGCGAGGTGCTTTTTTTATGCATAAAATATACAACTGAATCGTTGTAAGAATATCTGATCCCGGCGGTGCTTCAGGTGCCGACGATGGGGCTGACTGTTGAGGAGGTCGTACGACAGAATGGACATGGCTGATCTGACAGATGAGGCGCTTGAAGGCATCAAGCAGCCACCGCACTCGGTGGAAGCCGAACAATCGGTGTTGGGTGGTCTGATGCTGGACAACAATACCTGGGATGCCGTATCCGAGGTGTTACTGGAAGAGCATTTCTATCGGCCGACGCACCGGATGATCTTTCGCACCATGCAAAAACTGGTGGATGGCGGCAGCCCGCTGGATGTGGTGACCCTGTCGGAAGAGTTGGATCGTACCGGTGAGCTGGAACAGGCCGGAGGATTGGAGTATCTGGTAACTCTGGCGCGCAACACGCCCAGCGCTTCCAACATCCGTGCCTACTCTGAAATCGTGCGTGACCGCTCGCTGCTGCGGCAGATGATCAGTGTTGCCAACGAAATTTCCGACAGTGCTTTCCACCCGGGCGGCCGGGCGCCGGACGAGGTGCTTAACGAAGCGGAACAGAAGATCTTCCAGATCGCCGAGAACCGGCCCAACCAGGGAGGTCCCGAGCCAGTAAATCCGTTGCTGAAGCGTGCGGTGGACCGTATTGATGAGCTGTTTAACAACTCTGATGCCCTGACCGGGGTTACAACGGGCTTTGATGATCTGGATGACCGTACCGGCGGCATGCAGAAGTCGGATCTGGTGATCGTGGCGGCACGGCCCTCAATGGGAAAATGTATCGTTTCGGGGTCCCGGCTGGTTGATCCTGATACCGGTGCCAGGGTTACGATTGACGACATGGTGGCTCGGCAGAAGGGCGACGTGCTCAGCGTCAATGACCGCTTCCGACTGGAGAGGCGGCAGGCCAGTGCGTTTGTTGATGACGGCATTAAGCCCGTTTATCGTGTCCGGACAGCACTGGGGCGGACCATTGAAACAACGCTGACGCATCCATTTCTGACGGCGGATGGCTGGAAACCGCTGGCGGATATTCGCCTGAATGATCGTGTGGCGGTGCCACGGGAGCTCCCGGTTTTTGGTCGCAAGGCGATCGACGCATTCAGGGTGAAAACCTTGGCCTATTTTCTGGCCGATGGCGGAACAACTCAGGGATCACCTGTCTTTACCAATACCAATGAGCGGATCGTTGATGACTTTGTAGCAGCCGTCAAGCAGTTTGGTGCGATTGAGGTGCAGCGTACAGAAGTGTCCTTGCGCGCACCGAGCTTTCGTGTATCCGGGCGTGTCCGGGATACTTCCAAAATCCGAATGCTGTTTGCACAGCGACTGAATCAGGCGATTGCCCGTGCAGGTCATACCGGACGTTATCTGGCTGCTCAGCTGGGAACGGCAGCCTCGACCGTGAGTCAATGGCGCACTGCGACTGCAGTGCCTGTGCCGGGGCTCTATGACGGTCTGTGTGGTCTGTTGGGAAGCGAGTTTGAAGCGGGATCCAGGCCCTTGTTTGAATCGGCTTCCTGTCGTTATAACCCGGTGACGGCATTTCTTCGAGAGCTGGGCGTCTGGAATAAGTATGCCCACGAAAAGGCGATGCCGGACGTGGTATTCGAGCTGCCCCGAGATCAGCTGGTACTGTTTATCAATCGACTCTTTGCCTGTGATGGCGGCGTTTCCATTAGCCGCACAGGGCAGGTTCGGGTGGCCTATAGCAGTGCCAGTGAAACACTTGCCGAGCAGGTTCAGCACCTGTTGCTGCGTTTTGGCATTATCGCCAAAAAACGGCAGAAAACTCATCATGAGCGTACCCAGTATGAAGTTGAGGTGCTGGACCAAGCCAGTCTTCAGTGCTTTCTGGAACAGATCGGTATGTTGGGCAAGGAGGCTCGAGTACAGGAAGCCTTGATACTGCTGGCTGGCCACCGTGCTCACAGTAATCGGGATACCCTGCCTGATACGGCGATTGACTATCTGCTGGAGCGGAAGGGAAGACGGAGCTGGAAATCACTTTTTGCGGCCCAGGACCGGTCGCTGCCGGATGGCTATAATCTCCATCTGTCGGGCAAAAGCCGCCGCCATCTTAGTCGATCGAGAGCGGCTGAATTTGCCGAGCTTCTGGATGATCAGTATTTGCGTGACTTGAGTACCTCGGATCTGTATTGGGACTCGGTGCAGTCTATTGAGTATCAGGGGCATAAGCAGGTGTATGACCTGACGGTACCCGAGCTGCACAACTTCATCGCTCAGGATTTCTGTGTGCATAACACGACCTTCGCCATGAACCTGGTGGAGAATGCGCTGATGGCGACCGAGCGTCCGGTACTGGTATTTTCACTGGAGATGCCGGCGGATCAGTTGGTGACGCGTATGCTGTCGTCACTGGGTCGGATCAATCAGACCAAGGTACGTAACGGTCAGCTGGAAGAAGATGACTGGCCCAAGCTGACGACCGCTGTGAATATGCTCAAGAACAAGCCGCTGTTCATTGATGATCAGCCTGGTGTCAGCCCCAACGAGATGCGTGCCCGCGCCCGCCGTATCCACCGTGAGCATGGTGATCTGGCGTTGATCATGGTCGATTACCTGCAGTTGATGACGATGAAAACCGGTAAGGTCGAAAGCCGAACCCAGGAAATCTCCGAGATTTCCCGCTCACTCAAGGCGCTGGCCAAGGAGATGGGCTGTCCGGTTGTAGCGCTGTCGCAGCTGAACCGAAGTCTGGAGCAGCGCCCCAACAAGCGACCGGTCAACTCGGATTTGCGTGAATCCGGTGCCATCGAGCAGGATGCCGACGTAATCATGTTTATCTACCGTGATGAGGTGTACAACGAGGACAGTCCGGAGAAGGGGGTGGCCGAAATCATTATCGGCAAGCAGCGTAATGGTCCCATCGGTACCGTGCGCCTTGCCTTCATCGGCAAGTACACACGGTTCGAGAATCTGGCCCACGGCAGCTATGACTACGGGCCGGATGAGTAGCCGGGGTGGTGCTCAGGGTTCTCTGAGCACCTTGTTGCGGAAGCCTTCGGGCACTTGCTGTACCTTGCGCTCGTTGTAGTCGAAAAACAGGATACCGGTCTTGGCGTGCGCAATCTCGACAGCGGTATCCTTGTTGCTCAGCAGGTAGTAAAGGTCACAGCCGTACTTGTTGAAGTCGGTAACGGTGACATCGACCTGTATACGGTCACCATGAAAGCCTTCCGCCTTATAGACGATGGCCGAGTCGGCCATGATGATGCTGCTGCCTTCGACATCGAATTCGGTGTAGTGATAGTGCTTGAGGAAACGCATGCGTGCCTCATGCACCATCGACAGCACGGCATCGTTGCCCAGATGACCACCGTAGTTGATGTCACTGATTCGAATCGGAAGCTCGGTGCTGAACAGGTAATTGTCCGGCATTTCCAGTTTGATACGCGCCATTGTGTACTGCTCCTCGGTAACGAAAAACTCAATCCAGTGCCCGGACCACATCCACCATGGCAGCGGTGAGCGTGGCCAGATCGTCATCTGTCATGATATACGGCGGCATCACGTATATCAGCTTGCCGAACGGGCGTACCCAGATGCCGCGCTCAACGAACATCGGCTGCACTTCGGCCAGGTTGACCGGCTGCTTGCGCTCAATCACGCCGATGGCACCCAGTACCCGCACGTCGGCGACGGAGGCAAGTGCCTGAGCCGGTTGCAGGCCGCGCTTGAGTCCGGCTTCCAGGCGCTGAACCTGGCTTTTCCAATCCATCTCTTCCAGCAGGTTCAGGCTTTCCAGTGCCACGGCACAGGCGAGCGGGTTACCCATAAAGGTTGGCCCGTGCATGAAGCAGCCAGCGCCGCCAGCAGAAATGGTTTCGGCGATTTCAGCGGTGGCAAGGGTGGCAGCTAGCGTCATGTAGCCACCGGTCAGAGCCTTGCCCAGGCACAGGATGTCCGGGCTGATGCCCGCGTGCTGGCAGGCGAATAGCTCGCCGCTGCGGCCGAAGCCGGTTGCGATCTCGTCCGCGATCAGCAGTACGTCGTAGCGATCGCAGAGGGTGCGTGCCTGACGCAGCCACTCTGGAGAGTAGAAACGCATGCCGCCCGCGCCCTGTACGATAGGCTCCAGAATCAGTGCTGCCAGTTCGTTATGATGCTCTTGCAGAAGCTGTTCCAGCACCTGCATATCGGCCGGGTCAAATGCGCCGTCGAAAGGTGTTTCAGGACGTGGGGCGAACAGCTGCTGCGCCAGCACGCCGCTGAATAGTTCATGCATGCCGTTGACCGGGTCGCATACTGACATGGCACCGAAGGTGTCGCCATGATAGCCGTTACGGATGCTGAGCATGCGGTGCTTTGCGGGTTTGCCGCGTGCATGCCAGTACTGAATCGCCATTTTCAGGGCCACTTCGACGGCGACCGAGCCGGAATCGGCCAGAAAGACGCGTTGCAGCGGCTCCGGTGTCATATCCACCAGCTTGCGGGCCAGTTCAATGGCCGGAGTGTGGGTCAGGCCGCCGAACATGACATGCGACATCTGGTCCAGCTGGGCCTTGGCGGCAGCGTTCAGGCGGGGGTGGTTGTAACCGTGTACTGCTGACCACCAGGACGCCATGCCGTCGATCAGTTCTCTGCCATCGGCCAGGCGCAGGCGTACGCCGGAGGCGGACTCCACCGGGTACATGGCGGGCGGGTTGATCATTGACGAGTAGGGGTGCCAGATATGCTCGCTGTCAAACGTCAGTTGTTCCGTATTGGGGCCTTTCATGCTGCTCCTCGTATCCGGTTGAGGGGCTTCATTAGAGCGGTCTTTGCAGAGGGACGCAACCTTGTTAGAGCATGGGCGGTGTCTGGCTCAGCCGATCTCGACCCGGTTGCGCCCGCCGCTCTTGGCACGGTATAGCGCCTTGTCGGCCCGGTTGAGCAGCTCTGAAGTGCCGGCATCATCCGGGCTGAGCAGCGTCAAGCCGATAGACAATGTCATGGGGATCGACTGCCCGTCGAACTCGGTGGGTGAGGATTCCAGTCGTTGGCGCATCAGTTCCGCCAGGTGGCTGGCGCCTTCGAGATTGGTACCGGGCAGCAGAATGGCAAACTCTTCGCCGCCCAGTCGGCCTGGCAGGTCGGTCTGGCGCAGGCAATGGCGGGCCTGTTGGGCAAAATGCTGCAACACCTTGTCTCCGGCATTGTGGCCATATTGATCATTGATCGCCTTGAAATGGTCAAAATCGACCATCAGCAGGCTGCTGTCGTGATGCAGGCGGCGGCACAGTCGCAGCTCTTCGCTCAGGCGCTCAAGGAAGGCGCGGCGGTTGCTCAATCCGGTCAGCGGGTCGGTGGTCGCCAGTTCCTGCAGCTTGAGCTCGTGTTCCTTGCGCTCGGTGATGTCGCGGAATACGGTGACGACGCCGGTGATTTGGTCGTCTTCCCACAGGGGGCGGCTGGTGACGACAACGGGAATCAATTCACCGGTACGGGTGCGGAACTGTTCGTCACCTTCATAGCAGGCGCCCTTGAGCGCCTGGCTGAAAATGGGGCACTGGTTCAGACTGAGTCGGTCTTGACCGGCATGGGCATGCAGCAGCTGGTGCAGGTCGCCTTGGCACAGCTTGTCGGCGTTGTACCCGGTCAGTCGCGTGACCGCCTGATTGATATAGACAGTGTTACCTTCGGTATCCAGTACATAAATCCCCTCACCAACGGCTTGACCAATCGCGTCAAGGCGGCGCTTCTGAGACAGTACGGCCTGGCGCTGCTGACTCAGGTTAAGCAGCAGCCAGCCGAGCAGGCAGATTACGATCAGGCTTATGCTGAGTGCGCTGTAGAACTCCCATTGAATACTGGTCAGGATGAGGGCTGGGTGCAGCGCGAGGATATAGCCTTCGGGTTGCTGGTTGAAATTGAATACGGGAATGAAGCTGGCGCTATGCCCCAGGCTGTTGTGGTACAGCGCCAGAGAAAAGGCTTCACCCTGTTGCAGGCGCGGTTGCAGTTTGAGTTGGGCCAATTGCTGCAACAGTGGTTGCAGGGGCAGATTGGCGGTTTCGGGCAGCTCCAGGCTGCCTTGCTCCAACAGGTAGGCTGCACTGACCTGTGAGGGCTCGAACCGGTAGCGGCTATCCGGATAGTTGATCGACTCGACGGTATCCCGGTGCAGCAGGAACAGAAATGTCTGATCAGGTGCCAGCGCACCGAGTGCCTGGCCCAGCTCTCGAAAGGATACGGCGGTTTCCATGCTACCGACCAGTTTTCCGCTCTGGAATAGAGGATGGATGAAGCGGAAGCCGATAAACAGGCGCCCGACTTCAAAGCCGTAGCGGGGAATGGGCTGTGTTTGCAATAGCCGCAACGAGGGGCGGGTCGGCAGGAGGTTGTCGCCAAACGTATCGGGGGCATGAAACCTCAGGTAGCTGTGCCCATCGCTCTGGTGGAACTGCCACTGGCGAATGCCGCGCACTCTCAGGTCCCGAAATTGTGGCAACAGGCGATCGTACAGCTCTGCTCGCAGCTGCTCCTGCTGTTTGCCGGTGCTGTGTACGCCTTCGAGAAACAGGGGGAGAATCTCGGGACGCCTCAATACACTGGTGTAAAAGGTGTCCATCGCCAGTGCATAACGCTCAAGGCTGGCCTGGTAGGTCGTTTGCAGCAGTGTGGCAGTGTGGTTCAGATACTGTTGCTCCTTGTCGTGGCGGATCTGGTTGAGAAACCAGATCACGCCTGCGTACAGCAGCAACAGCACCAGAATATAGTTTACTCGGTGCATTGGGGATACCGGGCCACTTGCCTGTCTGTATTCAGCTTAACACAGTTCCGGCGGAGGCAAGCTGGTAGCGACGACAACTCATTCCGGCCTGCAAATTTGTCCCTGTGTCATGGCTTTGACGGTCTTGATCAGCAGCAGACAGACCACGAAGGTCACCATGATCAGCAACAGCCAGCTCAGTGCCAGAAAGAAGGGCTCTCGTGTCAGTACCCACATGCTCTGGGTTGCAATACTGAATGCGGCCAGTGGAAAGCTGTACGCCCACCAGGACAGGTAGAAACTCAGGCGCGAAAAGCGTGGCAGCTGGGTAAACAGCAGCAGGGTGATGAACAGTGCTGCGTAGTACAGCACGCGCGCGAAGTTATCCACTTCCCCGGCATTCAACTGCAGGTAGGAGACAAAGCCGATGGCGGGTGGTGCAATCATGATGAACAGGGTGGGCAGCAGCTTTGCCGGCAGCGGGTCGTGGAACAGGATGCGGTTGAATACCAGCGTTTTCAGTACCAGCCAGTAGATCAGGCCGATGGCAAAAAAGAACCAGCTGGCCTCGATATGGCCGTGCTGAACGCCGGCGATGGGCACGATAATGTTCCCGACCACGGGAATGAACCAGGCCGGGGTGATGTGCTGGATCTGGAATCGGGTGTGGTGAATCCACTGGTTCATGACGAACAGGGTCAACAGCAGGTGCAGGCCGGCACCACTGAGCCAGAGGTAGTGCGACAGCGAGACGGAGATCTCGTGTGTTGCAACGGCCAGTAGCAGCAGGCTGATGGAGAAAGCCGGGAAGAAGCTGATCTGGATCGGGTGTTGCAGTTCAGCCAGCACCTGCTCGCGATGCTGTACACACTTGAACATGTAAACCGTGGTGATCACCAGCAGGGTACAGGCGGCCAGGATCAATAGAACCTGGCCTGCCAGCGGGTTAACGCCCAGCGTAAAGGCGGCCTTCTGCCAGCTTAGTGTCAGGCCGGTCAGCCCCATGACGGTGGTGAAGAACGCAACCGGAAAAAAGCGCAGCCAAGGGTGTTCCTCGGTCGGGGAGGCGTGCGGTGCTGACATGGGGTGCTCCATTAATTAGAAGTATCTTATATATTATGCCGCCAGGCCTGCCGGGCAGGCAATGCCAATCAAGCCTGATCGGTCGGATATCGCGCAGTCAGGCGTCTGGGTTGGAGGCAATGCTGATGACGTCGATTTGCACAGTGCTGATGCGGAAGCGGATATTGAGGCCGTACAGGCTGATACCGTATATCCGTTCTTCGTCGCCTTTCTTATAGGCGGGGCGTGGGTCGCACTGCAGGATTTCGCTGATCTGGCGAGCCAGCGGCTGATTCAGCAGGCGTTCCTGGTGTTCGCAGGCTGACAGCGCCTCGGGGCTGAACACCACCGGCAGTTCCAGCCGTTCAATGCGAGATGCCAGTGCAAATTCGGCTTCGGGCAGGCTGTCGGCATAGGGCAGATAGGGTTTGATATCGAGGATGGGAGTGCCGTTCAGCAGATCCGCCCCTTCCACTTCGAGCCAGACCGAATCGCCTTCACAGCGAATGCCATTCAGGCGCACGCAGGATAAACCGATCGGGTTGGGGCGAAACGGTGAGCGCGTCGCGAATACCCCCAGGCGCTGATTGCCGCCCAGACGCGGAGGCCGCACGGTCGGGCTCCAGCCCTTGTCGGCGGTGGCGCTGAACAGAAAAACCAGCCAGATATGCGAGCAGTGTTCCAGCCCGCGTACGGCATCGGCGCTGGCAAATGGGGCGACCAGTTCTACCTCGGCACGAATGGACGCCAGCCCGGGCTGGCGCGGAATACCGAACTTTTCGTCGAACGGACTGTGAATAAACCCGATGGGTTGCATCGGGGTGCTGCTGTGGCGGTTCATTGACGGCTCCGGGCGGTTAGATGGCGGAATTATATCGCATCATTCCTGGCCCAGCAGAGGGGCACGGTGCTGCACCGGTGTCGTGCTGCTCCAGTAGCGGGAGGCCTTTTCTGCCTGTTCGGCCAGACGATGAATATGGCTCAGCGCATCCAGCAACATGACTGAATCACTCGAATTCAGTTGGCTGGACAGGGTCTGGTTCAGCAGCTGGTTTTTCAGGTGCTGGTATTCCCGTTCCATTTCCCGCTTCATGTGATGGGTTTCATTGCCCTGAATGGCCTGATCTTCGCGCACTTCACAGGCATCGATCAGGTGGATAATGGCCTGCTGGTAATCATGCACGCTGGAGCGTACACCCGTATCCTGAATTTGCTCGAAAACCGGGTAGTAGTCTGGCAAGCGCGCCGACAGGCGGGCCATCTCGCTCAGGTAGCGGGCAACGCGCAGGGAAATCGGCAGGGTTTCGCTGATCTCCAGGCTCAGGTTCTGTCGTGCCAGTTCCTGGTTAAAGGTGCCAATCTTGCCGATCAGCAGGTTCAGGTTTTCGTACTGCTGCTGTAGCTTCGATGCGGCGCCCCGTTCGGCACTGATCGCCTCGCGTGCCATCCGGCTGCAGATGCGACTGACCCGAGCCAGTTCCATATTGATCGCTTCCACCGCCAGTGAAGGAGTAGTCAGGATGTTGTTGTCCAGATAGCGTGGCTTGGACTCGCTTTCCTCTTCGGTGCGGAAGCGTTTTTTCAGGAATGCCACCATCCGGTCGGTCAGCGGCCACATCAGAATCACGCCCACTACATTAAACAGGGTGTGGAACAGGGCCAGCAGGGTTACCAGGTCGAAATCGGCCGCATCGATGCGGTTGAGCGTGCCCGCCAGCAACGTCAGAAATATCAGCCCAACCAGTCCGGTCAGCAGGTTGAAAATGACATGGGCGGCGGAGATGCGCTTGGCGTTAGGCGTTGCGCCAATGGACGCCAGCAGGGCGGTGGTGGTGGTACCCACGTTGGCACCAATTACCAGTGCGGCGGCCGCTGCAAGCGTAATGCTGCCGGAGTGAACCAGTGACAGTGCAATGGCAATAACGGCGGCGGATGCCTGCATCAGGAATGTCATGGCAATGCCAGCCACCACAAACAAGGCCAGAGCGAGTGGGCTGCTGCCGAACTCGGCCAGGGGCACACTGTCGCTCAGGCCGTCGAAACTGGCGCGCAGGAAATCCAGGCCGATGAAGAACAGACCAAAGCCGGCCAGGGCGGAGCCCAGGTGCGCAGGGCGGCTGTTGTTGCCGGTAATGCGCAGCACCATGCCGATACCGATCAGCGGCAGGGCAAAGGCGCTGATCTTGACCTTGAAACCGATCAGCGCCACCAGCCAGCCGACCATAGTGGTGCCGATATTGCTGCCATAGATAATTGAAATGGACTGAGCCAGTGACAACAGACCCGCGTTGACGAAGCCGAGTGTGGCGACAGTCACGGCACTGGATGATTGCACCAGTGCCGTGATCAGCGTACCGGAGAGCACCCCTTTCAGGCGCGAACCTGTCGCACGCTCCAGAGTCGCTTTCAGTGAGCGGCCTGCGGCCTGCTTGAGGCCGTTGGTCAGCAACTGCATGCCCAGCAGGAACAGGCCGATGCCGCCAAACAGTTGTCCAAACATCTCCAGTGTCATTCAGAGTCTCCTTCGCGTTTGAATACGCTTAACGGCAGTTGAAAATCAGTGCTTAAACCTGCTCATGCTGGCCGATGGCAGAGCGTTTGGTCAGCGTTAATGCTCCACCGCCACTGATTTGATCAGTGCGATGACCTCCAGGCCGGGTGTCAGCTCCAGCTCGGCGCAGGCGCGGCGGGTGAGTATAACCGGCAGCCGGCAGGTGCCAAAGCACACATCAACGCGCATACTTGCACTGTCCAGTGGCTGCAGGCTATCGATCACCACCGGCAGCTGGTTCTGCAGGCTGGTGCCGGTAACGGGGTGCCGTGACAGGGCAATATCCCGTGCCTGCAGGCACAGGTTCAGGTGGCTACCGATGGTCAGCCCTCGTGCCGGTATCCAAACCGGTGCGGCGTTTGCGCTGCAGCTGACGGCCGCCAGGCCGTATTCGGTGTCGATCGCGGTAACCTGACCGGGCAGCAGTGCCTGATCGTCGGGCAGGCCGCTTTCGGGCCGACCCAAGAGTTCAGCCGGCAGGCCCTGAGCACTGATACGTCCCTGCTGCAGGCAGATCAGCTGGTCTGCCAGCCGCAGTACTTCGTCTGCCGAGTGGGTGACGTAAAGCATGGGCAATCGATGGCGGTCATGTAATTGACGTATCAGTTCAAGTATCAGCTGACGGGAGCGCAGATCCAGCGCACTGAGCGGTTCATCCATCAATAATAGTCGGGGGCGACTGAACAGCGCTCGGGCCAGGGCGGCACGCTGGCGCTGGCCGCCGGACAGGGTTTCGGGGGAGCGCTGCAGCAGTGGCGGTAGCTGCAGGGTTTCGATCACCCAATCGCGTTCCAGCTCAGGTCCCCGGCGGGGATAGGCATCGGCAAAGGCCAGGTTGTCTGCCACGGTCATGTTGGGAAACAGGCGGCCGTCCTGAAACACTACGCCTATGTCCCGCTGCTGAGGCGGGGTCCAGATACCCCGGTCACTGTCCTGCCAGAGTTGGTCCTGAAAGCGAACGTACCCTCGGCCGGGTTGTTCAATCCCGGCAATGAGGCGCAACAGAGTACTTTTACCGCAGCCGGATGGGCCAAACAGGGCACAGATTCCTTCGGCGTGCCAGTTCAGGCTCAGGTCCAGCGTGAACCCCGGATAGTGGTGGTGCAGCTCCAGTTCCAGACTCAAGGCATCACCTCCAGAGGGCGCCGTCGCAGCGTGGTGTAGAGCAGCAGCAGCGTCAGCAGAGAGAACAGCAGCAGGCCGCCAGCCAGCCAGTGCGCACGGGCGTAGTCGAGCGTTTCCACCTGATCGTAGAGCACGATTGACAGCACCTGGGTACTGCCCGGGATATTGCCGCCGATCATCAGGACTACACCGAATTCACCCAGGGTGTGGGTGAAGCCCAGGGTAATGGCGGTCAGGACGCTGCGCTTGCACAGGGGCAGTACCAGGCGTCGAAAGCGCGCCAGACGCCCGGCGCCCAGCGTGGCAGCGGCCTGCAGCAGGCCCTTGTCGAGTTGCTCGAAGCCGCTTTGCAGAGGCTGCACCACAAATGGCAGCGAGTAGAGCATTGAACCGATCAGCAGCCCAGTGAAGGTGAAAGCCAGCCCTGAGCCGGTCAGCCATTGCCAGGGCGCACCCAGCACACCATCGGGTGCAAAGGCCAGCAGCAGATAAAAGCCCAGCACGGTGGGTGGCAGCACCAGCGGCAATGCCACCAGAGCCTCGATGGTCACCTTGAAGCGGCAGCGGGTGTGGGCCAGCCACCAGGCCAGAGGGGTACCCAGCAGCAGTAGCAGGGCTGTTGTGGCGCCTGCCAGCTTCAGGGTAAGCCAGACGGCGGCCAGGTCCTGGTCAGTGGGCAGCATCGACGATGCCGTAACCCCGTTGTTTGATTAGCTCGCGTGCTGTCGGGGTGCTCAGGAAAAGCAGAAAGCGCTCGGCCAGTAGGTTGTTTTCGCTGCGCTTGAGCTGTACCAGCTGCTGCTCGATAGGGTCATGCAGGTGTCCGGGAACCGCAATCCAGTGCTTGGCCGGAACCTGCTGTTGCAGCAACAGCGACAGGGCGACAAAGCCCTGGTCAACATTGCCAGAGTCAACAAACTGGTAGGCTTGAGCGATGTTAGTGCCCTGTACCAGGCGTTTCGGCTCCCACTGCCCGTTGGCCTGCAGGGTTTGCTGGGCGGCCAGACCATAAGGAGCGGTATCCGGGTTGGCGATGGCCAGACGCCCGGGCAACAGGTCGGTTACGGATTGAGGAGCGTGCTTTGGCTGCCAGAGGGCCAGCTGACCAATGGCGTAGGTACGGCGGCTGCCCGGCAGGATCAGGCCCTCTGCCTCAAGCCGCTCGGGCCGCGCCCGGTCGGCAGCAAAAAAGATATCAAACGGAGCCCCCCGGGTGATCTGTGTGTACAGCACGCCGGTAGAAGCACTGCTGATGCTGATATCGTGTTGTTGCTCAGGGTCAAAGGTTGTCACCAGCTGTTCCAGCACGGCGGTAAAATTGGCCGCGACGGCCAGACGAAGCGTCTCGGCATTTACCGGCAGGGAAAGCAGCAACAGACTGAAAAAACTGAACATGATCCGTTTCACGGCAGGTCTCCAAATTCCTTTTTGTGACAATTTAACGAACCACAGGGGTTCTGGCCAGTACCCAGATATCGACCTGTTGCGCACCGGCCTGCTTCAGCAGCTGAGCCAGGCTGTTGGCGGTGGCTCCGGTGGTCATGACATCATCAATAATGGCCGGGTGTCGTGGCGGTGTGTGGGTCAACCGGAAGGCATGGGCCAGATTTTGCTGTCGCTGCCTGAGCCCCAGGTCGGCCTGATGCGGTGTACGTCGATGTTTTTGCAGTCCGTGCCACAGCGGAAGCTGCAATTGGCGTGACAGTACATCGGCCAGCAACCGCGATTGGTTGAAACCGCGCAGAGTTTCATTCCACAGATGCATGGGAACCGGCACCAGGGCATCGGGCCAGGCTGTTGCTTCATAATGCAGCCTCAGATATTCGGCCAGGACCTGGCCCAGCCAGCCGATCGCTTCCGGGCGGCGTTGGTATTTGATGTTGGGCAGAAGCTGGCTGAGCGGGAAATCGTAGCGAAAGGCTGCCAGGGTGCGATCAAAAGCGGGGGGATACTGTTGGCAGTGTGAGCAAAGGCCAGGTGAGTACTGCACAGGTAGAGGCAATGCACATTGCTGGCAAAATGCGACCTGCCAGGGCAAGTCGGCATGGCAGTCCTCGCAGAGGCCGTGATGAGATGCGGCGCGAGTGCCGCATAATGCACAGGGTTGTTTGTTTTTTATCCACTTGTTCGTGCATGTAAAAAACATAAGTTGACAGCTCCCTCTGTCGCTTTATGATCAACAGCATACTGCCGGCACCCAGTCCTTGGGTGCGCACCACCGATTATGTCACAAGGGGATTGGAGTTATGCTGACTGTTACTGAAAGCCAGGCTGAAGTACGTCACGACTGGACAGAGCAGGAAGTGCGAGCACTGTTCGAATTACCGATGAACGATCTGCTGTTCCAGGCGCAGACTGTGCATCGTCAGCACTTCAACCCCAACGAGGTACAGGTCAGCACCCTGCTGTCGATCAAGACCGGCTCCTGCCCGGAAGACTGCAAGTACTGCCCGCAGAGTGCCCACTACAACACCGGCCTGGAAAAGCAGCGCCTGATGGAAGTGGAAGCGGTTCTGAACAAGGCCAAGCAGGCGAAAGCGTCTGGCTCCACCCGTTTCTGCATGGGCGCTGCCTGGAAGCATCCGACCGACCGCGACATGCCCTACGTGATCGAGATGATCAAGGGCGTGAAGGCGATGGGGCTGGAAACCTGCATGACGCTGGGCATGCTGAAGGAGTCCCAGGCCGAGGAGTTGTCTGAAGCCGGTCTGGACTACTACAACCATAACCTGGACACCTCGCCGGAGTTCTACGACAAGATCATCACCACCCGTACTTACGAGGATCGCCTCAACACCCTGCAGCACGTGCGCGATTCCGGCATGAAGATCTGCAGCGGCGGTATCCTCGGTATGGGCGAGACCGCCAAGGACCGTTACGGCCTGCTGATGCAGCTGGCCAACCTGCCGCAGCAGCCGGAGTCGGTGCCGATCAACATGCTGGTGAAGGTGCCGGGCACGCCGCTGGAAAACGTCGACGATCTGGACCCGCTGGAATTCATCCGTACCATCGCCGTAGCCCGCATCATGATGCCGAAATCCCACGTGCGTCTGTCTGCCGGCCGCGAACAGATGTCTGACGAGCTGCAGTCGATGGCGTTCTTTGCCGGCGCCAACTCCATCTTCTATGGCGAGTGCCTGCTGACCACGCCGAACCCGGAAACCAACCGCGACCTGCAGCTGTTCAAGCGTCTGGGCATTCGCCCGGAGCAGCGCATCGAAGACTCCGATGCGGATCAGGAGCAGAAGCTGGCGGCCGAAATTCAGGCGCAGCAGGACGCCGAGCTGTTCGTCGACGCCTCCGCCACGCACTGAGGCCGGCCCATGTCCTTCAACGATCTGGCTGCCGCGCTTGAGTCGCGGCGGCAGGAGAACCTCTACCGCCAGCGCCGGGTGCTGGAGTCGGCGCAGGGGCCGGAAGTCAGTGTCGACGGCAAGCGCTATCTGGCGTTCTGTTCCAACGACTACCTGGGCCTGGCCAACCACCCCGAGGTGATTGCCGCGCTCAAACAGGGCGCCGATACCTATGGCGTGGGTGGTGGCGCCTCCCATCTGGTCAATGGTCATTCACAGGCGCATCATGCGTTGGAAGAGGAGCTGGCCGCGTTCACCGGTCGTGAGCGGGTATTGCTGTTCTCCACCGGCTACATGGCCAACATCGGTGCTATCAATGCACTGATCGACAAGCAGGACGCGGTGTTTCAGGACCGGCTCAATCACGCTTCCCTGTTGGATGCGGGCCTGCTTAGCGGCGCCCGTTTCCAGCGTTACCTGCACAACGATCCTGACAGTCTGGCCCAGCGTCTGAGCCGCTCCGAGGCCCGCCGCAAGCTGGTGGTGACCGACGGCGTATTCAGCATGGATGGCGATATCGCCGATCTGCCCGAACTGAGCCGAGTCAGCCGCGAACAGGATGGCTGGCTGATGGTCGATGATGCCCACGGTTTTGGCTGTCTGGGCGCCACGGGCGCCGGCTGTGTCGAGCACTTTGGTCTTGGCAACGACGAAGTGCCGGTCCTGATCGGCACTCTGGGCAAGGGCTTCGGTACTTCCGGTGCCTTTGTCGCCGGTTCCGAGGTGTTGATCGAGACCCTGATCCAGTTCGCCCGTACCTACATCTATACCACCAGCATGTCGCCGGCGGTGGCGCAGGCCACCCGTGCCAGCCTCAAACTGGTACAGGCCGAGAGTTGGCGCCGTGACAAGCTGGCGCAGCTGATTCAGCGCTTCCGC